>FWPV01005691.1_pt1 | contig 24641 bp, 18 predicted proteins | sample 2228371 | NCBI WGS metagenome assembly FWPV01 (sample SAMEA103939776, study PRJEB20133) | metagenome | reverse complement strand
TTCGTAAGCGCGGTAAAAATCCTCGAACGCCGCCGGCAGCGGCACATCGAAGCGCCGCGCTTGCTGCCAGTAGCGGATCAAAAGATCGAGTGTGAATTCCTCGGGCCAGTCGAGGTACGCGTCGCGCAGCAATGACACGGCGTCATAGGTGATCGGCCCCCAGACGGCATCCTGAAAGTCCAGCACGCACCAGCCGCGCACGGCGTCGTACATCAAGTTACGGCTGTGGTAATCGCGATGCACGAACGCTTGCGGCTGCGCCAGCGCCGTCTGCGTCAGAAGGTCGAACACTTTGGCCAGCCCTTGGGATTCTTGCGGCGTGAGCGTGGCGCCGAGATGCCGCACCACGTACCAGTCCGGGAAAAGCTGCAGCTCGGCACGAAGCTTCACGTCGTCGTAGGACGGCAGCCACTCGGGGCGTGCCTGCTTTTGCATCACCAGCAAAAACGCTAGCGCCTCGGCGTAGCGATCGTGCGCTTGCGTGGGGTCGCGCTGTAAGAGGGCCAGCAGATGCTGGCTGCCGGCATCGCTCATGCGCACGAAGCCGAGGGAGCGGTCGCTTGCCAGCACCGCGGGAACGGGGATGCCGATGTCGCTGAGCCAACGCTGCACTTGCAGCCACGTGTCGGTCGGCTCGCGCTCGGGTGGGGCATCCATCACGATTTCGCTGGCTCCGTCGCTGCGGCGCACTCGCCAATAACGACGAAAACTGGCATCTTCGCTCGCGGGTTCTATCGGCGCGTCGCTGAGCCCCTGCGCGCATAGCCACTCGTGTAGCGCCAGCCGCCGGGAATCGGAATGAAGAGACGAATTCGGATCGCTCATGCGTCGTCGTTGCCGGGTCGATGCATTACAATTCGGTCAATTCTAACATCGGATCGGGCATGAGGCGGGGACGGTTCTGGCGCTTGGGATCGTGGGCACTGCTGGCGACACTGCCAGCCTGGGCCGAAGAGGGCATGCGCACCCAACTCGAAGCCGAGTTCGTCGCCCCGGGTACTTTCATCGAAGCCGATCGCATCCACGGCGAGCGCGGCGTGGGACTTGAGGCCGAGGGCAACGTGATCCTGCGCCGCGACGAGCGGCGCGTGCGTGCCGACCGCATCCGTTACGAGGAAGCACAGGACCGGTTGAGTGCCTCGGGCGAGGTGGAACTCGAAGACGCGGTGGTGGGCGCGCGCATCGCGGGTCCGCACGTGGAATATGATCTGACGGAACGCACCGGGGTGTTCGAGGCACCGCGCTATTTCTTTACCCCGGCCAACGCCCCCGCCAGCCACGGCGAGGCGACGCGCCTGGAAGCGCTTGAGCATAACCGTTTTCGTTTGAATCAAGCCACCTGGACCACCTGCCAAGCGCCCGATCCCGACTGGTACCTCAATGCGCAAAGCATCGAGCTGGATTTTGATCGCGGGATCGGCCAAGCGCGTTGGGCACAGCTGCGGTTCATGGACACGACGCTGCTGGCGCTTCCCTGGCTGGATTTCCCGCTACGTAAAGAGCGTAAATCCGGCTGGCTGGTGCCGTCGTTCGGTGCGTCCACGCGCAGCGGTCTGACGTTGGCTACGCCCTATTACTTCAACCTTGCGCCCAACTACGATGCCACTTTGACACCGCGCCTATATTCTCGCCGCGGGTTGCAGCTGGGGATGGAATACCGCTACCTGACGCCTTCCTACCGGGGAGAGCTTTACGGCGAGGTGCTGCCCAACGACCAGGTGCGGGGTTCCACGCGTGCGTTGGGGGTGTTGCGGCACCAACAAGACTTGGGCGATGGCTGGAGTACGGCATGGGACCTCAACGCGGTGAGCGACCGCGATTATTTCCGCGATCTCAGCCATCAGGTGAGCCTCGCCTCCACGGTGCATTTGCTGCGCCAAGGGGTGGTGCGTTATCAGGCGCCGGGGTGGGGTAGCTCCCTGTTGCTGCAGGAATACCAGACGCTGGCGCGCGATACCGCCACGCCCTACCGGCGCCTGCCCGAGTGGCGCGGATGGCTTGTGCCGCGTCCGTTTGCCGGCGGTACGCTGACGCTGGAGGCCACCGCCAGCGCGTTTCGTCACCCTTGGGCCGGTCGCGAGCGGCTACCGGGGTTTTACTGGCAAGACGGGGAGCGGCTGGTGCTGGCCCCAACGTGGCGGCGGCGCTGGAGCGGCTCATGGTGGTACGTCGAACCGCAGCTCATCGCACACACCAGCCACTATGCGCTGGAGGCGCCGGTCGTGGCGGGCGGACGGACCGAAATCACGCGTTTCGTACCGATCGCGGCGCTCGATGTGGGTTTGGCGTTCGATCGCGACTGGAACGCCCTGGGTCGCGACTGGGTGCAGACGCTCGAGCCGCGGCTTTATCTGCGCAGCGCCCCTTACCGCAATCAGTCCGACGTGCCTTTGTTCGACACCGACCGATATGGTTTCGGGTTTGCACAGGTTTTTTTGCCTAACCCGTTTGCGGGTGAGGATCGCATCGCCGACGGCACCAGCGTCACGCTCGGCGTCACTTCGCGGCTGCTCGATGCCGTTTCGGGGCAAGAGCGCATCCGCGGCTCCCTCGCGCAGCGCTTTTTCCAGGACTTGCCCAAGGTCGCTTTGCCCAACGAAGCGCCGAGTGACCGGCGAAAGTCCGATTTGCTCGCTGAACTGGTGTGGCGCCCCACGTCGCGCTGGCAGGCCAAAGGGTTCTGGCAATACGACCCCGACGTGGGAAAGAACCGGCGTTTCAACGCGCTGGTGAGTTTTCAGCCGCAAGCGGCGAAAGTCGCGTCGCTCGAGTACCGATATACCCGCGATCGCTTCGAGGACGTGGCATTTTCGGCGCAATGGCCGCTGGCGCCGCGCTGGTATGGGGTGGGTAGAATCGCGCGCTCACTCGAAGAAGACCGCTGGACGGAGTTTCTTGCCGGCGCGGAATACAACGCCGGCTGCTGGGGGCTACGGGTCGTGTTGCACCGCTATGCGCTCGAGGGCAAGCGCAGCAACACCGCGTTTTTCGTGCAGCTCGATCTGCTGGGACTGGGGGGATTGGGCAGCGATCCCTCGTCGTTGCTGCGGCGATCCGTGCCCGGTTATGGCAGAATCGGCCCGACGGGACCGGAGCGGGGGTTCGAGACAGGATGGTGACGAAGATGCGAGCCAGGGTTTTGGGGGCGTGCCTAGCAGTAATGGCCGCCCTGGCGGGGTCGCCAGAAGGGGTGCAGGGGGCCTTTGCTGCTCAGGTTAGCCAAGCGCCGAAGACAAGGCAAGGCGTGGCGGTGGTCGCTGTGGTCAATGGGGAAGCGATCACCAGCCAGCAGCTTGAGCGGCGCATGGCGATCCTGGCGCGTCGTCTCGATCCTTCCCGACCTCAGCCGCAGGAAGACGAGCTGCGGCAGGCGGCATTGGAGCAGCTCATCGAAGAACGGCTGCTCGTGCAAGCCGCACGGCGTTTGGGTATTGCCGTCGGCGACGAGGAGGTCGAGCGGGCGCTGGCGATCGTGGCGGCGCGCAACGGTATTGCGCGTGAAGCGCTGCCGCAAGCGGTGCAAACTCAAGGCATGGCGTTCGAAACATACCGCGAAGAGCTGCGGCGACAGTTGTTGATCCAGCGGCTACGCGACCGCGTCACCGAAAGCAGCGTGCAGGTTACCGACGCCGAAGTCGGCCATTTCCTGGCCACCACGCCGGAACTCAAACGCCGTTTCGCCGAGGAAGCGGCCGGATTGACGCAGACGCAGGTGCGCCACATCCTGATCAAATCCGCCCCCGGCGTCAGTGATGACAAAGCGCGCGCCAAGCTGCAGGCATTGCGCGAGCGGCTGCGCCAAGGCGAGTCGTTTGCCGATCTCGCGCGCGTGCATTCGGAGGATGCCTCGGCGGCGCAAGGCGGAATGCTCGGTTGGGTGTTGCCCGGCGACTTTGTGCCGGAGTTCGAGGAAGTGATGAACGCGTTGCCGGTGGGCGAAGTCTCGGTACCGGTGAAGTCGCGCTTTGGCTGGCACCTCATCGAAGTGCTCGCGCGTCGCCCGTTGGTCGAAGACCCCGAGGCGCCGAAAAACTACGCCCGGCAGTTGCTGCGCGAGCGCAAGCGCGAGCAGGCGTTCGAGGCGTGGCTACAGGCGCTCAAAGGGGATGCGGTGATCGAGACGCCGCGCCCGACGTGGGAGTGAAAAGGCCGACCGCCGCAGATCAGGGCGAGCAAAAAAAGGTACTGGCGCGCCCACGCCATACGGCGCTTGATCGAAGCGCGTGAAACGGACAGTCGTGTAAAATGCCAAAGTAAAGATCACATTCCCACCATGTCCAACCCAGCCTCTTCTTCGACCACAACCTCCTCCCTTGCTGACCTCGACGTCGGGACCTTACCCACGCGCCCGGTCATCATCACCGCCGGCGAACCCGCTGGCGTGGGTCCCGAGCTGTGCGCGCGGCTTGCCGAGCGTTGCTGGCCGGTACCGCTGGTGGTTGCCGGTGACCCGACGCTGTTGCGTCGCTATGGTGCCGATTGGCCGGAATACCGTGCCGAAGCCCCGGCGCCGCTGTCCGTACTGCCGGTGCCTTTGGCTAAGCCCGTAACCCCCGGTCGGCTCGACGTGGAAAACGCCCGCTACGTGCTGGCGCTGCTCGATGCGGCGATCGCGGGCGTGCAGCGCGGTGCTTTTGCTGCGATGGTCACGGCGCCGGTGCACAAAGGGGTGATCAACGACGCCGGCATCCCGTTTACCGGCCACACCGAATACTTGGCCGCTGCGGCCGGGGTCGAAAAGGTAGTGATGATGCTGGTGGGCGGAGGGCTGCGGGTAGCGCTGGTCACTACCCACTTGCCGCTCAAGGACGTTGCCGCAGCGATCACGCCGCGGGAAGTGGAAACGACGGTGCGCATTGTGGTGTCGGATCTCAAGCGCTGGTTTGGCATCCCTCAGCCGCGCGTGTTGGTCGCTGGGCTTAACCCCCACGCCGGTGAAGGCGGGCATTTGGGGCGCGAAGAGATCGAAGTGATCGCGCCGGTGCTCGAGCGGTTGCGCGCCGAGGGGCTAGAGGTCGTCGGGCCGCTGCCGGCCGATACGCTGTTTACGCACCGCGTGCTCGCGGGCAGCGACGCGCAGATCGCGATGTACCACGATCAAGGGTTGGCGGTGCTCAAATACGCCAGTTTCGGCGAAGGCGTCAATGTCACGCTGGGACTGCCGTTCATCCGCACCAGTGTCGATCACGGCACGGCGCTCGATCTGGCGGGAAAAGGCACCGCCGACCCCGGCAGTCTCTTTGCCGCGGTGGACCTGGCGATCGCGATGGCGGCGCGCGCTGCTTGACCATGAGCGCTGGCCAAGCCGAATCCATGTCTTTGGTAAATGCGCCAAACGATCCCCTGGTTTTGCCAAGCACTATTGCCGCACTGCCGGCGTTGAAGCAGCTCGGGCAGAATTTTCTGCGTGATCGCCGGGTGATTGCCCGCATCGTGGCGGTGATCGCGCCGCAACCAGGTGAGACGCTGGTGGAGATCGGCCCCGGCCGGGGGGCGTTGACGCTGCCGTTACTCGAGAGCGTGGCGTCGTGGGGCGGGCGGCTGACGGTGATCGAATACGATCGCGCGCTGGCGCACCACTGGCAGCAGGTGGCGAACCAGGAACCGCGTTTAGCGGTGCTCGCAGCGGATGCGCTCACCGTGTCTTGGCAGGAGTTCTCCCCGCCGCTGGTGGTGGTGGGGAACTTGCCGTATCACATTTCCACACCGCTGCTGTTTCATGTGGCCACAGCGGGAGAGCGGCTGGCGCGCGCCGTGTTCATGCTGCAGCGTGAAGTGGTGCAGCGCCTGGCCGCGGCGCCGGGGAGCAAAACCTATGGGCGGCTCAGCGTGATGCTGCAGCGGCGCTATCGCATCGAACGGTGTTTCGACGTGCCGCCGCAGGCGTTTTGGCCGGTGCCGAAGGTGGTCTCGAGCGTGGTGCGCCTGACGCCGCTTCGCCCCGACCCCTATCCGGGGCTGGACGAAGGGCGTTTTGCCGAAATCGTCAAAGCGGCGTTCTTGCAGCGGCGTAAGACACTTGCCAACGCGCTCAAAGGCGTTGTCCCGCCGGCGGCGATCGTCGCCGCTGGGATCGACCCTGGCGCGCGGGCAGAGACGCTACGCGTGAGCGATTTCGTCGCGCTCACGCGCCAGGCAGGAGCGCCTTACGAGGAGGCCGTGCCTTGATCGCCTTCGGTCTTCACCGGGCAGGTGTTGATCCCCAGCAGCGTGTAGAGCGGGCAAAAGCCGATGAGGCCTGTGGCGAGCGGTACCACACCGAGCCATGTCCAAGGCGTGCCAATACCCATGATCGCCAGGATCAACAGCACTGCTCCGACGGCGATGCGCAGGATTTTGTCGATACCACCGACGTTGGTTTTCATGGCAGGCTCCTTTCACGAACGAGGGAGAGACTCTAGCATAGCATAGATTTCGCGTGCATTAGGAGATCTCGATGGAATGGGTCATAGGGCTGACCTCGCTGCTTGCGTTGGTGGCGACGGGATTGGCCATAGTGACATGGCGCGGTTGGCAACGGGCAGAGCAGGCGCGGCGCGAGGCGCAGGAGCAGTTCGCGGCCGAGCGGGTGAGAGCGGAAAAATTGGATGCTTTGCTCACGGCCGAACGCGCCAAGGTCGAAGAACTGCTTGCCGCCGAACGGGCGGCGATGGAGCGCGCCACGGCGCAGCAGTTACGGCAAGCGCAGGAGGCGCTTGCCGCACAAAAAGAGCTCGTCGCGATGGTCGAGCAAAAGCTCGGATTGCAGTTCAGTGAGCTCGCGCAACGGCTGCTCGAGGAAAAAGCGCAGCAATTCTATGAAAAAACGCAACAATTCCAAAAAGCCAGCACGAGCGAACTCAATGCGTTGTTGCAGCCGTTGCGCGACCAGATCGAGGGCTTCCGTCGTCAGGTGCAGGAGGTCTACCATCATGAAGCCGATCAACGCGTGCGCCTGGCGGAACAAGTGCGACAGCTGATGGAACTCAACCAAACCCTGAGCGCCGAGGCGCGGGCGCTGACCAAGGCGCTCAAGGGCGATGCCAAAGCGCAGGGCAACTGGGGTGAGCTGGCACTGAAGCGCCTTTTGGAGTTCGCGGGTCTTACGGAAGGCCGAGAATACTTTTTGCAGGTCAGCCACCGCGGCGAAGAAGGCCGGTTGCAGCCCGATGCCGTCGTGCAGCTTCCGGGTGAGCGGGTGCTGGTGATCGACGCCAAAGTGTCGCTCACCGCCTACGCCGAGGCGCTGGCGCAGGAGGAGGAAGCGGCGCGGCGCGAAAAGCTCAAAGCGCACGTCGAGTCGCTGCGCCGGCACGTGCGCGCGCTCGGTGAGAAAGGCTACCATCGCCTGTATCCTGGCAAGACGCTGGATTTCGTGGTGATGTTCGTTGCGGTCGAACCGGCGTATCTGGCGGCGTTGCAGGAAGCGCCGGAGCTCTTTGCCGAAGCGTGGCAGCGCAACGTGCTGCTGGTCAGCCCTTCGTCGCTGCTGTTTGTGCTGCGCACGGTGGAACATCTGTGGCGGCAAGAGATGCAGCAGCGCAATGTGCTGGCGATCGCGCAAAAAGGCGCGGAGCTGTACGACAAGTTCGCGGGCTTCGTGGGCGACATGCAGAAAATCGGTGAACGGTTACAGCAAACGCAAGCGGTTTATGACGAAGCGTACAAAAAACTCACGCACGGGCGTGGCAACTTGATCGCGCAAGTGGAACAACTGCGCAAACTCGGCGTGCAGCCAAAAAAGACGCTGCCGCCGGCGTTGCTGGAGGCGGCGATGGAGCACGAGGAAATTCCGGTGCCCAAGGCTTCTGGTCCATCGGACTCATCGCCAGCCGTTGCTGCGCACCCGTCGTTTTCTGTCGCCAACGCCGAGCCGCACGCTTCTGCTGCCGCGGCGGGAATGCCAGCCGCCCGCAGCGACGAAAGCACGACAACGGTGCCGTTCTCTTCGCTTCCCTCGGCGGAAATGCCCACCTCAGCCTCGGCTTTGCGCAGAAAAGCCGGTGGCTGGGAGCATTGTGAAGATGGGTTCGGAGGTTCTGAGGTGATGGGTACTGAGGTTCGATGACATGTGCGGCGTTGCTGGGGTTTTGACCTTTGCGGGCGGGCCGCCTGCGTCGTTGCCTGCGATGCTCGCGCACCTGGCGCGCCGCGGGCCGGACGATGAGGGCGAATACGCGGCCGGACCGGTGCGCTTGGGGCATCGGCGCTTGGCCATTCTCGATCTCAGCCCGGCAGGGCACCAGCCGATGGTCGATAAGGAACTGGCGCTGGTGTTCAACGGCTGCATCTACAACCACGCCGCGCTGCGCGCCGAGCTTGCGGCGCGCGGGCACACGTTTGCGTCGCACAGCGACACCGAAGTGATCCTCAAAGCCTACCGCACCTGGGGGCAAGCGTGTCTGGAGCGCCTCGACGGGATGTTTGCGTTCGCGCTCTGGGATGGGGCCAAGCAAGCCCTCTTTTTGGCACGCGATCGTCTGGGGATCAAACCGCTGTATTACACCGTGAGCGCGGCGGCGTTTCGGTTTGCCTCCAACGTACAGGCACTGCTGGTGTGGGACGACGTCGATACCACTCCCGATGCGGTGGCGTTGCACCATCAGATGACGCTGCACGCGGTGGTGCCGGCGCCGCATACGGTTCTTGCGGGGGTGCGCAAATTGCCGCCAGCGCACGGGATGTGGGTGCAGGCCGATGGCACGCAGCGGCAGTGGCGCTATTGGGACGTGTCGGCGCGTCGCCCAGAGAAGCGCCTATCCGAAAACGAATGGCTCGAGGAAACGCGGCGACTGCTGCGCGCGGCGGTAGCCAAGCGCTTGACCGCCGATGTGCCGGTGGGGGTGTTGCTTTCGGGAGGACTGGATTCCAGCCTCATCACCGCGCTGGTGGCGGAGGTAAGCCCGCAACCCGTGCATACTTTTGCGGTGGGTTTCGAGGATTCACCCGAGGAAGCGGGCGATGAGTTCGCTTATTCCGACGCTGTGGCGGCGCATTTCGGTACGCGCCATCGGCGCTGGCACATCGCCAACCACGAGGTGCTCGCGGCGTTGCCCGCGGCGATCGCGGCAATGAGCGAACCGATGGTGTCGCAGGACGTGGTGTCGTGGTACTTGCTCTCTCGCCTGGTGGCATCGCATGTCAAAGTGGTGCTCTCTGGGCAAGGCGCCGATGAAGCGTTTGCCGGGTACTTCTGGTATCCGCGCATGCACGCGGACGCCTTGGCGCTGGGTGTTGCCGGCGAGCCGCCGGCGGGGATGTCGCGCGAGGTGTGGCGGCAACGGCGGTTGCAGGCCTTCGCGCGCCATTATTTCGACCGCTCCCACGCCGATTGGTGCGCCGCGGTGGAACCGGCGTGGTACGTGCCCGACGTCACCAGCGCGTGGGTAACCGAAGCGCTTACCGATTCCAGCGCCGAGACGTTCCTGGACGCGGTGCTCAAGTTCGACGTCACCACGCTCATTGTAGACGATCCGGTCAAGCGCGTCGATAACATGACGATGGCCTGGGGGCTGGAAGCGCGGGTGCCGTTTCTCGATCCGGCGTTGGTGGCGCACGCGCTGGCGATGCCATCCGAGCTGAAACTGCGCGAAGGTGGCAAGTGGCCGCTCAAAGCGATCGCGCGGGGCTGGCTGCCGGATGTGGTGATCGACCGGCCCAAAGGCTACTTTCCGATGCCGGCGCTCAAGTACCTGCGCGGCGCGTTTTACGAGCTGATGGCTGATGTGCTCACCAGCCGCGCGGCGCGCGAACGCGGCATCTTTCGGCCGGAATACGTTGCGGCGCTGTTGGCCGATCCCGAGCGGTACCGCACGCCATTGGGCGGGGCGATGCTTTGGCACGCCGCGGCGCTGGAACTGTGGTGGCAGCAGGTGGTGGATCGGCGCAGCGAGCGTTATGTCCAGAAGAAAGCGGGGCACTAGGGGGTTTTTGTTCGCACGCAAGCAAGGGTTTATTTGACTATAATCGCTGGCATAAAATTTGAGTTAAGCGAATTCGTGAGCTTTGACGCAAACAAGCAAATGCGAGGAAAATCGTTCCAACGAATGATGGGGCTACTCTGCGCCTTCTGGATGCTCGCTGCTGTGGCGCAAAGCTCAGTCGATCTGCCCTTTGCGACGTTCTTTGAACGCCAGAAAGTGGTGATGCTGTTGATCGACCCGGACAGCGGGGCGATTGTGGACGCCAATCCTGCTGCCGAACGTTTTTATGGCTATTCGCGCGAGCAGCTGCGGCAAATGGCCATCCAGGAGATCAACACGTTTACCCCTGAACAAATCGCCGAGGAACGGGCGCGAGCCGCCGCCGAGCAGCGCAATTATTTCATTTTTCGTCATCGCCTGGCCGATGGTTCAATCCGCACGGTGGAAGTGTATTCGCACCCGTATCCAGTGTCGGGGCGCACGCTGCTGGTTTCGACCATTTTCGACATCACGCCGGGACGCAACCTCAACGAGGCGATGTGGCACTACCAGGCGCGCTTGGAGGAACTGGTCGACGCGCGCACCGCAGCGCTGCAGCGCGCCAATTTCTGGCTGATCGCAGCGCTGCTGGGACTGGTGCTGCTTACCGCGGCGCTGGCTTTCGCGTACGTCCGGCTGCGTGCCCTGAACGCGCGCTTGCGGCTGGCGGCAGCGGTGTTCGAGCACTCGCACGAAGGCATCATCATTGCGGATGCCAATGCCAACATCGTGCAGGTCAACCCCGCTTTTACGCGCATCACCGGCTATGATGCGCACGAAGTGATCGGCAAAAACCCACGAATTCTCGCCTCAGGTAAGCACGACAAAGCGTTTTACGCGGCGATGTGGCAAGCGCTCTTGACGCAAGGTCACTGGAGCGGCGAGATCTGGAACCGGCGCAAGAACGGTGAGGTGATCGCCGAGTTTGAAACCATCAGCGTGGTGCGCAACCAACGCCACGAGCTCACGCATTTCATCGCCCAGTTCGTCGACGTCACCCCGCTCAAAGAATACCAGCAACAGCTCGAACGGCTGGCGCATTACGACGCACTCACTGGCTTGCCGAACCGCCTGCTGTTGGGTGATCGCTTGCGCCAGGCGATACTGATGGCCGATCGACATGGAACGCAAGTTGCGGTCGTGTTCATCGACGTCGACGGGTTCAAGGGGGTCAACGATACCCTTGGCCACGAAGCAGGGGATAGGCTTCTGCGCGCCTTGTCCGAGCGCATGCTCTCGTGTCTGCGGGCGGTGGATACGCTTGCGCGCCTGGGCGGGGACGAGTTTGTGGCGGTGCTCACGGAATTGCATTCGCGGGAAGAAGCGCGCTCGATTGCTGAACGCATGCTCGAAGCCGCCTCCTCGCCAGTTGCCTTCGGCGAGACTACGGTGGCAGTCAGTGCCAGCATCGGCATGTCCTTCTATCCGCAAGCAGAGAGACTAGACGGAGAACAACTGTTGCGCCAGGCTGACCAGGCAATGTATCAAGCCAAACTTGCCGGCAAAAACCGCATCAGTGTATTCGATGCGCAGCGCGATCAAGACGTCCGTTTGCACTTTTCGGTCATTGACGAAGTAAGACGGGCTCTGGCTCGCGACGAATTCGTGCTTTACTATCAGCCCAAGGTCGATATGCGCACGGGGGCGGTGCTGGGCGCGGAAGCGCTGCTGCGATGGCAACACCCGCAGCGGGGTCTGATGCTTCCCGGGGCGTTTTTGCCCCACCTGAGCGATCATCCGTTGATGCTTGAGCTCGGCGAATGGGTGCTGGCTGCAGCGCTCAAAGAGGCAAAAGAATGGCAACGCCGCGGCTTGAACGTGCCGGTGGCGGTCAACCTCGACCCGCAGCAATTGATCGCGCCCAATTTTGTCTCGCGCCTTGAGACCATCGTCCAGACGTGCCACGCCGATTTCGCCGATCTCACGCTGGAGATCTTAGAGTCCAGTGCCTTACACGATTTTCAGCGGGCCGTGCAGCAAATGTTGCAATTGCGTGCCCGCAATGCCACGCTATCGATTGATGACTTCGGCGCGGGCTATTCGTCGTTGCTTTACCTCAAACAGCTGCCGGTAAGCGAACTCAAGGTCGATATGGCGTTTGTGCGCGATGTTCTGGATGACCCTGAGGATTTGACCATTTTGTATGGGGTGTCTGAACTCGCTGCGGCGTTTGACCTGAACACCGTCGCCGAGGGGGTAGAGTCCCTCGAGCATGGCAAGATGTTATTGCGCCTAGGCTATCGTGCCGGACAAGGTTTTGGCATCGCGCGACCGATGCCGGTAACGGAATTTTTGCGTTGGCTGAAGACTTGGCAACCGCCGTCCGCGTGGCAAAACGTACCAGTGGTTTCGAAAGATCGTTTTGTGCTGTTGCGGGCGGCAGTCGAACATCGCGCCTGGATGAATCAGATGCGCGCGCATTTTGCCTCGCCGCACACCCAGCCGCCGCCCGAGCTCGACTCCACGCGTTGCCGCTTTGGGCGGTGGTGGCAGGCAGGAGGAGAGGCGCTCTGTACGCCTCAGGCGCGCGCCGAGATCACCGAACGGCACGAAGCGGTGCATCGCGTCGGGGGGCAACTTGTTGCGGCGCTGCGACGTGGCGATCACGATGAGGCGCAGCGTCTGGGGTCGCAGCTCGTGGTGCTGTGCGACGGGCTAGTGGCGTTGTTGCTGGCCCAGGCCGAGCGTTAAGCGAGGTAACGAGCGCTGAGCTGGCAGGGGATGGTGGATCAAAGGTCCAGCATCGCCCACACCGGGGTGTGATCCGACGGCCGCTCCCAAGTGCGCGGCTCGCGGTCGATGCCGGCGTCACGCAACTGCGGCAGTAGCGCTGCGCTGACCAGCACGTGGTCGATGCGCAGCCCGAAATTGCGCCGAAACGCGCCTTGGCGGTAGTCCCACCACGAATACGCCACCGTTTCGGGGTGGCAGTGCCGAAACGCATCCACCATGCCGGTGGCGAGCACCGCCTGCCACGCTTCCCGCTCCGCGCTTGAGACGTGAATCGCCTCTTGCGGCCAATCCGGGTGCGCGTCGAGTGCCGTTGGCGCAATGTTCGCATCGCCCATCACCACCACCGGCGTGCGCAGGGGGTCGAGCGTTGCGAGCCAGCGCTGTAGCGCCTCCAGCCACGCGAGCTTGTAAGCAAAGGCGTCGCTTCCTACCGCTTGGCCGTTGGGTACATAGATGCTGGCTGTCCAAAGGGCCGGCGTTTGCCAGCGCACCGCCACGAAGCGCGCGGCGTCGTCTACGAACCCAGGCAAGCGCGTCAGCACTTCTTCGGCCTGCCAGGAAAGGGGCGCGAGCAGCGCCACGCCATTGTAGGTTTTTTGCCCGATGGCAAGGACTTGGTACCCCAGCGCCGTGATCGCCTCGCGCGGCAATTTCTCGACCACGCTTTTGAGCTCTTGCAGCGCCAGCACGTCGGTCAGCGTGACTTTTAGATACCGCTCCACCTGCGGCCAGCGCACCGCGAGCGAGTTGACGTTCCAGCTGACCAGCCGCATCATGCCGCCTGCGGTTCCGTCGCGCCGATTCCCAACGTTAACGCCAAGAGCGGCTCAATGCGCGGTGCCCGGCCGCGGAAAGCTTCGAACGAAGCACTCGCCGGACGAGACGAACCGACGGCGAGTACCTCGCGCCAGTAGCGCTCCCCGGTGACCGGATCGAGCACGGTACCGGTTTCGCGCGCCGCTTCCAGAAACGCCGCGTAGGCGTCGGCAGCGAGCACCTCGGCCCATTTGTACGAGTAGTAGCCCGCGGCGTAACCGCCGGCGAAAATGTGACTGAAGCTATGCGCAAACCGGTGCCAAGCCGGCGGCTGGACCACTGCGACTTCGCGCCGCACGTCGTCCAGGACCGAGATCACGTCCTCGATCGGCACGCGACCAGCGCGTGGCACGAGTTCGCTGTGAATGCGCAGGTCAAATAGCGCGAACTCCAGTTGTCGCACCGTCTGCATTCCCGCCTGGAAAAAGCGCGCTGCGGTCATTTTGTCAAAGAGCGCGCGCGGTAGCCCCTCGCCTGTGTCAACATGGCCGCTGATTTGCTGCAGCACTTCCCATTCCCAGGCAAAAAATTCCAGGTGCTGACTGGGCAACTCGACCGCGTCCCACTCCACACGGTTGAGGCCAGCGATGTCGCGCTCTTCGACCTGGGTGAGCAGGTGATGCAGCCCGTGCCCCATTTCGTGAAACAGCGTCAGCACCTCATCGTGCATCAGCGTCGAAGGGGTGTTCCCGACCGGTGGGCTGAAGTTCATCACCAGATACACTACCGGCCGCTCGAGCGTGCCGTCGCTGCGGCGATGCCGCGTGCGCGCGTCGTTCATCCACGCGCCGCCCTTTTTGCTGTCGCGTGCGTAGGGGTCGAAGTACAGGTAGCCGAGCGTCTCGCCATAGCGCTCAAGCGCAAACGCTTCTACGCCCTCGTGCCAGACCGGAGCGTCGATCGGCGTAAAACGCACGCGATAGAGCCGCTCCAAGAGCGCAAACAAGCCGCTGCGCACTTTGGGTAGCGGAAAATACGCCCGCACTTCTTCTTCCGAATAGGCGTAGCGCGCTTGCCGCAGCCGTTCGCTGGCGTAGGCGATGTCCCAGGGTTCCAGCGGGCGCAGACGCAGCGTATCCCAGGCAAAGCGTTGCAGCTCCTCGTAGTCACGTTCGGCATAAGGTTTGGCGGCATGCGCGAGCTCGCGCAAAAACGCCGCCACAGCTTCCACCGACTCGGCCATCTTTGGCGCGAGCGAGTAAGCGGCGTAATGCGGGAAACCCAAAAGCTGCGCCTCTTCGTGCCGCAGTGCCAAAATCTGTTCGATCACCGGGCCGTTGTCCAGCGCCGCTGGCCCAAACTCCGAGGCGCGGGTGGCGTAGGCGCGATACAGCCGCGCGCGCAGCGCCCGATCGTGCGCGTACTGCATCACCGGCAGGTAACTGGGCATCTGTAGCGTCAGCTTAAAGCCCCGTTTGCCGTCTTTTTCTGCGAGCGCGCGCGCCAGTTGCAACGCGTGTTCGGGCAGTCCTGCCAGCGCGCTTTCCTCCGGCGCGTATTCAGCAAAAGCGTTGGTCGCGTCGAGCACGTTTTCGGAAAACTTCGCCGACAGTGCCGAGAGCTGCTCCTGAATTTCCAGATAGCGCGGCTTGTGTGCCGGTGGCAATTCGGCACCCGCCAGCCGACGGTCACGCAACTCCAGTTCCAGCACACGCAGACGCTCCGCAGTACGCTCGGAGTCCGGCAGCGTTTGTGCCAGGTGCTTCAGGCCGGCGTAGAGCGTTTCGTCTTGCGCGGTGAGGCTGCCAAAGCGGGTGATCTCCGGCAACAGTTCCTGATACACAGCCCGCCACTCGGGCGTGTCGAGCACGCTGTGGTAATGCGCGATCAAGCCCCAGACTTCATAAAGCCTGGTGAGCGCCTCGGCCAGCGGCTCGTACCAGCCGCGCCAGGTCAGGGGTTGCTCCGGTGTCGGGGTCTGGGGCGCGTCTGAAGTGTCGCCTGCAGTTGCCGTCGCTTCCTCAGCCGGTAGTATCTCCAAAGCCCGGCGTACCGCCGCTTGCGCCGATACGACTGCGGCTTGCGCCTGGGCAAGGCGCGTACGCAATGCCGTGCGCGCCGCCTCGGGCGTCATCGCCGCAAAGGGCGGGAGTTCCCAGAAGTCCAGTAGCGGATTGTCGCCGCTGGGTATGGAAACGGCGGCGGTTGCCGCTTCGGTGGTGTTCTCAGGGACCGTTGGCAGAGAAGTCTCGGGGTGCGATTCGGCTGTCGTTGGGGCTGAGCTCATGGTGCGATCGGGTTCTGTAGAAACACCGCCGGATTATAAAACCGTTCACGTTCCCGCCTGCCAAATGTTGCGCGCCCTTGTCTCGCTCAGCCACCACGCCGCGAACCATCCCAACGCGGCAGCGGCCGCCAGTAGCCCCATCCCCCAAGCCATCGCGGTCGGGTCGTAAAAGCGCACGCCATCCACCACCGTAACGTTGCCCCAGCGATCGAGCACCGCGCCCACCAGCGGTTGCAGCACCGCGCCGCCGAGAAAGCCGCCGGTGTTGACCAGCGCCGTGCTCATTCCCGAAAGCGATGGTGGATTGACTTCTTTGGCCGCTGCCCAGGTAAGCACGAACGCTGCCGTCACAAAACCCATCGCAGCGAACAGTAGGTGTGAGGCAAGCGGCGACAGCGGGGGCGCAGCGACGATCACCCCCCACGCCGCCAGATACCCAGCGCCGGCGATGAGCAGCACGGTTTTACGGCGCCGCCAGCGGTCGGAGAGGGTGCCGATGGCCAAGCACCCCACCGCAAAGGCGAGAAAATACAGCGACAAGTGGTTCGAGGCGCTGACTTTGCTCATGCCATGCGCGCTCATCAGGTACGGCACCGCCCAAAGGCCCGCGAATGCGAAAAAACTGCCGGCGATGCCGAAGTTGGCGATCACCGCCGGCCAGGTGCGGCGATTGCGCACGATGCGCACCAGTCCCCCCCACACCACCTCGCGCTCGAAGGGTTTGCGCGCTTGGGGCGGTTCGCGTTCGATGAGCCGCCAACACACCAGCGCCACAACGAGCGAGGCTGCCGCCGTGGCGACGAACACGCCGCGCCAACCGGTCCATGCGGCCATACCGGCAAGCGGCGCGCCCGCCAGCACCGAGCCCAGGTTGCCGACGAACATCGCCAAGCCGGTGAGCGAAGCGAAATGCCGCTCATCGTACCACAGCGCAAAGAGCTTGAGCATGGCGATGAAGGTCACCGACACCCCCAGCCCGGTGAGCGTGCGCCCGATGAGCGCCCAGCTCAGATCCGGTGCCAGCGCGAACATGAGGCTACCGGCAGCGGCGACCAAGCCCCCGCCGACGATGAGGCGTTTCGGCCCGATCGTATCGGCTAAGATGCCGGTCGGCAACTGCATCAACGTATAAACGTAAAAATACGTCGCGGCGAGGACCCCGAGCGCTGCGGCGCTGGTGCCGAAACTGGCCGCCAGGTCCGGGGCGATCGCCGCCGGCGCAAAGCGGTGGAAAAACGACAGCACGTAAGCGGCGATCACCGCGACCAGCGCCCAGCGACGCGCCCTGGCTATCTCGGAAGAATTCATCGGTTCGCTCCCTGGTGTCGTTGCCGGCAAGTGGCGGCGTTTGTTTTTGTCACTACAAGGGGCGCGGCGACCCTCTGCGGCAACTCATCGTCGCGGCGGCGTCAGCTCGCCAGCGCCATGGCGTTCCTACTCGGACGGATGGCTTACGACGTCTGCCAACGCTTGCCGGTCAGCCGTTCGTAGGCTTCGCGGTACTTGGCGCTTGTGGCGGCGACCACCTCCGCGGGCAATTCGGGCCCCGGCGCTTTCTTGTCCCAAGCGAGCGTTTCCAGATAGTCGCGCACGTACTGTTTGTCGAACGACGGCGGATTGGTGCCGGGTTGCCAGGCGTCGGTGGGCCAGAAGCGCGACGAGTCGGGGGTGAGCACCTCATCGATCAGGTGTAGCGTTCCGTGCTCGTCGATGCCGAACTCGAACTTGGTGTCGGCGATGATCACCCCGCGGGCAGCGGCGTAATCGTGCGCGCGGCGGTACAGCTGCAACGCCGCATCGCGCGCCTGCGCGGCCAATGCGGCGCCGTCGAACGGCGCCAGCACTTCGGCGCAGCGCTGTTGCGCCATTTCAAATGAGATGTTTTCGTCGTGTTCGCCCACTTCCGCTTTGGTGGCCGGGGTAAAAATCGGTTCGGGCAAGCGGTCGGCCAGGCGCAACCCAGCAGGCAAATCGATACCACACACCGCGCCCGTGCGCTGGTAGTCTTTCCAGCCCGAACCGATCAGATAACCGCGCACCACCGCTTCGATCGGCAGCGGTCGCAGCTTTTTGACCACCATCGCCCGGCCGCGGACCTGATCGCGCTCCTCGGGGCGCACCACCGACTCGGGGTCGATGCCGCTGCGGTGATCGGGCACGATGCCGGCGAGTTGCTCCAACCAGAACTCCGTGAGCTGGGTGAGCACTGCGCCCTTATCCGGAATCGGCGTGGGCAAAACGACGTCGAACGCCGACAGGCGGTCGGTGGCCACGACCAGCAAATGCGCGTCGCCAACTGCATAAATGTCGCGCACCTTGCCTCGGGCGACCAAGGGCAGGCTGGAAATATGAGTGTGATATAGGGCACGTGTCATGAGTCGAATTCCAACATCGCAGCCCCTGCGATTGTACAGCGAATTGACCGGACAACCGTGCGGTTTGCGCTGCGCAATCCCTTAGGCAGCACCTATCCGGCGCGAAAGGAAATGCCAAGAGGGATCTTGACATACGGTCATAGATGCAATAGATTTGCATGATAACCTTTGTGTCTTATCGGGAGGATGCCATGCCAAGTCCGTGGAAAAAGTCTTGGCTCGCTACGCTCGTGGCGCTGCCCCTTTCGGCCGCAGCAGCCAGCGACATCGAGGCGCTGCGTGCCGAGATTGCACAGCTCAAACAGCAGTATGAATCGCGCATTGCCGAGCTGGAGGCTCGGCTGCAGGCGCTGACTTCGTCGCCAGGCTCGGTTTCACCGGCCCAGGCCACGGCGGCTGCCTCTGCGCCGTCTCGCGTGAGCGGTAACGAGTTCAATCCGCGTATTTCCTTGATTTTGGACGGGGTCTATTTTCGCGACCATCGCCGCGGCGCCAGCATCGAGTGGTTGGATTACCTCGATGGCATACACCACGGGCACGATCATGCGGGGCACGCGCACGGCATGATCGAGCGCGGCTTCAATTTGCGGCCGGTGGAGCTGGTGTTTGAAGGTACCGTCAGCCCATACCTGGATGCGGCAGCGCGCTTGACCGTTTTGGATGAGGGTGATTTGGCGCTGGAGGAAGCGTATTTGGACACTCGCACCCTGCCTTATGGGCTCAAAGTGCGCGCGGGCAAATTTTTGTCGGCCATCGGTTACCTCAACGACCAACACCCGCACCAGTGGGACTTCGTGGACCAAAACCTCCCGTACCGTACCCTGTTGGGCGAACATGGGATCCAGGACACCGGCGTGCGGCTGACGTGGACGCCGCCCACTGGAAGCTGGTACACGTTGGTTGGGGTTGAACTCTTGCAAGGCAAAGAACAGACCTTTGCCACAAGCGGCCTGACCACCCCCACGGCGCGTGCCGACGGCCAAGACCTGGCGCCGACCTGGGCGGGGTCCCTTTCTGAGCGCAAGGCCGGGCCGCGCCTGATGACAGCGTTTGCCAAGTTCGGGCCGGACTTGGGGCGCGATCACGCGCTGCAATTCGGAGTGTGGGGGGCGCGGGCGCAGCAGCATCAGGAAGTGCATGATCACACCTTGGAAGATCCCACGGCTTGGGTGCATGCGCTCGAGGGTAAAGGCAAAGCCTGGGGGTTGGATGTCGTTTACACATATGACGCCGGCCGCTATGGTGGGCAAGGCAACGTCAAGCTGGTGGCCGAGTACCTGCGCGTCGATAAAGACTTGGCGATCGCGATGCATGAAACGGGGCAATTCGTCGGGCAACCTCGTGACTTCAGTCAAGACGGAGCGGTCGTGCAGGGGGTCTATGGGCTGGCACCGCATTGGCAGATGGGGCTGCGTTATGACGTCACGGGGCTGGGGCGCAACCGCGTCGAAGGTCCGACGGGGACGCTGCGGCGTTGGGGGAAGTCGGATCGCTGGACGCTGGCGCTGACGCGTCAGATCGACCATTACTCGCTGGTGCGGCTGCAAGTCTCCCGCGGCGACTACAGGGTTGAAGGCGAGAAGAAAACCGCCAATCAGGTGTTTTTGCAATATCAGCTGAGCCTGGGCGCTCATGGGGCGCATCGGTTTTGAAGGGGTTGGCCATGAAGCGTTTTCTCCGTTATGGTTTGCCAGCGTGCTTAGCACGGTCGGCACGTCGGTTTTGAAAGGGTTGGCCATGAAACGCATCGGGTTGCTACTGATCAGTTGGTTGTTGGTGCTGCCGGCGTGGGCGCTGGAGGTGGTGGCCACCACCCCAAGCCTGGGAGTTCTGGTGCGCGCGGTAGGTGGGGACAAGGTGCGCGTGAGCGTGCTTGCTTCGGAGGATCGCGATGTGCATATGCTGCAAGCGCGGCCGTCGATGATGCGGGCGCTACGCGACGCGGATCTGGTCGTGGCGGTGGGTGCGGAGCTTGAAGTGGCGTGGTTGCCGGCAGCGCTGGCAGGCGCCAACAATCCACGGGTACTGCCGGGACGCCCCGGGTACTTCGAAGCCGCAGCGCAGGTGCCGCTGCTGGAAGCGGGGCAGGCGGCAGATCGCGCCAAAGGAGACGTGCATCCGGCGGGTAACCCGCACGTCCACCTGGACCCACGGCGCATGGTGACCATTGCCGAGCGCTTGGCCGAGCGCTTCGGTGCTCTCGATGCGCCAAACCGCGACGGGTACCTTGACCGGGCGCAGGCTTTTGCGCAGGCGGTGGCGCAGCGCCTGCCAGCGTGGCAGCAACGGGTGGCCGGGAGTGCCGGCGCGGTGCTCTATCACAAAGACGCGATTTATCTTCTGAACGCGCTGGCGGTGCCGTTTCATGGCACCATCGAACCCCTTCCTGGAGTCGAACCGACAGCACGGCATCTGGAAGTGCTGGCCAGTGCGATGAAAAACGTCCCCGGCCGCGGCGTCATCATTCACACCCCTTATCAGCCCGCCGCGCCCGCTGAGCAGCTGGCCGCGCGCACCGGCTGGCAAGTGGCCGTACTGCCAATCGAGCCGCCCGCCGCCGCCGACGCGGACGGGTACTTTGCGCTCATCGAGCGCTGGGTGGCGGTGTTGGAATCGGCCCGGTGATTGTTGCTGTCGACCAGCTGGTGGTCGGATACGGGGTACCAGTCAGCGCGCCGGTGTCGTTTGCGCTGGCGCGCGGCGACGTGCTGGGTCTGGTCGGCCCCAACGGGGTGGGGAAAACGACGCTCATCAAAGCCCTGATGGGGCAAGCGCGCGTCTTTGGCGGTACGCTGCGCCTGGCACCGGGGGTGCGGATCGCCTGGTTACCGCAACACCCGGTGCGGTTGCCCGAAATGCCGCTGACCGTGCGCGAGCTCATCACCTGGCGCCTGGGTACGCCGCCTGGCCCATTGCCGCAAACCCTGGCGATGGTGCTCGAGGTGCGATTGGACCGCCTCTCGGGCGGTCAGTATCAGCTCCTGATGCTTTGGCTGACGCTCGCGGTGCCCAGCGATTTGGTCTTTCTCGATGAACCCAGCAATCACCTCGATCGGCATCACTGGGAGGAGGCGGTGGCGGCGATCGCGGCGGCGCGGACAGATCGCGCCATTCTCATCGTCAGCCACGACCTCGATTTTCTCGCGGCGGTGGGGGCGCGGCACGTTCGGCTCAGCGCTGACTAAGGGTGACATGCTTCAAGGCATGGCGTGCAGGCAGCCGTGTACAGCACGACCGGCACAGCGCTGACTCAGCAGGAAGATTGGCCAAGAAATGGACGGTTTTTTGCTCGTGCCGTTTGTCAACGGCTTGCTGGTCGCGGGACTCATACCCGCGATAGGCGTGTGGCTGCGTTGGCGCGATGAGTGGCTGGCCGCGCTGGGTTTGGCGCACTTTGCCGCCGCCGGAGGGCTGTTGGCGCAGGCGTGGGCCTGGCCAGTGTGGCTAGGCGCGCTGACTGGCGCGTGGGTCGGGGAGGGGGTCAAACGCCTGGTCGCCTCGCAAGGCAATTCCGCCTACGGGTTGCTGATCCTCGGCGGTTGGGCGCAGACGCTGCTTTTGGCGGCGAATACCTCATTGGGGGAAGCGTTGGCGCATGCCACCATCGAGGGGCAGCTGTATTTTACCCACTCGACACAGCTTGTTGCCAACCTCGTGCTCGTACTGGTGGCGTGGCCGCAATTGCGTGGGTTGGGCGGCCAACTGGTGTTGGCTCGGCTTTTTCCCGAACAAGAAAGCCGCGAAACAGGCGCCAAGGCGCGGGTGCAATGGGCGTTTGCCGTGCTTGCGGCCAGCGCGGTGGCCGCAAGCACGGCGACCGTAGGTTTGATGGGTACTTTCGCGCTGTTGTTTTTGCCGCCCTGGTTTGCCTTTCGTTGGGGCGCGAATTGGTCTCAGACGCACCGCTTGGCGGTGGGGCTGGGACTGGCGGCCTACGGGCTGAGCTTCTGGCTCGCCTGGCAGTGGGATCAACCGTTTGCGCCGTTACTGGTGGCGGTGCTGCTGGGGCTTTGGGCGTTGGCACAAGCGCTGGGCGCCCTCACCAGACTTGGGTAGCACACCTGCCTTGGCGCTGCCGTATAATCGCTTCAGACGCTAGCCTGGGCCACGCCACATGCCCTATCGCGAACTGTCGCACACCGCCGATTGGGCGATCCACGTGTCCGCGCCTGACCTGCCGTCGCTGTTTTGTGAAGCGGCGCAGGGGATGTACGTCCTCATGTCGCTCGAGCTTGCCGCTGAGCCCAAAACATCTCTTGCCTTGACCCTGACGGCGGACGATGCCGAAGCGCTGTTGGTGTCGTTTTTGAGCGAGTTACTGTACCTTGCCGAGCAAAAGCACCTGGGCGTGGCGCGCTGTCAGGTCCAGATCCACCGCAGCGACGATGCGCTGCAGCTCGAGGCGCAGCTGGAAACGGCACCGATTGCGCGGGCGCAGCTACGCATCAAAGCAGTGACCTACCATCATTTGGCGATCCGCGCCACGGAAAAGGGGTGGGAAACCGTACTGGTGTTCGATGTCTGATTTTGCTCGTCCCCAAAGGACGGGGTTTTACCGAAATCGTTCTTTCCGGCCCAAGGATGGCGTTTTACAGGAATCGTCCTTTCTTAAGGGCGGGTGTTTGGGTGGAATCGTACTTTTGCTGACCGCGTTGCAGCAGTAAAGATTTTTGAGAGGTTACTTCCGTGCATCTACATGATCTGATGCCCGTTGGGGCATGCGAATGGGAAATCCCCGTGACCTACCGTGCTGACATGCGGGTGCCGGTGCGGCTCTTTGCCAGTCGCGAGCTACTGGAGCAGGTGATTGCCGACGCGTCGCTCGAGCAAGCGGTCAATGCCGCAACACTGCCGGGTCTGGTTGGCCCGGTGGTGGTGATGCCCGACGTGCATCAAGGGTACGGGTTCCCGATCGGTGGGGTGGCGGCGACCGAATATCCCAGCGGCGTCGTTTCGCCAGGGGCGATCGGATACGACATCAACTGCGGCGTGCGGTTGCTTGCCTCCGGGGTGCCTTTCGAAGCGGCGAAAAGTGAAATGCGCGCGCTGGCGGATCAGCTGTACCGTCGTTGCCCCAGCGGCGTCGGCGGTGAGGGATTGTTGCGGGTGAGCGCTGCCGAGCTCGACGCGGTGCTGCGCGACGGGGCCGGTTGGACGCTGCGCCATGGCTACGCCAGCGAAAGCGATTTGGCGCGTACCGAGGAGGGCGGGTGTCTGGCCGAAGCCGACCCGGCGCAGGTCAGCGTACGTGCCAAGGAGCGTGGGCGCGAGCAGCTGGGGTCACTGGGTTCGGGCAATCATTTTCTTGAAGTGGATGTGATCGAGGAGGTGTACGACGAAAGCGCCGCCGAAGTGCTGGGGCTGGCGCCAGGCAACTTGGCGGTGCAGATCCACTGCGGTTCGCGCGGCCTAGGGCATCAGGTGTGCACCGATTACGTGCAGCAGTTTCAAAGCGTGGTCAAACGCTACGGCATTGCGCTTCCTGACCGCGAGCTGGTGTGCGCGCCGATGGATCGCCCAGAAGGGCAAGCGTATCTGTCGGCGATGCGCGCGGCGGCGAACTACGCGTTTGCCAACCGGCAGCTGTTGGCCTGGGCGGCAAGGCAGGTGTTCGACGAGGTCTTCGGTCGCCGTTTCGGTCGGCGGACGCATCTGACGCAGGTGTATGACGTTGGCCACAACATGGGCAAAATCGAGACGCACACCATCGATGGACGACGGATGCGCGTGTGCGTGCACCGCAAGGGGGCAACCCGCGCCTTTGGACCGGGCGCGCCGGAGTTGCCCGCCGAGTATCGTAGGCTCGGGCAACCGGTGATCATTCCCGGCAGCATGGGCACTGCTTCGTGGGTGCTCGTGGGGACTGTCGAGAGCATGCGTAAGAGCTTTGGTTCCACCTGTCACGGCGCCGGGCGAGTCTGGAGCCGCGCCAAAGCCAAACGCGAGCTGCGCGGCGAGGAGCTGCGGCGGGCGCTGGAAGCGCGGGGCATCGCAGTGCGCGCCGGGAGTCTGCCAGGGCTCGCGGAAGAAGCGCCACAAGCTTACAAGGACGTGGATGCGGTGGTGCGCACCGTGGAAGCGGCAGGCATCGCGCGCAAAGTGGCGCGCTTGCGGCCAGTAGCGATTGTGAAGGGGTAAGCCAGAGGCGTGCTTTCTCTCGCCAGTGGGCAAATGGCGATCGCGGCTTAGCGAAGGTAAAATCCCTGCGTCCTTACCCTGCTCATTCATACCTCCTCCCGGGATCGGAGCCACCATGCCCCGCAAAAAGCTGCCCATCGGCATTCAGACCTTTCGCGAGATCCGCGAAGGCGAGTATTACTACGTCGACAAAACCCCGTTCATCCACCGGCTCATCGAGGACGGCAAGTACTACTTTCTCTCCCGCCCCCGGCGCTTCGGTAAGTCGCTGCTGGTGGATACGCTCGCGGAGCTCTTTGCCGGCAACGAGCCGCTGTTTCGCGGGTTGTACATTCATGACCGCTGGGACTGGGGCTGGCGCCATCCGGTGATTCGGGTGAGTTTTGCCGAAGGGCGGCTGCAGCATCGCGC
>FWPV01005690.1_pt1 | contig 24646 bp, 28 predicted proteins | sample 2228371 | NCBI WGS metagenome assembly FWPV01 (sample SAMEA103939776, study PRJEB20133) | metagenome | reverse complement strand
CATCAAAGCCGGCGCGACCAGCGGCCATCGCCTGCTCGGCCGTCACAATGCCCAGCGAGACGAGCGTGGCCATGGCGCCCGTGGTTTTCAGCGCCTGGCGGCGGGTGGTGGTGAAGTTCATCTGTGGCTCCTCGGGGTGGTTCTACCGGAAGGTAAGGGTCTGCGAAAAGCCATAGGCTACCTTCTCAGCCTCGCCCTGCCATCGGTATAAACACTGAATCCTTATATTCGGAACCAAAAGAAAATTCAAAAACTGGACCTGTCATGACGCCACACCCCCTTTCCCCCACGCCCACGCCTTCCCCTGGCCCGCGCGACACCGACACCGCGTATTCGCGACGTCAGTGGCTGGGCCTCGCTTGCGGCTCGGCCCTGACGGCCGCCTGGCCAGGGGCCGGGGCCCAACCGGCATCGGCCGCCGCCGAAGAAGCCCGTGCGCCCGATCTCCCGGCCGTGGGTTCGGCCTTGCAGGTGCCCCCCATCGACCTGCTCGGGGGAGGCACCTACCAGCCTGCGGCTTCCGAAGGACAGGTGCTGGTGGTGTACTGGTGGGCCAGCACCTGCCCGTTCTGCGCCATGCAAAGCCCCAGCATGGAGGCCCTGTGGCAGCAGAACCGTGCGCGAGGCCTGCAGATGCTGGCCCTGTCCATCGACCGCAGGCCCGAACTGGCCAGTGCCTACCTGAAAAGCCGCGGCTACACCTTTCCTTCGGCCTGGGCCAGCCCGGACTGGCGCAAGCGGTTTCCCAAACCCCGCGGCCTGCCCATCACACTGGTCCGTGGCCGTGACGGCAAGCTGGTCCTGGCCGAACGAGGACAAATGTTCGCAGAAGACGTGGGCGCCATTGCCGGCTTTCTCTGACCACCCTGCGGTGGGCACGCATCAGCAAAAAGGCCGTGCATTGCACGGCCTTTTTGCATGACGGCGAACCGCCTCAGTTCTTGACCACCTCGATCACGTCGATCTCGACACGCCGGTTCTTGGCGCGGCCTTCGGCGGTGGCGTTGCTGGCCACCGGCTGGGTCTCGCCCTTGCCTTCGGTGCGAATCTGGTCGGCCGGGATGCCCTGGTTGACCAGATAGGCCTTGACCGCTTCGGCGCGGCGCAGGGACAGGCCCATGTTGTAGGCGTCGGAACCAACGGCATCGGTGTGACCGACAGCGATCACCACCTCAAGCTGGACACCCTTGATGCGCTGCACCAGCTCATCCAGGTTCTTGCGCCCTTCGGCCTTGAGCACGGCCTTGTCGAAATCGAACAGGGCGTCCGACGACAGGGTCAGCTTGGTCGAAACCGGCTGTGCAGGAGCGGCGGGAGCGGCCGGCGGCGGTGCCTCCACACGGGGGCGCGCCGGCATGGCCTCGACCATCTTGGCCTTGTCGACCTCCAGCACAGGCGGCATGTCGAAGGGGCAGAGTTCCTCGGGCGGCAACTCGCCACGGTCCTGGCCGACATCTTCTGCACTCGGCTGGTCGGGGCGGGAAACGCCCAGCGCCGAGGTCAGCTTGCCCATGCTCGCCAGGGTACGTGCCTGGGCGATGAACTCGTTGTACTGGGCATTGATGAAGGCACGGCTGGCCTCGAAATACTCGTTCTGGGTGTCGAGCAGGTCAAGCAGCGTGCGCTGGCCGATCTCGAACTGCTGCCGGTAGGCTTCCTTGGCCTTCTCGGTCGACAGGCGGTGCTGGTCCAGGTAGTCGAGCTGTTCGCGCAGACGGCCCACATCGTTGTAGGCGATCTGCAGGGTCTGGCGCACGTCCCGGCAGGCCTTTTCCTGCAGGTCGCGGGCCTGGTTCTGGAATTCGAGCGCCTCCATCTCGCGCGCCATGTCGCCGCCGCCACGGAAGAGGTTGTAGTTCAGGACCACCTCGACGGTGGTGTCGCGGGAATGGCCGAGCACGCCGTCGAGGTTGCGGTCCCAGGACTGGCGGGCACGGAAGTCGACCCGGGGCATGTAGGCGGCCTGGCGCGATTCGACCTGGGCCTTGGCAGCCCGCACGTTTTCGTAGGCGGCGTTGATGGTCGGGCTGTTGGGCAGGCCCTGGCGCATGGCGTCCACGACGGTGCCGGGCACACCGGCCAGCTTGAGGCCCTCGGCAAGCTCGGCCACCTTGACCGGCGGCAGCTCGCCGACGATGCGCAGGTAGCGCGCACTGACGTCGTGCAGGTTGGAGATTTCGGTCAGCAGGTTGGATTCGGCCAGGGCCAGGCGGCCCGTGGCTTGCTCTAGGTCGACACGGCGGCTGACACCGGCGCCGGTGCGCTCCTCGATCTGCTGGCTGGTGAGCTTATGCTCGACGTAGTTCTGCTTGGCCTGCTCGACCAGGGCCGTGTACCGGGCCACGTCGGCATAGGCGCGCACGGCCTCCAGCGAGGCGGTTTCGGAGGCTTCCAGCAGCTCGTAGTAGCGGGTCAGCTGGGAATACCCCAGGCGCTTGACCTCGTTGCGGGTGAAGAAGCCGTCAAAGAGCATCTGGTTAAGGGAAATCGCCGCGCCGCGGCGACCGTAGTCGCTCGCGGTGGAGCGCCACTCGCGCCCGATCGAAGCCTGAAGGTCGACCTGGGGGCGATAGCCCGCGCGGGCCACGTCACGCTCGGCCGTGGTGGCCTTGAAGTTGTGCCAGCGGGCCTGGACCTCCGGGTTGCTCACCACCGCCTTGCGGGCGGCCTGAACCATGGGCTCGGGCAAGGCCTGGGCTTGAGCGGCACTTCCGGCCGCCCAGATCACCGCCGCCGCTACGGCGGTCAAACGCTTGTATGTCATCGATAACCTCTTAGGTATTTTTGGGTACGCGCGGCTCCCGCGCCCACCCAGACTGCGTACACATTGGTCTACTATAGCAGTGGCATCATTTTCAGTGAAGGTTTTTTCAGCGGAAACTTTTTGTCCGTGTTGGATAGCACACACCATGCTCCTGCCCTACAGTAACGCCATGCAGGTGCGGCACCGTCTTTCCCTCCCAGGCCCGGGCCATGAGCGCCTGCGGTACTGGCTGCTGGCCATGCTGCTGTGCCTGACGGGCTATACCTGGACGCTGGCGCAGCCGAACCTCGACAGGACACAGGCGCTGGCGCTGGAGCGGTACGGTGCCCGTGGCGCCGACACGGTGACGACTTGGCGGCGCCTGATGGACGAGTCGCGCGACCTGGCGATCGAGGACAAGCTGCGCGTGGTCAACGACTTCTTCAACCGCCGCATCCTCTATCAGCTTGATCCCGAACTGTGGGGCCAGAAGGACTACTGGGCCACGCCCCTGGAAACCATGGGCAAGGGCGCGGGCGACTGCGAAGACTACTCCATCGCCAAGTACATGACGCTGCTGATGCTGGGCGTGCCCAACGAAAGCCTGCGTATGATCTACGTGCGGGCCCGCACCGCCGGCGCCAAGACCGAGGCCCACATGGTGCTCGGTTATTACGCCGACCCGCTGGGCGAACCCGTTATCCTCGACAACCTGATCGGCAGCGTGCGCCCCGCCTCGCGCCGATCCGACCTGAGCCCCGTGTTCAGCTTCAACAGCGAAGGACTGTGGGTGGCCGGTGCCACCCAGTCCTCCGCCGACCCGACGGCCCGCCTGTCGCGCTGGCGCGAGGTGCTGGACCGCATGCGACAGGAAGGCCTGTGATGATTCCCCCCATTTTCATGATGAGACGCCGCCATGTCACTCGTTAAGCAACTGTGGATCGCCATCGTCCTGGTCATGACCGTCGCCTTCGGCGGCAGTCTGGTGGTCAGCGTGCTCTCGGCACGGCACTACCTGGAGCAGCAGCTGCAGGTCAAGAACATCGACAACGCCACCTCGCTCGCGCTGTCGCTCACACAGATGGAGAAGGACCCCGCCACCGTGGAGCTGCAGGTGGCCGCGCAGTTCGACGCCGGGCACTACCGCTTCATCCGCGTGACCTCGCCCACGGGCGAAGTCATCGTCGAGAAGGTCTACGAGGGCGAACTCGTCGGCGCCCCGCAGTGGTTCGCCAACCTCATTCCCATCCACGCCGAACCGGGCCGGGCCCTGATCCAGGACGGCTGGATCCAGTTCGGCACGCTCACGCTCGCCAGCCACGACCAGTACGTCTACAAGAGCCTGTGGGAAGGCACGGTCGAGCTGCTGCTGTGGTTCCTGCTGGGCAGCCTGACCACGGGGGTGCTGGGCACCCTGGCGATCAGGATCATCACCCGGCCCCTGGGCGACGTGGTGGACCAGGCGCAGGCCATCGCCGAGCGCCGCTTCCTCACCATCGGCGAGCCCCGGACCCCGGAACTGCGCGCGGTCACGCGGGCCATGAACGACATGGTCGGGCGCCTCAAGGCCATGTTCGCGGAGGAATCGGCCCGGCTCGACACGCTGCGCCACAAGGTCAACCACGACGCCGTCACCGGTCTGGCCGCGCGCGACTACTTCATGTCGCACCTGCGCGAGATCATCAGCGGCGAGCAGTTCGGCTCGGTCGGCAGCCTCGTGATCGTCCGGCTGGCCTTCCTCAACGACCTCAACGCCAAGCTCGGCCGCCAGCGCGCCGACGAACTGCTCAAGCAGCTGGGCAAGGTGCTGTACGACAGCGGCCGCGACCGCATCGGTCAGCGCGCGGGCCGCGTCAAGGGCGGCGAGTTTGCGGTCGTCTGCCCCACCTTCGATTCGCCGGCGGCGGCAGCCCAGGACATCTTCGGCCGTCTGATGAAGGACTGGTACCCCCTGTGGGAAAAGGATTTCCCCGACCTGTTTCACGTGGCGGCGGTGCGCTACCACCGCGACCAGAGCCTGGGCGACCTGATGACGCGCGCCGACCAGGCACTGGCACAGGCCGCCACCAAGGGCATGAACACCTGGCACGCGGTCGAGGACGGTGCCGCCAAGGTCAGCGTGCCGGCCGAGCAGTGGCGCACCCTGCTGACCGAGGCCGTATCGGGCGGGCAGCTGAGCCTGTCGTTCTTCCCGGTGGTCCAGGGGGCCAGCGGCGCACCGATGCACTCCGAAGGCGTGATCCGGCTGCAGATGGACGCCTCCGGCCAGCTGCTCTCGGCCGGCGACTTCATGCCCATGGCCGCCAACCTCAATCTCACCGCCCCCATCGACCTGGGCGTGGTCCGCCTGGCCATCGAGCACCTGCGCACGGGGGTGGGGGATGTGGCCGTCAACCTCTCGGCCGAGACCATTGCCGACTTCGGCTTCCGCCACCAGCTCATCCAGATGCTGCAGGGCTATCCGGCCCTGTGCAAGCGTCTGCTGTTCGAGGTGCCGGAATACGGCGTGTTCCGCCAGTTCGACGCCTTCCGGGAACTGGCCCGCAGCCTCAAGCAACTGGGCTGCCGGGTGGGCATCGAATACTTCGGGCAGCGCTTCGCCGAGAGCGACAAGCTCGCCGGCCTGGGCCTGGACTACATCAAGGTGCACCCGAGCTACATCCGGGGCATCAGCGACAACGAGGGCAACCAGGAATTCCTCAAGGGCCTGTGCAACATGGCCCATGCCCTGGGCATCGTGGTCATTGCGCTGGGCGTCGAGAGCCAGGAAGACCTGCCCCTGCTGGCCCAGCTCGGTTTCGATGGCGCCACCGGCCCAGGCGTCAGGTAAACGACGGCGCGTACGGCCCATAGCAAAAAACCCCGCGAGGCGACTCGCGGGGTTTTTTCATGGAACAAGGGCCGAAGCCCTCGAGCCGGCTCAGGCCATTACATGCCCATGCCGCCCATGTCGCCCATGCCACCCATGCCGCCAGGCATAGCAGCGGGGGCGTCGTCCTTCGGTGCCTCGGCCACCATGCACTCGGTGGTCAGCATCAGCGACGCCACGGAGGCGGCGTTCTGCAGTGCGGTGCGGGTCACTTTCGTCGGGTCCAGGATGCCCATCTCGATCATGTCGCCGTAGGTGTCGTTGGCGGCGTTGAAGCCGTAGTTGCCCTTGCCACCCAGGACCGCGTTGACCACCACGCTCGGCTCGCCACCGGCGTTGGCCACGATCTCGCGCAGCGGGGCTTCGATGGCCTTGAGCACCAGGCTGATGCCGGCCTGCTGGTCGGCGTTGTCGCCCTTGATCTCGCCTGCGGCCTGCTTGGCACGCAGCAGGGCCACGCCACCACCGGCCACGATGCCCTCTTCCACCGCAGCGCGGGTGGCGTGCAGCGCGTCTTCGACGCGGGCCTTCTTTTCCTTCATCTCGACTTCGGTGGCGGCACCGACCTTAATGACGGCCACGCCGCCGGCCAGCTTGGCCACGCGCTCCTGCAGCTTCTCGCGGTCGTAGTCGCTGGTGGCTTCCTCGATCTGGACGCGGATCTGCTTGACACGCGCCTCGATGTCGGCCGAAGCGCCGGCACCGTCGATGATGGTGGTGTTTTCCTTGCCCACTTCGATGCTCTTGGCCGAACCCAGGTCGGCCAGGGTCACCTTCTCCAGGGTCAGGCCGACTTCCTCGGCGATCACCTTGCCGCCGGTCAGGATGGCGATGTCTTCCAGCATGGCCTTGCGGCGGTCGCCGAAGCCAGGCGCCTTGACGGCGACGACCTTCAGGATGCCGCGGATGGTGTTGACCACCAGGGTGGCCAGGGCTTCGCCCTCGACGTCTTCGGCAATGATCAGCAGCGGACGGCCAGCCTTGGCCACGGCTTCCAGCGTGGGCAGCAGGTCACGGATGTTGCTGATCTTCTTGTCGAACAGCAGCACGAAGGGGTTCTCGAGGATAGCGGCCTGCTTCTCGGGGTTGTTGATGAAGTAGGGCGACAGGTAGCCGCGGTCGAACTGCATGCCCTCGACGACGTCCAGCTCGTTCTGCAGGCTCTTGCCGTCTTCCACGGTGATCACGCCTTCCTTGCCGACCTTGTCCATGGCGTTGGCGATGATCTCGCCGATGCTGGAGTCGCTGTTGGCGGAGATGGAGCCGACCTGGGCGATTTCCTTGGAGGTGGTGGTGGGCTTGGAGGCCTTCTTGAGCTCGGCGATCAGGGACTCGACGGCCTTGTCGATGCCGCGCTTGAGGTCCATCGGGTTCATGCCGGCGGCCACGTACTTCATGCCTTCGCGCACGATGGCCTGGGCCAGCACGGTGGCGGTGGTGGTGCCGTCACCGGCGTTGTCGGAGGTCTTGGAAGCGACTTCCTTGACCATCTGCGCGCCCATGTTCTGCAGCTTGTCCTTCAGCTCGATTTCCTTGGCCACGGACACACCGTCCTTGGTCACGGTGGGGGCGCCGAAGGAGCGCTCGAGCACCACATTGCGGCCCTTGGGGCCCAGGGTCACTTTCACAGCGTTGGCCAGGATGTTCACACCCTCGACCATGCGGGCGCGGGCTTCGCCACCGAAAATCACGTCTTTAGCTGCCATTTTGAATATTCCTTGCTTGAATCGGTTGTTGAATGGGGTGGAAACAGGTCGCCAGGCGACTTACTTCTCCACCACGGCGAACAGGTCGTCTTCTTTCATGACCAGCAGTTCGTCGCCGTCGACCTTGACGGTCTGGCCGCTGTACTTGCCAAACAGCACGCGGTCGCCCACTTTCACGCTCAGGGCCTTGGTCTCGCCCTTGTCGTTCGTCTTGCCCGGGCCGACGGCCAGCACCTCACCCTGGTCGGGCTTTTCGGCGGCGTTATCGGGGATCACGATGCCCGAAGCGGTTTTGGTCTCGTTTTCCAGACGCTTGACGATCACGCGATCGGCGAGAGGACGAAGTTTCATGACATCTCCTGAGAAAGATAAGAGAGAAACAAGGATAGGGATGGGTTCTGACGTGGAGAAAAGAACTTGTTAGCACTCATCTCCAGCGAGTGCTAATGTAAGGCAAAGTCGACCGGATTTCAAGAGGCCGGCGCTCATACCCCGGCGGCGTGGGCCTGCTGGTCGGCGTGGTAGGAACTGCGCACCATGGCGCCCACGGCCGCGTGACTGAAACCCATTTCACGTGCCTTGTCCTCGAACATCTTGAAGGTGTCCGGGTGCACGTAGCGTCGCACCGGCAGGTGGTGGCCGCTGGGGGCCAGGTATTGGCCGATGGTCAGCATGTCGATGCCGTGCGCGCGCATGTCGCGCATCACGTCCAGGATTTCCTCGTCGGTCTCGCCCAGCCCGACCATCAGACCGCTCTTGGTCGGGATGTGCGGGAACAGGGCCTTGAACTTCTTGAGCAGGTTCAGGCTGAAGGCGTAGTCGGAGCCGGGGCGGGCCTCCTTGTACAGGCGCGGCACGGTTTCCAGGTTGTGGTTCATCACATCGGGCGGAGCGGCCTTGAGGATCTCGAGCGCGCGGTCGTCGCGGCCACGGAAGTCGGGCACCAGCACCTCGATCTGCGTGGCGGGCGACAGTTCGCGGGTCTTGCGGATGCACTCGACGAAGTGGCCGGCGCCGCCATCACGCAGGTCGTCGCGGTCCACGCTGGTGATCACCACGTACTTGAGCCTGAGCTGGGCAATTGTCTTGGCCAGGTTCTCTGGCTCGTTCACATCCAGCGGGTCCGGCCGGCCGTGGCCCACATCGCAGAATGGGCAGCGGCGCGTGCACTTGTCGCCCATGATCATGAAGGTGGCCGTGCCCTTGCCGAAGCATTCGCCTATATTGGGGCAGGAGGCCTCCTCGCACACGGTGACCAGCTTGTTGCTGCGCAGGATGTCCTTGATCTCGTAGAAGCGGGTGCTGGGCGAGCCCGCCTTGACACGAATCCACTCGGGCTTCTTGAGGGTTTCGGCCGGCACCACCTTGATCGGGATGCGCGCCGTCTTGGCCTGGCTCTTCTGCTTGGCGCTGGGGTCGTAAGGTTGGGCGCCTGCGGCATCGCGGACGGTGGGAGGGGTGGTCATGGTGGGTTCCGTCTGGGCGTGGCCCATGGGTGTGTATGGGGTCAGGGCGCCAGCAAGGCACCGAGCGTCTGCCCCAGTACCCGGGACACGTCGGCAGGCGCCACCCGTACCCCGATTGTAGAAAGGTCGACCGTGCGCAGGCCGGCATAACCACACGGGTGGATGCGGTCGAACGGCGCCAAGTCCATGGCCACATTGAGCGCCACACCATGGTAGGCGCAGTGGCGGCTGACCTTGATGCCCAGGGCGCTGATCTTGCCCAGACCGTAAAAGGGGTCGCCACCCGGCGCCGGACCCGTGAGGGCGGCGTGATCGAACGGGTCGGCCAGACGCACATAGATGCCCGGCGCGCCCGACACGCGGTGGCCCGTGATGCCCCAGTGCGCCAGTGTGCGGATCACGGCCTCCTCCAGCCGGTAGACATAGGCCTTGACGAAGTATCCGGCGCGCTGCAGGTCGATCAGCGGGTAGGCCACCACCTGGCCCGGGCCGTGGTAGGTGACCTGCCCGCCCCGGTTGCTCTGGACTACCGGGATGTCGCCCGGCGCCAGCACGTGTTCGGCCTGGCCGGCCAGTCCCTGGGTGTAGACCGGCGGGTGTTCGCACAGCCAGATCTCATCGGGCGTGTCTGCATGGCGCGCCTGCGTGAAGTCTTGCATCGCCTCGTAGGTGGACAGGTAATCCACCGCGCCCAGGTTGCGCAGCTGCATCGCGAGGCCCGCGGCTACAGCACGATCTTGACCATCGGGTGCGTGGTCAAGGTCCGGTAGAGTTCGTCGAGCTGCTCGCGGCTGGTCACGTGCACGGTGATGGTCAGCCCGAGGTAGTTGCCGCTCTTGCTCGGGCGGTGCTCCATGGATTCGGGGTCGAAGCCGGGATCGAACCGGCAGGCCACCTGCGCGATGGCCGACGCAAAGCCCTCGACATGCGCACCCATGACCTTGATGGGGAAATGGCACGGGTACTCGATCAGCGACTGCTCGGGCGGGATGTGGCAGGAAGGTTCCATGGCGGTGTACTCAGAGCAAGGGGCGCAGCAAGGCCGTTCGAGGGAGATTATCCGCGTCATGCGCCAGCCGCGTGAGTGGCGCGCAAACAACCCGCCCACCGAAATTGACTCCCCCCTGGGGTTTCTACGTATAATGCGGGGCTTTGCTGAGCTTCACACGGCAAACGCACGTGCACCACCCGGACCAATGTGAGGGCGACCATGACAGATTCAGTGCCGCCCCGCCCATCGGAAGACCCCAGGTCAGCACGCGCAGATGCATGGGAAGATGAGGCAGAGACGGAAGAATTCAAGCCCCTGACGCGCGAGGAAGCGCAACAGTGGCGAACACGCCAGCCCGACGATTCGGTTTGGCGTGTGGTGCGATGGCAGATGGCACTGGCGGTGCTGACCGCACTGGCGGGCTGGGCCCTGACCCTCAAGCCCTCGGTGGCGTGGTCGGCCCTGTACGGCGGTCTGTCGATAGCGTTGCCAACGGCGCTGATGGCCTACGGCCTGACATCCAACCTGCTGGGGCGGATGTTTCCAGGTGTGGCCCGGGCGTCGCTGGCGGGATTGCTGATCTGGGAAGGGGCCAAGATCCTGTTGGCGCTGGCCATGTTGTGGTCTGCGCCGCGCTGGGTCCCCGATCTGAACTGGCTGGCCCTGGTGGCCGGTCTTGTGGTGGTTCTCAAGGCGTATGCACTGGTGTTCGTGATGCGGGCCCGGCGCACCTTGAAGCGGTGATGTTTTGACACTATTGATTGGCTGACTGCAACATGGCTACTGAAGGCGTAGGACCCACACCAGGCGAATACATTCGCCATCACCTCGTCCACCTGTCGAACAAGAAGCAGGAGTCGATCATCGACTTCACGGTGTTCAACATCGACTCCATCGTCGTGAACATCGTGCTGGGCTTCCTGGTGTGCTTCACGCTCTGGCTGGCGGCGCGCAAGGCCACCTCGGGCGTGCCGGGCCGCTTCCAGGCCGCGGTCGAGATCCTGGTCGAGATGGTCGAGGGCCAGGCCAAGGCCGTGATCCACAACGCCCAGAGCCGCAAGCTCATCGCCCCGATGGCACTGACCGTGTTCTGCTGGATCTTCATGATGAACTTCATGGACCTGCTGCCGGTCGACCTGCTGCCCGCCATCTGGCACGTGGCCGGCCCCGCCATGGGCTACCCCGACTACCTGCGCGTCGTGCCCACGGCCGACCTGTCCACCACGCTGGGCCTGTCGGTGTCGGTGCTGCTGATGTGCCTGGTCTACAACATCAAGATCAAGGGCCTGGGCGGCTGGGCACACGAATTGGTCACGGCGCCTTTCGGCACCACCAAGAACCCCATCGGGGCGCTGGTGCTGGGCGTGGTGAACTTCCTGATGCAAATGATCGAGTTCGTGGCGAAGACGGTTTCGCACGGCATGCGGTTGTTTGGCAACATGTTCGCGGGCGAACTGGTCTTCATGCTGATTGCGCTGCTCGGTGGCTATGCCGCCCTGTCGCTCAGCGGTGGCCTGTTCTTCGTCGGGCACCTGATAGCCGGCACGATCTGGGCGCTGTTCCACATCCTCGTGATCACGCTGCAGGCTTTCATCTTCATGACGCTGGCCTTGATCTACCTGGGTCAGGCGCATGATGCGCACTGAGGCCGCGTAACCCGCGCACTGTGTTTTTTCTTCTCCGTTAAATCAACCTTCCTCTTCCACTCAAAGGAGTCATCATGGAAAACGTTCTGGGTCTTGTCGCACTGGCTTGCGGTATCATCGTCGGCCTCGGCGCCATCGGCGCGTCCATCGGCATCGCGCTGATGGGTGGCAAGTTTCTCGAATCGTCGGCCCGTCAGCCCGAGCTGATGAACGATCTGCAGACCAAGATGTTCATTCTGGCCGGCCTGATCGACGCGGCCTTCCTGATCGGCGTGGCCATCGCGCTGCTGTTCGCGTTCGCCAACCCCTTCACCCTCTGATCGTCTTGCCGTGAGGAAGGCAGCGCCCCGAACCCCGGTTTGGGGCGCTCTCCACTGCAAATGCGTTTCAACTCCCGATAAACACAGAAAGGCGTTGCGATGAACATCAATGCAACCCTCTTTGCGCAAGCCATCGTCTTCGCAATTCTGGTGTGGTTCACGATGAAGTTCGTGTGGCCCCCGATTGCCAAGGCCCTGGATGAACGCGCGCAGAAGATTTCCGAGGGTCTGGCCGCTTCCGAGAAAGCCAAGACCGAGTTGGCCGTGGCCAACAAGCGTGTCGAGGAAGAGTTGAGCAAGTCGCGCAACGAATCCGCCACCCGTCTGGCCGATGCCGAGCGCCGTGCCCAGGCCGTGATCGAGGAAGCCAAGGCGCGTGCCAACGACGAAGCCGCCAAGATCATCGCCGCTGCCAAGGCCGAGGCCGAGCAGCAGGTCGTCAAGGCCCGCGAAACCCTGCGTGAGCAGGTCGCCGGTCTGGCCGTCAAAGGCGCCGAGCAAATCCTCCAGCGCGAAGTCAACGCCGGCGTTCACGCCGAGTTGCTGAACCGCCTGAAGACCGAACTCTGATCCGCGCACAAAGGTTGATCCATGGCTGAACTCGCCACCATTGCCCGCCCCTACGCCGAAGCGCTGTTCAAGGCCGTCCAGGCCGATGCCCCCGCCGCAGCGCAATGGCTCGAAGAACTGGCCGCCGTCGCGGGCAACGCGCAACTGCTCCAGTTTGCCGACAACCCCAAGGTCACCGACGACCAGGTGTTCGACGTGATGACGGGGGTGGTCAAGCAGGCCCTGCCGGAGACCGGTCGCAATTTCCTGCGCACCGTGATCGACAACGGCCGCGTGGCTGTCCTGCCGGAAATTGCCCAGCAGTTCCGCGCCCTGATGACCGCCCAGCTGGGCACGTCGGACGCCGTGGTCTACAGCGCCTACGACATCGACAGCGCTGCCCTGGCCGATCTGGGCGGAGTGCTGGAAAAACGGTTCGGCCGCAAGCTGAACCTGCAGGTCGTGCTGCAGCCGGAGCTCATCGGTGGTGTTCGTGTGGTCGTGGGTGACGAGGTCCTGGACACGTCGGTCAAGGCCCGTCTGGAAAAAATGAGAGTGGCCCTGACGGCTTGAGCCGCGGTGCGTCCCGTAGCGTCACAACTTACGAAAGAAGGAAAGAGTCATGCAACTCAATCCCGCAGAAATTTCTGAACTGATCAAGTCCCGCATCGAAGGCTTGGCCGCCTCTGCCGATGTGCGCAACCAGGGCACCGTCGTGTCCGTGACGGACGGCATCGTTCGCATCCACGGCCTGTCCGACGTGATGCAGGGCGAGATGCTTGAATTCCCGGCCACCAAGGATGGCCAGCCCACCTACGGCCTGGCGCTGAACCTGGAGCGCGATTCCGTCGGCGCCGTGATTCTGGGCGAGTACGAGCACATCTCCGAAGGCGACACCGTCAAGTGCACGGGCCGCATCCTGGAAGTGCCCGTGGGCCCCGAGCTGATCGGCCGCGTGGTCAACGCACTGGGTGCACCGATCGACGGCAAGGGTCCGATCAACGCCAAGATGACCGACGTGATCGAGAAGGTCGCTCCGGGCGTGATCGCACGCCAGTCCGTGGACCAGCCGATGCAGACCGGCCTGAAGTCCATCGACTCCATGGTGCCGATCGGCCGTGGTCAGCGCGAACTGATCATCGGCGACCGCCAGACCGGCAAGACCGCCGTGGCCATCGACGCCATCATCAACCAGAAGGGCCAGGGCATGACGTGTATCTACGTCGCCATCGGCCAGAAGGCTTCCTCCATCAAGAACGTGGTGCGTGCCCTGGAGCAGGCCGGTGCCATGGACTACACCATCGTGGTCGCCGCCTCGGCCTCGGAATCCGCCGCGATGCAGTACCTGTCGGCCTACGCCGGCTGCACCATGGGCGAGTACTTCCGCGACCGCGGCCAGGACGCCCTGATCGTGTATGACGACCTGTCCAAGCAGGCCGTGGCCTACCGCCAGGTCTCGCTGCTGTTGCGCCGCCCCCCGGGCCGCGAAGCCTACCCCGGCGATGTGTTCTACCTGCACAGCCGCCTGCTGGAGCGTGCCGCTCGCGTCAACGCCGACTACGTCGAGGCCTTCACCAAGGGCGAGGTCAAGGGCAAGACCGGTTCGCTGACGGCACTGCCGATCATTGAGACGCAGGCCGGCGACGTGTCCGCCTTCGTGCCGACCAACGTGATCTCCATCACCGACGGCCAGATCTTCCTGGAAACCAACCTGTTCAACGCCGGCATCCGTCCCGCCATCAACGCGGGTATCTCGGTCTCGCGCGTGGGTGGTGCGGCCCAGACCAAGCTGATCAAGAGCCTGTCCGGCGGTATCCGTACCGACCTGGCGCAGTACCGCGAACTGGCGGCCTTCGCGCAGTTCGCCTCCGACCTCGACGCCGCCACCCGCAAGCAGCTCGATCGCGGTGCCCGCGTGACGGAACTGCTCAAGCAGGCCCAGTACACACCGCAGCCGATCAGCCTGATGGGCGCCACCCTGTTCGCCGTGAACAAGGGCTACCTCGACGACATCGACGTCAAGCAGGTTCTCCCGTTTGAGGCCGGCATGCACGCCCACCTGAAGGACAAGCACGCCGCCCTGCTGGCCAAGCTGGAAGCCTCCAAGGCCATGGACAAGGACGCCGAAGCCGAACTGAGCGCGGCCATTGCCGAGTTCAAGAAGACCGGCACCTACTGATCCGCGTGATCGCGACCCGATAAGGAGCATCAATGGCAGCAGGCAAGGAAATACGCGGCAAGATCAAATCGGTGGAAAACACCAAGAAGATCACCAAAGCCATGGAAATGGTGGCCGCCTCCAAGATGCGCAAGGCGCAGGACCGCATGCGCCAGGCCCGGCCCTACAGCGAGAAGGTGCGCCAGATCGCGGCCAACCTGAGCCGGGCCAACCCGGAGTACGTCCACCCCTTCATGAAGCCCAACGACGACGCGTCGGTGGCCGGCATGATCGTGGTCACGACGGACAAGGGGCTGTGCGGCGGTCTCAACACCAACGTGCTGCGCGTGGTCACCAACCAGTTCAAGGAACTGCAGGGCAAGGGCCAGACCGCCGAGGCCGTGGCCATCGGCAACAAGGGCCTGGGCTTTCTGAACCGCATCGGTGCCAAGGTCGTGTCCCACGTGACCGGCCTGGGCGACACCCCGCACCTGGAAAAGCTCATCGGCCCGGTCAAGGTGCTGATCGATGCCTACGCCGAGGGTCGCATCAACGCCGTGCACCTGTGCTACACCCGCTTCATCAACACGATGAAGCAGGAAGCCGTGGTCCAGCAGCTGCTGCCCCTGAATGCCGCCGACCTCGAGGAAGGCGAAGCCGGGCACGACTGGGACTACATCTACGAACCCGACGCGCAGACCGTCATCGACGAACTGCTGGTGCGTTACGTGGAAGCCCAGGTGTACCAGGCCGTGGCAGAGAACATGGCGTCGGAGCAGTCGGCACGGATGGTGGCCATGAAGGCCGCCACCGACAACGCCGGCAACGTGATCAGCGAGCTCAAGCTGGTCTACAACAAGACCCGACAGGCCGGCATCACGAAAGAGCTTTCGGAAATTGTGGCAGGCGCCGCGGCCGTTTGAGGCCGGGGTCTCAAGAATCTAGAGAAAAGGACAGGTTTCAATCATGGCTCAAGTTCAAGGCAAGATTGTTCAGTGTATCGGCGCCGTGGTGGACGTGGAGTTCCCGCGCGACCAGATGCCCCGCGTGTACGACGCGCTGAAAATGGAAGGCTCGGCGCTGACGCTGGAAGTGCAGCAGCAGCTTGGCGACGGCGTGGTGCGTACCATCGCGCTGGGTTCGTCCGACGGCCTGCGCCGCGGCATGCTGGTGACCAACACCAACGCCCCCATCACCGTGCCCGTGGGCAAGGCCACGCTGGGCCGCATCATGGACGTGCTGGGCAACCCGATCGACGAGCGTGGCCCCGTGGACCAGGCGCTGACCGCCTCCATCCACCGCAAGGCCCCGGCCTACGACGAGTTGTCGCCTTCGACCGAGCTGCTGGAAACCGGCATCAAGGTGATCGACCTGGTCTGCCCGTTTGCCAAGGGCGGCAAGGTGGGTCTGTTCGGCGGCGCCGGTGTGGGCAAGACCGTGAACATGATGGAGCTCATCAACAACATCGCCAAGGCGCACTCGGGTCTGTCCGTGTTCGCCGGCGTGGGTGAGCGCACCCGTGAGGGCAACGACTTCTACCACGAGATGGCCGACTCCGGCGTGGTCAAGCTCGACAACCTGGCCGAATCCAAGGTGGCCATGGTCTACGGCCAGATGAACGAGCCCCCGGGCAACCGTCTGCGCGTGGCCCTGACCGGCCTGACCATCGCCGAATCGTTCCGTGACGAAGGCCGTGACGTGCTGTTCTTCGTGGACAACATCTACCGTTACACCCTGGCCGGTACCGAAGTGTCCGCGCTGCTGGGCCGCATGCCTTCGGCCGTGGGTTACCAGCCGACGCTGGCCGAGGAAATGGGCCGCCTGCAGGAGCGCATCACCTCCACCAAGGTGGGCTCCATCACCTCGATCCAGGCCGTTTACGTGCCGGCCGACGACCTGACCGACCCGTCGCCCGCGACCACCTTCGCCCACTTGGACTCCACCGTGGTGCTGTCGCGTGACATCGCCGCGCTGGGCATCTACCCCGCCGTGGACCCGCTGGACTCCACCAGCCGCCAGCTCGACCCGCTGGTCGTGGGCGAGGAGCACTACGAGACCGCCCGTTCCGTGCAGGGCACCCTGCAGCGCTACAAGGAACTGCGCGACATCATCGCCATTCTGGGCATGGACGAACTGGCGCCCGAAGACAAGCTGGCCGTGGCCCGTGCCCGCAAGATCCAGCGTTTCCTGTCGCAGCCCTTCCACGTGGCCGAGGTGTTCACGGGTGCCCCGGGCAAGTACGTGCCCCTGGCCGAAACCATCCGCGGCTTCAAGATGATCACCGCCGGCGAGTGCGATCACCTGCCCGAGCAGGCCTTCTACATGGTCGGCACCATCGACGAGGCCTTCGAAAAGGCCAAGAAGATCGCCTGAGGTGGCACGGTCGGGCCCATGCCCGACCGGTGACCCCAGGTCGGTTTGTTTCAAGGAGTACAGATGAGCACGATACAGGTCGAGGTGGTGAGCGCAGAAGAGTCCATCTTCAGCGGACAAGCCAAGTTTGTGGCGCTGCCGGGCGAAGCGGGCGAACTGGGCATCCTGCCCGGCCACATTCCGCTGATCACCCGCATCAAGCCGGGCGCGGTGCGCATCGAGAAGGCCGACGGCGGCGAGGAGTTCGTGTTCGTGGCCGGCGGCATCCTGGAGGTGCAGCCGAAACTGATCACGGTGCTCAGCGATACCGCCATCCGTGGCAAGGACCTCGACGAGGCCAAGGCCAGCGATGCGCGCAAGGCCGCCGAGGAAGCCGTCAAGAACGCCAAGAGCGATGTGGATCTGGCCAAGGCACAGTCCGAGCTGGCCGTCATGGCGGCCCAGATTGCCGCCCTGCGCAAGTACCGCCAGAAGCGCTGACCCATGGGCCCGCCGGGGCACAGGGCACCGTATTGAAGAAACCGCCTTCGGGCGGTTTTTTCGTGTCCGGGTCCGGGCAAAAACGGCCAGCGGGCACAATGGCGGGATGAGAAGATCCTCCCCTCCCCCTTCGAGCGCCGACGACCTCGAGCAGGTGTTCTACGAAGCCCTGCAGGCCGGTGACCTGGAGCGGCTCATGGCCTGCTGGGCCGATGAGGACGACATCGTCTGCGTGCACCCCGGCGGGCCCCGGTTGATCGGTCATGCGGCGATCCGCGCCTCCTTCGAAAGGCTGCTCCAGAATGGCCGCGTCCAGACCCAGCCCGAACGGGTGCACCGGATCGCGGTGGGGACATCGTCGGTGCACAGCGTGGTCGAGCGGGTCGAGGTGTCCACCCACGATGGACCGCGACACGCTCACGTCATCGCCACCAATGTCTATTCGAAAACCGCGCAGGGCTGGCGGCTGGTGGTGCATCACGCCAGTCCCGGAACGGCCGCACCGAAGACCGAGCCTGCCCCGGGCCCCAAGACGCTGCACTGATGCCCATCGATCCGGCCCACCCCACCGTCCCGCTGGGGCACCCCCCTGCCACGCCCTGGTGGCTGCCGGGCGGCAATGCCCAGACCATCTGGGCGGCACTGTACGCGCGACGGCACATGGGCGCACCCGTGGTGTTTGAACGGCAGCGCTGGCCCACCCCCGACCACGACTTCATAGATGTGGATTTTCTGGCGCAGGGCGAAGCCACCGACACGGCACCGCTGCTCGTGCTGTTTCACGGACTTGAAGGCTCGTCCAGCAGCCACTACGCGCAGGCCTTTGCCAGCGTGGCACGACAGCGGGGCTGGGCATGTGCCGTGCCCCATTTCAGGGGCTGCTCCGGTGAGATCAACCTCGCCCCACGGGCCTACCATTCGGGCGACCACGAGGAGATCGACTGGATACTGCGCCGTGTGCGGGAACTGCACCCGACACGACCGCTGATGGCCGTCGGCATCTCGCTCGGGGGCAATGCGCTGCTGCACTGGGCGGGTGTGCAGGGGGGGGAGGCCGGATCGGTGGTCACGGCGGTGGCCGCGGTTTCTTCGCCGCTGGACCTGGGCGCGGCCGGAGCAGCCATCGACCGCGGGTTCAACCGACACGTCTATGCCCGCATGTTCCTGCGCACGATGAAAGCCAAGGCAGAAGCCAAGTGGCGGCAGTTTCCCGGCCTGTTCAACCTGGAGGCGGTGCGCCGGGCACGCACACTGAGGGACTTCGACGATGCGTTCACCGCCCCCCTGCACGGATTTCGCGGTGTCGACCACTACTGGGACCGTGCCTCGTCCAAGCCGCTCCTGGCCGGCGTCAGGGTCCCGGCCCTGGTCATCAACGCCCTCAACGACCCGTTCATCCCGGCCAGCAGCCTGCCCACCCCCAGCCCCCTCATCGGACACAACGTGACCCTGCGGCAACCGGCCCAGGGTGGGCACGCCGGGTTTCCTCACGCCACCGCAGCATGGGCGGGCTGGCCCGGGCATGTCACCGGCCTGCCCGAAGAGGTCTGCACATGGCTGGCAAGCCACACGGGGGGCACACATGGATGACATCGTCAAGGCGGCCATGGCCAAATGGCCCCATGTGCCCGACTGCTACGGCTGGCTGGGGCTGGATGCACGCGGACAGTGGTACATGCGCGATGACCAGACGCAGCAGGCGGGGCCGTTTTCCGGGCCGGGCGCCAGCACGGCCAGCAAGGGCAGCGCACTGCGTCACGAGGCACTGATCGCCTTCATTGCACGCAACTACGGCTGCGATGCGCAGGGCCGCTGGTTCTTCCAGAACGGCCCACAGCGGGTCTACGTGGAACTCGAATCCACCCCATGGGTGTGGCGCGTGCAGCCGGACGGCACCTTGCACAGCCACACCGGCATGCCGGCTAGTTACCGGTTAAGCCTGGTCGATGAAGCCGGGCGGCTCTACCTGTTCACCGACATCGGGCTGGGCGTGGTCCACAGCCAGGACATGCACCTGGCGGCCGATGCCGTGGAGAGTGGTCTGTGGGCCCCGCAGCCGTGCGTAGCCAGCACACTGCCTGGACGCTTTGCGTACGTTCCCAGTCCCCTGGCGCACCAAGGCCAGGCACTGGACACAAAAAAACCGGTCTGACGACCGGTTTTTTTACGGAGGCGCTCAGGCGCTACGTTCAGTTGGCCGCCGCCGGGGCTTGCGGTTCCGGCAGGTTGCCGCCAGAGGAATTGGCCAGGTAGACGACGGCCAGACCCAACTCGTGATCGGAGAAATCGCCGCCGGACTGGGCCCCCATGGCGCCCTTGCCCTTGAGCACCGACTGGTGCAGGCTGTCGTAACCCGTGGCAATGCGGCTGGCCCAGGCAGCGGTATCGCCAAACTTGGGCGCGCCGGCCAGACCCGCACCGTGGCAGGCCACGCACTGCGCCTTGTAGACCTGCTCGCCCGACTGGGGCGCTCGGTTGGCATCGCGAAGTTCCACAGCACCCACGCGCTGGATGCGCTGTGCGGTGGCGATCTCCTGATCGCCCGCGCCAGCGGCCGGCTTGGTGTCACTGGTTACATAGAAGACCAGCGCGATGATGATGAAAACCGGGGCGACGAAGGCAAAGAAAGACGTCCAGAGCAACTGCTTCGGGGTCTTGATCGGGCCGGTGTGGGAGTCGTGATCGCTCATGCTTGTCTCGGGTGGAACCGGTTTTTATTTCGGAAAGTCGCGCGTGACGTAGGCCACGAGAACCATGATGATCGCCACCGGCACAATGAACGCCGCCATCGCCGTCCAGAAAAGCTGCTTGGGGGTCTTGATCGGGCCGGTGTGGGAAACGTGATCGCTCATGGGTTCCTCGCTGAGGCTGGCTGAAAAATCGGCATGAGCCGATGCACAGCGAACCATTATAGCCAAGGCCGTCACGGCCTCCGGCCCGGCGGCGACCAAGCTGTTAGAATGCGCCCAACGAACGCCGATCCACCCCCTTGGACCGGCTTGAGACCCAGCAGCGGCTGTAGCTCAGTGGATAGAGTATCGGCCTCCGAAGCCGAGGGTCGTGGGTTCGATCCCCGCCAGCCGCGCCAATCTGGATTTCCTCAATTAAATCAACAACTTACGTTGTTTTAATTTTGGGGTGTCATCCACTTCGCTCATCCAGCTCCCTATGGAGCTGCTTCGTGAGCATCAAAACCCCCCGACTGATCCGAGACCGCTGCGGTGTCTACTACTTCCGCTTTGTGGTGCCTGCCGCTTTGCGGCAAACTGTTGGCAAGATCGAGTTGCGGCGTAGCCTGAGAACCAAGGACGCTGCACTCGCCCGTCAAAAGGCATTGGCACTGTCACTGGCTGTGGAGGCAATCACCGTGGACCCCAAGTTTCTCGCCAACCCAACCTTGGATGATTTCGCACACCTTCTACAGGGCGATGCCGAACTTCGCAAGAAGATCAGAATAGATGCGGACATAGGCATCATCGAGGTTGACACGCTGGAGGAAGCCAAGCTGGCAGTGTGAGTCACCTTCTGAGAACCGTCCACTCATCCGGTCCGGTTATGGCCTTTTGAAAGACTTCAGCCCGATGTTGATGCTTGGCGCCGCCATCCATGATCGTCCATGATCGTCCAGGATCGAAGAGGGATCACCTTGCTGACCCAGATCTATCAGGCAAGAAGAGCTCTGCCGGCTCAGGTCTGCATCTTGGGTCTTGGTAAATATTGGTGTAATATTTAAGTGATTATTCAAAAAACTTTCCCATGAAACCATTTGGAGACTGTCATGACAGCAAAAGCGGTTGCAGCTCCGGACAAGTCTTCGGTTCTGGGCAAGGCCACGATCAGGGCAGCCCATGAACTCGAGTTATCGAATGCGGCCCTGGCACGGGTGATCGGACTGAGTGAGCCCACGATTGGCCGCATTGCCAAGGAAGACAGAGGAATCGATCCGGACTCGAAAGAAGGTCAGCTGTCCCTGCTTCTGGTCCGCCTTTTTCGTGCTCTTGATCCTCTGGTCGGGTCAGACAGGCAGAAAAGGCATGCCTGGTTGCGGACCCATAACAAGGCGCTCAATGGGACTCCCGCAAGCCTGATCGAGAATCCCCAGGGGTTGGTCACAACACTGGCCTACCTCGATGGGATGCGCGCTGCGGCATGAGTGATGCCGGGTCATGGGCTCCGGAGTGGGTCGAGCAGCAGTCGACACAGCTGTCAATGGCTGCATTCCGGATGGTTGAAACGCAGTACGTGGCTGCCACCATGCGCTTGGTTGACTCATCAGACGAACAGTATTTGCTCGAGCAGATGCTGGAGGATTGCAAGCCGCCTTTGCCCTCTGAAGCTGAGGGCGTTCACTACTTGCTGGCGGCCCCCTTTCGTTACCTGCCACCAGTAGGTTCACGATTTCGAGGCAGAAATGAGCCGGGCATCTGGTACGGGGCAGACGATGCATACTGCGCCTGTGCCGAGATTGCCTATTGGCGGCAGAGATTCCTTCTGGATAGCGTAGGGCTGGTGTCGGACTCTTTATCCACGGAACACTCTCTTTATAAGGCGCAAGTCAGTGGCCAAGCCATAGACTTGCTGGCGGAGCCTTGGTCCCAGGCAGCCAAACATTGGCAGCATGTCTCAGACTACACGGAGACGCAGCGCCTTGGCGCCCTGGTGCGAGAGTCACCAACCGTTTCATGGATTCGGTATGGTTCTGTTCGAGCGCCTGGGCATACATGTGCTGCAGTGTTCACACCAAAAACTTTGACCATGATCTCGCCCGATGGGACATTTGAACAGTGGCATTGCCATGTGACCCGTGATCGGGTCACGTTTTCCAATGGGACCACCCGGTACGATTTCTAGATGACCTGGCGCGGGCATCTATTTCTTCGTATGAAGTGTTGAGCGGGCCTGAACTCCAAATGCACCATGGATACGCTCGGCATGGCAGTCGGCAAGCAAGTCAGGTTAAAGGTGCTCGTCCTTCCAGCGAGCGGCCTCCGCCACGAGTTGGCTTAACCGCTGAGCTTGTTTGGTCACGAAGGAGGCGACGCCCTGAATAAAGGCACGCTCCTCTTCGCCCACGTAATCGTCGGCTTGGGCCTGTACCGTTACCTCCGTTGCTGCCAGCTTCGCCAGTCGCTGCCCCTCTCGACGCATCAGCTTGCGGTCGATGCCACAGCGCGCTGCGAAGTCCGCCAGGGCAAAGGGTGACACCTCGGCATGATTAAAGACATCACCGTAGGCCATGGCCAACTCAGTGTCGAAACCGTCGTATTGCAACACACTCACCAGGTCGTACCAGGGTGTGGGTTCCAGCAGACCGCCCGGGCGGACAAAGAACGAGAAGTTCTTGCCGTGCGCGTCGCTGTTGCCAATCAGGAATTGGAAAAGGGCCCAGCGCAGCATGGCCAGCCGCGAAGCAGCCTTGTTGGCGGTGAGATCGGCGCAGCCGAACAGGCGCTCGAAGCTCACGCCGTCGCGAATGTGGCTGACCGCCGGTGAGTTGCCCAGGTTGCGTTCGTACTTGTAGGCCACCGGCAGGTCGCAGGCCTGGCAGACGTCGATGATGTGCCGGCGGTGAACCTGAGGTTGGGCGCCAGTGTCTTCCACAGCCCGGTCGAAGCGCCGCACTACCAGCACCGGTCGGGGCGTGCGCAACAGTCCCACCTCTGCGACTGGCAGGCCCATGCGGCGGGCCAGGGACATGCAGAAGTGCTCATTGACCGCCAGGTGCGGCGTCTTTGGGTTGCCGGTGTCGGGTTTGAGAATGTGCGTCGATGCCAGGCGCTGCCCGTCCACGAGGAAGAGGCGTCCGCCCTCAAGCAGTGGCTGGTCGATGTACACCAGTAGCTTGTCCTGCAGGCCGGCCACCGACATGCGTACCTTGCCATCCCACACCGTCAGCGGCACGTGTTCGCGCTCGGCAATGCGCTGGTCGAGCTCCTGAAGGGGAATTTCTCGCAACACGGGTTCGCCCGCTGGTTGTGCTGCCGCTGCATCACCGGTAAAACGTAGCGCTCCGGCCGTCTCAGCACCGAGGGCCCAGATGAGACCGAAGATGTTCGACTTGGCCAGACCGTTGTAGGCCACCGCCACATCCAGGGTACGGCCCTCGGGCAACAGGTGCTCGATGAAGCGCTTGATAGACGCCGAGGCGTAGTCAGCAGCCGGTCGTGCCAAGGGCAGGGCTGGTGACAACGGGTAGGACTGCGTAGCCATCACCCAGGGCTCTGCGTAGCGGAGACCCCAGCGGTCGTCGCGCCCTTCATGTTCGATGGTGGCAACCTTGGCTTCCTCGGCCCAGACGTGCAGTGCGTGGCTCATGCCTGCCGCCTCACGCCCTGGGCTCGCTGTTGGATGGCGTTGGGCTGTCACTGGATACCTCGCGTACCCACGGGTGTTCCTTGGGCAACACCATCAACGTGAGTCCCAGGCCATCGAGTACCGCCAAGGCCTTGTCCAGCCGCACCGACCCCTGGCCGTTCTCAAGCCGCGACATGAGGTCAGCCGAGACGCCGAGTAGCCCGGCAGCGTCGTCGATGCGCAGCGACTGGGACTTCCTGCGTTCGCGCACGACTGCGCCCAACGCGGTCGCTTGCGTCAGGAGTGTCGCTTGGCGGGGGGATGGGTTGGTCATTTCGGAGTTTCAATCGTGGGCGGCTAAAAAATTATTGGCACCACCATATTCATGTTATTCCGAAACAATAGCAGCTTTCTAGAGATTAATCAACAGAAATTTCGGAAAATCAGAAATTTATGTATTGCCATAGACTTGTTGGCGGGGCCTTGGTCCCAGGCAGCCAAACATTGGCAGCATGTCTCAGACTACACGGAGACGCAGCGCCTTGGCGCCCTGGTGCGAGAGTCACCAACCGTTTCATGGATTCGGTATGGTTCTGTTCGAGCGCCTGGGCATACATGTGCTGCAGTGTTCACACCAAAAACTTTGACCATGATCTCGCCCGATGGGACATTTGAACAGTGGCATTGCCATGTGACCCGTGATCGGGTCACGTTTTCCAATGGGACCACCCGGTACGATTTCTAGATGACCTGGCGCGGGCATCTATTTGTCGATGGCGAGAGCCCCGGCAAGCCTTGCACTTGCTTCTGCTGGCCTCTTGAAGGCCCCTGACAGAGGGGCCAAACGTCATGTTCATCTCGTCTCGAAAGCTGATTGGCCAAGCGTTTTTCTGGCGGAAGAGTGTGACACTTTTGATTGAGCGACGTAAAGCGATGTTTTTCTGGGCGCCAAAAATCTAAGGATGGTGTTCAAAACTTTGCCGTTGACGCAGTCTGAAGGGCTGCGCCGCGCCTGACAATATCGCCATGAAGCAGCAAGACCTGGGTCTGA
>FWPV01005684.1_pt1 | contig 24646 bp, 27 predicted proteins | sample 2228371 | NCBI WGS metagenome assembly FWPV01 (sample SAMEA103939776, study PRJEB20133) | metagenome | reverse complement strand
GATTACTTTACGGCATTCCTGAGCTCGCGCCCGGGGATGAACTTCGGTACATTCCTGGCGGGGATCCTGATCTCCCTGCCCGTCCTCGGGTTCCTGCCCTTTCGGGCCGCCCTTTTCGTCACGGCGAAGGTTCCGAAACCCACGAGGGTCACCCTCGCCTTCTTTTTCAGGGCCTTCGTGATCACCTCGAAGACACAATCCACCGCGGCGGCGGCGGCTTTCTTCGTTTCCACGACCTTTGCAACTTCGCTCACCAAATCAGCCTTATTCATCTCACCCTCCTTCTTTCAAGATGATTGGAACTCCCGCCCGGGACCTCCCCGGTCGCCCAGGCTAACGGTTCATGCCTTTCCTCTCCTCGATCGTCCCCCTTTCTCCGTTAATAGGTTGCTGCACGCAGGCGCCTGTCATGGATCTCCTTGCGTGTCTGACATTCGACGCAGAGGGTCGTGGTCGGACGGGCCATCAACCTCTTCAGCGCGATGGCCTCCCCGCAATCCCCGCAGATGCCGTAGGATCCCCTGTCGATCTGCTCGAGGGCTTCCCTCAACCGTCCGAGGAGCTCCCGCTCCCGTTCTTTCACGATGAGGGTGAAATCACGGTGAGAGGTCAGGGAGGCCACATCACTCGGGTCGGGAAGGTTCAGGTGAATACCCCTGACGTCTGCGAGAGACAGGGCCTTGGATGTCAGCTCGTGAATCATCGCAACGAGCATCTTACGAATCGTTTCGAACTCTCTCCTTTTCATTTTTCCCCCTTCTTTTTGCGTTTCTTGAAGATTCTTCTTCCTCGGCAATCCCTCCGTTTGCCCCGAATCGGAAATGCTCTTTCCCAGATCGCCGAGTCTCCGAATGCGAGTATTTTCAGTTCCATAATGGGATGCATTTCCTATGCCTTTCGTTGTCATGGGCCTCAAAAAAATACTATGTTATTTCAAACAGATATCCACCAATTGTTGCATCAGATGCCCCCGTATCCGGGACGCTTTGTGCGGAATTCCGGCAGGCGTCAAAAGACCAACGCTTTCCATCGTCTGATCATTGACAGCGTGCGAATCCTGGAAACCGTCAGCGGTCCTGTCGGCTTTCTCAGGGCGAGGATAGGGCGATGGGGAAGCACGCCTTTTCAGGCCACGGGGATGAAAGAGAGCCTGATGAGGGGAAGGTCAATGGGATCGGAGAGGATTTTTTGAGAAGAAGGAAGGGCTTGGAGCGCCTTCGAGGACTCTCTGGCATCAAACATGAATGGGTTCAGGAAGGAGTGAAATCTTTCCGAAAGGATCATTCATGTATTCCGCCGTACCCACGCGTCATACCCTGCCGGAGAAGGCCGCCATGCATCTCATCGCCCTTCTGGCCTGGCCCTTCGAAACGCTTTGCCTGTGGCTTCGCCGGTGCAGGGAGAAGATGCATGATATCGATATCGGTTTTGCGGATTTTTAGCCGCGTGAATCCGCCGGACGCCCTTTTCGCTGGGATGCCCCGAATCACCGGGACGGCAGCTCCACCAGAGTGTATCGATCGTCCCCCAGACCGATGGCCGCCCCATATCTCGTAATGTGAGTCCCGTCGACTCCCGTCGCCTTCCTGAAAATATCCAAGCCGCGGTGTGTTTTCATCACGAGGTCGAAGGACGCCTGGTCGCAGGCCACGGGGTCCGTCGATGCGACGATGCCGACGTCCTTTCCGATCACCTCCGAATCGGGCATGCAATCGCAGTCTTTCGTGATGTGATTGACGAAATTCACGCATACACAGATCCTCCCCCGGGATGCCCCGAGGGCATACTCCGCACATCGCTCCATCACCTCGAGGCTGGTTGCGCCGTGCCAGGGGATCTCAACGGCGTCGCTGCCGCAGACGGCGATGCATTCGGCGCAGCCGATGCAGCGCCCCGGGTCGATATGGGCCTTTTCACCCTCCGGCATGGTGATCGCATCGGCCGGGCAGTTCTCCACGCACTGCCCGCAGGATATGCATTCGGCGTTGACGTAAGGTTTGATCTTCGAGTGCATCTCCAGTTTGCCGGCCCTGGAGCCGCAGCCCATGCCGAGGTTCTTGATGGCGCCGCCGAACCCGAAGAGGATGTGTCCCTTGAAGTGGGAAACGGCGATCAACGCCTTCGCCCGTGCGATGCCTGCGGCAATCTTCACCTCGGAAAAGATCCTTCCAGGAATCTTCACGATCTCTTCCTCCTCCCCGGTCTGGCCGTCGGCGATGAGGATTTTCGTCCCCAGAACCCCGAACCCGTGTTCTTTCGCGATTTGCAGATGGTCCGAGGCATTGAGCCGCATCCCCCTATAGAGGGTGTTCGCATCGGTCAGGAAAATCTTCCCCTTGAGGGGCCTGAGGGTATCGATGATCGGCCGGATATGCTCGGGAGGGACGTAACGGGTGTTTCCCTTCTCCCCGAAATGCACCTTGATCGCCACCTCATCATTCTCAGCCCACTGAGCCTTTATGTCGGCAAGGGCCCTTTCAAAGACCCCCCTGATCATTTCCGAATCGATCCGGCTGGAATAATAGACCTTCGCTGCCATGCCATCCACCTCTCCATCGAACGAAGATAACACCCGAGGTCTTCTCTTACCCGAAACCGCTTTTTTTGCCAAGGCGAATGTCCGCGCCTTGCCTCCCGGGGATGCCGCCTGTGTGCGCCGCCGCTGTCGCAGGGCCCTCCCATGACGGGGCACAGAAACGCCGGGCATCAAGGTGCGAAATCCATTTTTCTTGAAGATTTCTGCCCGATTTTGTGCTATACGAACACGAGACCTGATCGCAAGGAGGCTGATCCATGGCTTCGATGATGCCCGAGGGAGAAGAGATCCGCAAGGCCATCAAGTGGATATCCGAAATGCGCGAATCGCAGCCCGACCGGAAACTGAGCAAGCTGGTGGAAGAGGCGGCGCTCAAGTTCGATCTATCGCCCCAGCAGACGGACTTCCTCTATAATTTCTTCACGAAGAAACCCTGACGCCTTGATGGGGCCACCAGGGGTACCGTTGCATCCAGAGAGGCTGAAGGACGCGGCCTGTTTCATATGAAAATCCACCCGCTCACGGCAGAGACGGTCGGCACGACCATGGGAAATCCCGGTCGGGGCTTTCAGGGACCCTGGCTCCCCGTAAAGCTCGGTTCGATCAGGCAACCGGATCTTGTCCGTGCCGACATGCAAACCCATCCTCACAGGCCCACCGACGCCGAGGTGAAACGCGACCCGAACGGCGACTGCGGCGATGTCGTTTTCCTGGGCGGGGTCCTGTCGTTTTACGGGAAGACCCGTGACGGGTCGATCATCCTTTCCAGGGCCCGGATCATGGGTATCCACATCGACACGTGGGCCTGACCATCAGCCATTTCCCCACAACCTCCGAGGGGTCCCCGGGAAGCGCCGGGGAAAGACCTTCTCACCGATCCGCCATCGTTCGGGAAAATGGGCCGTGGCGCCGTCGAGGCCGCTAAAAAGCGCTTGACCATCGGGGCAGAATCCAATATGAGAAAGCGGCCCGCCGCCGATGTCGCGGGCCGCTTCGTGAATCACCGTCGCGGGACACGACCATCTCGAGGGGAGGACGAAATCACATGTTCGCTTTCGCCGACAAGTTGCTGCACGTAACGGAACAGCACGCAAGAGAGATCTCCGAGCAGTGGTGCAAGGCCGTCAAATCGAATCCCAAAACGCCTTCGCTCCAGGCACTGAACCGGGACAGGTGCACGGAGTTTGCCGTCGAGTTCTATCAGAACTTGAGACAGATTTATTTCGACGAGCCGCCCTACAGGAAAGCCGAAAAATACTTCGAGCACTATGCCGAGGACAGGTTCCGTGAGGGCCTCCCCCTTCATGAAGCGCTGTACGCCCTCGCCCTGTTGAGGCGGCACATGTGGCTCTTTGCCGATTTCCAGGCGATCTTCCTGACGGCGCTCGATCAGTACAAGGCCGTCGAGAGCATCAACCGGACGATCCGGCTTTTCGACCAGGGCATCTACGTCGTCTCAAAAAAATACGGAGAGCTCGAAAAGGATCAGAAGAACAGGAAATAACCCCCGGGATATCCCCCTTCGGAACAGAGGAAGCCCTGTCCGACAGCCGAGTCGGAAAGGGCTTTTTTTCATCCTCGCCGGGAAAGGGGGTCAGGGCTTTGTCGCACCGGGAAGGAGGAGTTGGTTTGTCTTCGATCTCGACTCCCCGACGTTTGTGACGTAGATCGCCGGCCGGCCGGTCACGGGGCAGAGGGTTTCACAGATCCCGCAGCCGATGCAGAGTTCGAGGTCCACCCGGGGCCGCTTCAGGCGGAGGGTCTTCCCCTCACGGTTCCTCACCTCGATTTCCTCGAGCCATATGGCCTTCGGGGAGGTGGGACAGGCCTCCTGGCAGACGATACAGGGGGTCGCGTGGGCGTAAGGGAGGCAGCGCCCCTCATCGATCATGGCGAGGCCGATCCTGATCTTCTTTTTTTCCTCCAGTTTCAGCCTTGCAATGGCCCCGGTCGGGCAGACCTGACCGCAGAGGGTGCAGCGGTACTCACAGTATCCGATCCGCGGGATGAGGACGGGCGACCAGATCCCCTCCAGGCCGGCTTGGAAAAGGGTGGGCTGAAGACCGTTGGTGATGCAGACCTTCATGCACTCCCCGCACTTGATGCAGGCCTTCAGAAAATCCTTCTCCTCCAGCGCCCCGGGGGGGCGGATGAGCCCGGGGCTCACGTAACCGGGTTTCGCGAGGGCCGTCGTCCGGATGAGGGGGACGGAAACGATCCCCGAGGCGATGGCGATGGCGACATTGCGCCTGCCCAGGTCCAACGCCGCGGGCGTCCCCCGGGTGGTGAACCCGAAGGAGACGGCGTTCCTCGGGCAGAGATCGTCACAGTTCATGCAGTATAGGCACTCCGAGGACACCCACCGGTTGTCGCCGTGGACGGCGCCCCCCTGGCAGAGCGACTCGCAGGCCCCGCAGCCGTCGCATTCCTCGGAGAGCGATCTCCGGAGAAGGGCGCGGCGGGAGAGAAGTCCCAGGAGCGCGCCCAGCGGGCACAGAAACTTGCACCAGAACCTTTTCTCGATGAGGTTGAGACCCAGAACGGTTAAAAAGAGAAGGCCGATGAAGGTGCTCTGGACGAAGAGAGGCTGTTCGAAGGCCAGAACGCTCCTTTTCAGGAGGTCATAGACGAATTCCGACCCCCGGACAATCACCGGGGGGTTCCAGTGGAAGATGGTGTCGAAGAAGGACCTCACGGCATAATTGAACAGGGGGTAGATGCTCACGGAAAGGGACCGGATCAGGAGGGACAGCGGGTCGAGAATCCCCGTGAGATGAAGCCTGAAGATCGCGGCCGCGAGGATCAAGAGAAGAATGTAGTATTTCCAGCGGTAAAGGCTTCTCCGTTCGCCGGCGGGTCGTGACCTGCGCAGGGCACCGGTCATGTTGTTCAGGGTCCCGAGGGGGCAGACCCAGCCGCAGAAGACCCTCCCCATCCAAACGGTGATCACGATCAGGGCGATGGAGAGGTAGAAGGCCACCGGGACGGCATGGGACGCAAGCAGCGTGGTGACGAAAATGAGGGGATCGAAATCGAGAAAGAGCCGGACGGGGTAGCCGAGATCGTCGTACCCCTTGGATTCGGTCTGTAGGAAGAGAAACAGGAAGAGCAGGAGGAAGAACGCCTGGACGGCTCTGCGCAAGTTCTTGATCATGGAATCCGTTTCACTTGAGATCAGGGCCGGGACCTATACTTGGATCTTCTTGATCTTGAGTTTTGCAAGGTCCATCACGCCGAGGCCGGTCCTGGCGCCGAGCCGGACGTAACCGAGATCGCTCCCCTTCAGCCCGAAGAGCGTCGCCCCGAAGGAGTCAACGGCCACCTGGTCGGTGCCGACGGCGACGAGATTGAGGCGCTTGACATCGCTCAAGCTTCCCCCGGTGGGGCCGTTGGCCGTCAGGATCCGAACCGCGTCGAGGACCGTGAGCGCCGGCTTGATCGCCTTTGCCAGATCGACGAGGCTTTCGTCGATATTCTGGTGTATCCGGCTTCGCCACCCCCCCATCACGCCCATCCAGTTTTTCATGGCCAGTGTCAGCTTCGAGAGGCCGTGATCCTTGGCGATGGGGACATTGATGACCTTGTCGGCCTCCAGGACGTCGGCATAAATGGGCCACGACTTCAGAGCCAGGCCGTTCATCCGCACGTCCCGGTACTTCCGGTCGTCCATGTAGCTCACCTCCGCTCCGGCGGCGCCCGCCGCCTCGGCGATCCCGCTCTGCCTGTAACACCGTCTCGGATCGCTCACCGTACGGTCAAAGACCTTGACCTTCTTCGCACCGGCCTCGTAGCAGAGCCTGACGATCGTCCCGACAACCTCGGGGTTGGTCGTCGCCGCGTACTCCGGCGTGCGGTCCCAGCCGATGTTGGGCTTTACGACAACGACATCCCCCCTGGATACAAAACGCGGCATACCGCCCAGGGCATTGAGGGCCGCCCTCGTGATCTGCGCAGGCGACGTTCCCTGGGCCACGGCCAGGTCCACCCTCTCGGAGGCCTCGAGCGTGCGGAAGACGACGCCAAGGCCACCGGGCAGGGCGAGCCCCGCCCCGACCATGGCGGTATTCTTGAGAAATTTGCGGCGATTCATTCCTTGCCTTCTTTCTCTCCCCCCTTGCGTTTTTCCATCCCCCCCGAGGTCTTTGCGCGTTCCGGTAAATTATCAGGTCGTGTGGACAAATGCCAAGGATTTTTCCCGGTGCCCTTTTTCTTCTCCTGTCCGGCGGATTTCTCTGGATTTTATCTGGTCCTGTGTTTACTATAAACGAAAAGCACAGGAGGATTCCCATGAGGAGAAGACGGTGGATATGGGTGCTGGGTGCCGCGAGCGTTCTGCTTCTCTTTTTCACGGCACAGCCCCTTTTTGCGGCGGAAAAGACGGTAAAGCTCCTGATCCTGGACTGCGGGTGACCCAAGACGGCGGCCAGGGTAAGTTCTATCCTGGGAAAGATTCCCGGCGTGAAAGACCACCAGGTGAACGAGTTCACCCACACGGCCGTCGTGACCTTTGACGATGAAAAGACGAGTCTCGATGTGATCGTCAAGGCGCTCACCGACGAGGGGTTCCCGCCTTCGGGTCAGCCGGTGTGGGTGAAGTAGACCTTCAGAAGCAACCGTGAAAGGGCCCGGGGGGTTCATTCTCCCTCCGGGCATTCTTTGAGAACAAGGGAGGCGGATGGAAATGAAGGATGACTTCGAACGGGCCTTGAAGGATTATGAAAGAAAATACGGCCTGGAAAAGGCCGCTGATATCCAAGGTCGGTTCGACCGGATGAAGGAAGAGATCATCGCTGACAACGAGCATGTCCTCGCATGGCTGCCGCTCAGGAAGAGGAACGAGACGATCGAATCCTACCTGAAGGGCGTTTACAAGAAGCTCATGGACCTGATGGAAGGGGAAGGTTCGACCTGACCACTTCTCACCGGCATCTGCACTCCTCGGTTCCCCGGAGCCCTTTGATTCCGGTTTGCCAAGCCGAGGCTTCGCTCAGAACTCGTCCCTTCCCGCTGCGGGAATCCCTGTTGCAGGGGACTCGCTGTCCCATCATCACTGTCATCATCCAATCAAGGGAGGTCGCCATGGAATTCAGTGTCCTGATCGGAGGAGAAGCTGGCCAGGGCATGTTTTCGGTGGAACTCGAACTGACGGAAATTCTCTCGAGGCTCCGATATCATTTCTTCGCCACGAAAAACTACATGTCGAGGATCCGGGGAGGTCACAATTTTCACATGATCCGGATCGCCGAAGCCCCCGTCCACGCCCTATCCGGGGAGCCCTGGGACCTGATCATCGCCCTCGACACGGAAACGGATCGATATCACGGGAAAGACCTGTCGGCTTCAGGCATCTTCCTTACCCCTGCCCAGGTCAAGGAGGTGGAGCAGGCGGCCCGTGATCGTTTCGGGAAGGTCACGGCGACGAACACCATGCTCGTCGGCCTGATCCTCTCCGTCATCGGATGCCCCCCCGAAAGGATCTCCGGCATCCGTGAGGTCGCCCTGGAGCTTGACCACCTGACGGCGGGGTTTGCGTTTGCCCGCCGCTGGGGGCTTTCGGGCCGCTACACCCTTGAGCCGAGGGCGCCGGAGCACTGCAAGTTCGACGGCAACCACGCCCTGGCCCTCGGGGCCCTTCTCGGCGGCTGCCAGTTCATGTCCGGCTACCCCATGACCCCCGCCACCTCGATCATGCACTATATGGCCACCGTCGCCCTGGACCATCCCGTCCACTTCGAACAGGCCGAGGACGAGATTTCGGCCGTCAATATGGCCCTCGGGGCGTCTTATGCCGGCCTTCGTTCCCTTGTAGCCACCTCCGGCGGTGGGTTCGCCCTGATGCAGGAGGGCGTCTCTCTCGCCGGGATGACGGAAACACCCGTCGTCGTCATCGTCGCGCAGCGTCCCGGACCGGCAACGGGCCTTCCCACGCGTACCGAGCAAGGGGATCTCAACTTCGTCCTCCACGCCGGTCACGGCGAGTTCCCACGGGCGGTTTACGCCCCCGGCTCCCTCCATGAGGCCATGATGCTGGCCCGGAAAAGCTTCAGCGTGGCCGATCGCTGTCAAACGCCGGTCTTCATCCTGACGGATCAGTTCTTCGCCGACTCCGTCCAGATGATGACCGAGGAGATCCCCCTCGACATCGACCGGCGCGAGTACGCCGTTTATGGCGCCGGCTACCGGCGTTACGCCCTGACCCCCTCCGGGGTATCCCCCCTGGCCTGTCCCGGTGAGGGCGAGGCTCTGGTGAAGGTGGACTCCGACGAGCACGACGAGGAGGGGAAGATCACGGAGGATCTGTCCCTGCGGACAAGGATGGTCGACAAGAGGCTCAAGAAACTCGACCTCCTCAGGGGGGACGTGGTCATGCCCACCTATGCGGGCGACCCGGAAGCCGGCGTCATCGTCATCCACTGGGGTTCCAACAAGATGATCGTGGAGGAGGCCGTCGGCAGGCTCATCGCCGAGGGCGCAAGCGCAGGGGCCCTTCACTTCAGCCAGGTCTACCCCTTGACGAAGGACATGGTGTCCGCCTGGAACCTCGAAGGGAAGAGGCTCATCGCAGTGGAAAATAACGCCACGGGTCAGTTCGCCGCACTTTTGAAGAGGGAACTGGGGCTCACGGTGCATCAAAGGATCCTCAAGTACAACGGTGAGTGCTTCACCGTGAAAGAAATCTGCCAGGCCCTGAAAAAACACCTGACATGAGGGAGGATGGAAGATGGCTCCAAGGAAAGACATCGCCTGGTGTCCCGGCTGCGGAAACTTCCCCATAAGGGATGTCCTGGAGAGCGTGCTCCGGGAACTGCCCGTCCCGGCGAACAAGATCGTCATCACTTCCGGGATCGGACAGGCGGCGAAGATGCCCCACTACCTGGAGGTCAATTACTTCAACGGGCTTCACGGCCGGGCGTTGCCGCTTGCCGTGGGCATCAAACTGGCCCGACCGGACCTGACGGTCATCGCCTATTCCGGCGACGGCTGCAACTACGGCGAGGGGGGCAACCACTTCATTCATACGATCCGCAGGAGGCTCGATATCACGATCCTGACCTCCAACAACCAGGTCTACGGGCTCACGAAGGGCCAGAGTTCACCGACGACGGACCCCGGCGTCCAGAACCTTCTCGATCCCCGGGGGAACGAGAACATCCCTCTGAACCCCGCGGCGCTCGCCATCACGATGGGGGCTCCTTTCGTGGCCCGAGGTTTTGCCGGGGAGAAAGATCACCTGAAGTCGCTGATCAGGGATGCCGTCCTGTTCAAGGGCACAGCCCTCGTAGACATCCTCCAGCCCTGCGTCAGTTTCAACAAGGTCAACACGTACGGCTGGTACAGGGAGCGGGTCCAAAAGGTGGAAAAACCGGCTGATAACCGGTATGAGGCCATCAGGCTGGCAGAAACCTGGGGCCCCAAGATCCCGATCGGCGTCCTCTTCCGGGACGACGGGGCCAGGAGCCGAGAACTGAGGACCCTCTTCGGAAAGTCCGTCACGAAGGAGACCATCGAGCAGATGGTCTGCACGAAGTGCGTGATGATGCGCTGACAGGGGATCTTTCCCGGAGCGGTGAAGAAGCAACTCGAAATACGCCTTGAAATCCTGTAAAGAAGGCCAACGACACAATATCCCATGAGGTGCACCGATGACGATCAAGATCATGCCATGCCTCGACATGAAGGGGGGCCGTGTGGTCAAGGGCATCCACTTCGTCGATCTCAAGGATGCCGGTGATCCCGTTGCAAATGCGGCCTTCTACCAGAAGGAGGGGGCCGATGAGCTGGCCATGCTGGACATCGCGGCGACCCTGGAAAACCGCAAGACGCGCCTGGAATGGGTGAAAAAGGTTTCTTCCGTCATCTCCATCCCGCTGACGGTCGGCGGCGGGATCTCGAGTCTCGAGGATATCGAGATGGTTCTCGAAGCAGGGGCCGACAAGGTCTCGATGAACAGCGCCGCCGTGAAAGACCCGCAACTTGTTGCCGAAGCGTCAAGGGCCTTCGGAAAGGACCGGATCACCGTCGCCATTGACGCGAGAAGAAACAGGGCCATGCCCTCTGGGTTCGAACTCGTCGTGGCAGGCGGGACGAAGCCCGTCGGCAGGGACGCGGTTGCGTGGGCCGGGGAGTGTGAAACACTCGGCGCCGGCGTCCTCCTGCCGACCAGCATGGACGGCGACGGGACGCAGGCCGGGTATGACATCGAATTCACGAAGGCCGTTTCGGAGGCGGTGAAAATCCCCGTCGTCGCGTCGGGCGGCGCCGGTAAACTCGAGGATTTCTATGAAGCCGTCATACGGGGGGGAGCCCGGATCCTCCTGGCCGCCTCGGTTTTCCATTACCGGATCCTCACGATCCGGGCCGTGAAAGAATACCTGAGAGGACGGGGACTCGAGGTTGCCCTGACTTGAGCATGCCCCCACCCGGGGAGGATGCCCGCCGGTACAACCGCCTCTCTGATCCCGATGACCTTGCGAAGATGGAAATCCGCATCGAAGACCACTGCTTGGACCGCCCTGGACGGCCAGGGCATCACCGCAACGGGGACATCCCACTGACAGGCCCGTCAGGGCCTCTGCGGGACGAATAAAAGAAGAGGGCGATGAGGTCACAGGCCGCCGATGTGCCGCCAGTAGGCTTCGTCTTTCAGCCGTGGCCCTTTCTTCTTGGGTTTTTTCCTGGAGATGAAAAAGATGAGAAGGACGATGATCCAGGGCTGTTTCTCCGAACTCTTCATCAACTTTTTGATCAGCGCTCTCTCGAGACGGTCGAGAAGGCCCACGGAGATCACCTGCCCTGCAGATCCGAGTGTTTCGGCGAAAACCTGTTGGAAAATCAACTTCTTCATATGGTCAAGACGGCAGAATGTCAACGAAAAAGAAGGGATAAAAAAAGGGTGCCAGAAGAAGGAGGGTGAAACTGGCACCCGGAAAGAAGTCTTTCCTCCTTTGATCTATCGGCTTGCTGGCGTCGATCCTTTAATGGAGGGGCGTCAGGGACATCGAACGTCTTGACGCTGACCGCTGAGATGGTTAAGCTCGTTCCATTTGGACGAAAGCCGCCCATCGTGGACAAAGCGAAATGATACAGATCGTGACGGCCGCCGTCATCGAGAGGGACGGCAGAATCCTGATCGCCCGGAGGAAGAAAGGCGATCACATGGAGGGGATGTGGGAGTTTCCCGGCGGCAAGCCCGAAGGAAGCGAAAGCCCTGAGGAATGCCTGGCCAGGGAGCTTCGCGAGGAGTTCGGGATCGAGGCGGCGATCGGGGATTTCATCGTTTCAAGCCCCTATGAATACCCTCAACGGGCCATCGAGCTTCTCGTCTACAGGGCGACCTATCTCTCGGGGGAATTCAAGTTGACCGATCACGACGAGATCCGTTGGGTCCCGCCTTCCGAGCTCTTGCGCTACGATCTCGCAGGTGCGGACGTTCCCGTGGCCGAGATCCTCGTGAAGGGCGGGAGCCCTCCGAAATGAGGGCGCTTTTGTGATCGGCACCAATGCAACGACGAAGGAGGGACCATGGATGTTTTGAAAGCCATCAGGGAAAGAAGGAGCTGCCGGCGGTTTTTGCCGGAAGCGTTGGATGAGGGTCTGATCGATCAGATCCTCGATGCCGGGAACTGGGCCCCGTCGCCGGCCAACCAGCAGCCCTGGGAGTTTGTCGTGATCCGCAGCGCCGCCGTCAAGGAGCAGATCTACGAGGAAGGGCTGCAATGCAAGCGGAAGCTTCTCGAGAGAAGCGGCTGGAAATGGCTGGACACCTACCATATCGATTTCATCAAGGAGGCGCCTGTCATCATCGCCGTCATCGGCGACCCTGAAATGAGCGGTGCCGACAAGTTCCTCGACGAAGGGGCGGGTCGGGGCTACCTGGAGGCCTGCTCCGCCGTCGTCCAGAACATGATGCTTGCGGCCCACGCCCTCGGGCTCGGAAGCCTCTGGTTCACCCTCTTCGAGGCGGCATCGATTCGAAGAATCCTGGGGCTCGCCCCCGGCAAGGACCCCGTGGCCCTTGTCTGCCTGGGGAAGGCTGAGGGAGGCCCGGCACCCGCGAAAAGGAAGAATTACCGGGACAAGACACGCTACAAGGATTGAACCATGCCGCGGGCGGCTCGAGCCTCGATCCAGCAGGAACGCATTCAGAAACTCAATGACAAATCACCGCGGAAAGGACGTTTCGTCCTTTACTGGATGCAGGCATCCCAGCGGGCCGAGTTCAACCACGCCCTGGAGTATGCCGTCTCGCTCGCCAATGAAAACCTTCTACCCGTCGTCGTTCTTTTCGGTCTCACCGACTCGTTCCCCGAAGCGAACCTGAGGCACTACGCCTTCATGCTGGACGGGCTGAATGAAGTCGAGACCTCCCTGGCAAAGAGGGGGATCCGTTTCGTCCTCCGCCGGCAGTCGCCGGAGAAGGCCGCTTGTGAAATGGCAAGGGAGGCCAGCCTGGTCGTGACGGACAGGGGCTATCTCCGGATCCAGAAGGCCTGGAGGGAATACGTGGCCCGTCACTCCCCCTGTGCCGTTTTCCAGGTGGAATCCGATGTGGTCGTCCCCGTGGAGACGGCGTCATCGAAGGAAGAGTACGCGGCGGCCACCCTGCGGCCGAAGATCCACAGGCTCCTCGACGCCTACCTGATCCCCCTCGGCGAAACCCCCGTTGAGAAGGACTCCCTTTCGATGGACTTCAGGGGACTCCCCCTGGATGACCCGGGAAAGCTCCTGAAGGGCCTCGACATCGAAAATGATGTCCCGACGGTGACCTTTCTTCGGGGAGGCTATACCAGGGCCAGGGCTCTCCTCGATGACTTCATTGTGAACAAACTCAGGCACTATGCCGACAGGAGAAATGCGCCGGAGCTCGATTTTTCATCGCACATGAGCCCCTATCTGCACTTCGGCCAGATATCCCCGCTCGAGATCGCATTGAAGGTCCTGGGTAGGAAGGGTGTTCCGGAGGCGAGCAAGAAGGCTTACCTCGAGGAACTCATCGTGAGACGCGAACTCAGCATGAATTTCGTGCACTATAACCCCCGCTACGACACCCCTGAGGCCCTTCCGGACTGGGCCCGGAAGACCCTGAAAGAACACGGCAGGGATAGGCGGGAATATCTCTACAGCCGATCCGACCTGGAAAAGGCCCGCACGCACGATCCCTACTGGAACGCCGCCCAGGAAGAGATGGTTGCGGCCGGCAAGATGCACAATTACATGCGCATGTACTGGGGGAAGAAGATCATCGAGTGGAGCGAAACACCCGAAGAGGCCTTTCGTACGGCCCTCTATCTCAACAACCGTTACGAACTCGACGGAAGGGACCCCAACGGGTTTGCCGGCGTGGCCTGGTGCTTCGGCAAGCATGACCGGCCCTGGACGGAGAGAAAGATCTTCGGCAAGGTCCGCTACATGAACGCCGCCGGGCTGGAGAGGAAATTCGACATGGGGGCCTATGTCAAGAAAGTCGAGAACCTGAAGGCCTCCCATCCCACAGAGGGGAAAAATCATCCATGAAAAACGCCCTCCTGACCTTCGCACTCTGCCTTCTCGTGGTTATCCCCGCCTTCCCGGTGGCGCAGGGCGCGGAATACCGCTCCGACATCGCCTCGGCACTGCTTCGAAAAAGGCTGGAAGGGGCTTCCTCCTCCAGGGTTCTCTGCGCCGGGAGGATCATCTGTACATCAAGGGTCCTCCCCAAATTCTACGCCCGTCGGGACTTCCGGCTCGCCTGGAGCAGTGAGGAAGCGCCGCTTCCTCAAGCAGGTGCCCTCATGACCTTCATCCGCCAGGTGGACCGGGAGGGACTGAGACCGCTGGATTATCACCTCGACCTTCTGGACCATCTGCAGTCGGAAATGGCCCGATCGAAGGCGAAGGCCGAAAAGCCGCCGGCGGCCCTTCGGGTCGATTTCGATCTGCTCATGACGGATGCCTTCCTGCTGTGCGGCTCCCACCTCGTTTCCGGTCGGGTGGACCCCGGGAAGATCTACGATGACTGGTTCGCCAGGAGACGTTATGAGGACCTGTCGAGCGTCCTGCAGGTCGCCCTGGAAACCAACAGTGTCGAGGAGACCTTGAGAAGCCTCGTTCCCAAGCACCCGGGATACCAGAGGCTCAAGAAGGCCCTTCTCGACTACCGCCGCATGGCCGCCGGTGATCCCTGGCCAGCTCTCACCGACGGGCCCGTCCTGAGGAAGGGCGACCGGGACGATGCGGTCGTCGCCCTGCGGAGAAGGCTCACGCTCAGCGGGGACCTGCCCCCTGCCCAACCCGGGGAGAAGGATCTCTTCGACGATGCCCTGGAGGAAGCGGTGCTGAGATTCCAGAGGCGACACGGGCTCGAAACCGACGGCGTCGTGGGTCGGGGAACGAGACGTATGCTGAGCGTGCCCGTGGAAACGCGCGTCCGGCAGATCGAACTCAATCTTGAACGATGGCGCTGGCTCCCCGTCGACCTGGGCCGGCGATACGTCCTGGTCAACATCGCCGATTTCAGCCTCGAGGTCGCCGAAGACAACAAGAAGGTCATGGACATGAAGGTCATCGTCGGGAAGAACTACCAGCGGACCCCCGTCTTCAGCGGGAAGATGACCTACGTGGAGATCAACCCCTACTGGAACGTGCCCAAGAGCATCGCCACGGAGGAGCTTCTGCCCAAGATCCGCAAGGACCCTGCCTATCTGAAGAAGGAACGGATGAAGGTCATCAAGGAAACGGGCCGGAAGCAAATCGAGATCGTCGATCCCGGAGAGGTGAACTGGTCCGAGATGTCGGAGGGCAACTTTCCCTACCGGCTGAGGCAGGAGCCGGGTCCCCGGAACCCCCTCGGAAGGATCAAGTTCATGTTCCCGAACAAATACGGTGTGTACCTGCACGATACATCGGAGCCGGCGCTCTTCGAACGCACGCGGCGGGAGTTCAGCCACGGCTGCATCCGGATCGAAAAGCCCCTCGATCTTGCCGAATACGTCCTGCGCGGGGATCCCAACTGGCCGAGGGAGAGCATCCAGGCGGCCATGGCCTCAAAGAAGACCCGGGTGGTCACTCTCCCCGAGCCCATTGACGTGCACATTCTCTACTGGACGGCGTGGGTGGATGAGGACGGGACCGTTCAGTTCCGCGATGACATCTATGAAAGGGATGAGGATCTTCTGCGGGCCCTTGAAAAAGCGGCTCTGACCCCCTGAGGAAGAGGCCCCTACCAGCGGCGAACCTTGCCGGTGTCGACGTGGACAAAGTTTCTCCTGGGGTAGTAGCCGACACCGCCCGCCTGAAGGGAGAGGGCGGCCCTTGCCAACTGCCGTGAACTGCGGTCCTGCGTCCTGATGTCAACGGCCATCCCCTCCATGTGGAGGCTGTTCCGGGCGATCCTGCGGCTTCGCCGGCGCAGGATGGCGTTGGTCTCCGGTGAGCGGTATCCCGAAACGATGATGAAGGGTCCCCGTGACTCGAGTTTCCCGTTGAGGTCATTGAGAAGGTCGAGGAGCCGCGGGTCTATGGCCCGAACCTCGTTTGTGCGGTGATCCCGAAGGAGATAGTTGATCTCTTCCAGTGCCTCGGGAATATAGTCCCCGTCGCACCAGTAGACCCTGTTCCACGATTCTCCTGTGCGGGCATTGTACAGTGAAAGCGTTCTTTCGGGCAGGGAGTCGGCCTCGTCTTTCACCGACGCAATCGGGGTCGGGTCGGCCGCATCATCGGCCGCCGGCGCCGGGGCGGCGTCGGGGGCGATGTTGGCACAGGCTACGCGGGGGGCCATGACAAGGGCAGCGGCGGCGGCCCCGAACTTCAGAAAGGACCGGCGGCTTATTTCCATCCGGACAAGATCAAGATAGTCCCTGTAAGAAATCATCGTCCCTCCTCCTGTTCCGGTGATTCTTAAGATATCTTCGGATGAAAACAGTTCCGCCTTTATTACGACTTCACGGAAAAAATCAAGTAAAAATTTTACATTCATAATGATATCAATTAGATAGGGCCGAATTGTTGCATGAAAATGCCGAAGCGGCCCCCCGGGTCAGGGAGGAACCAAAGACTGATGCACAGTCCATGCCTCCAGGCGTCCTCATGGACGGCAGACCCATAAGGTTTTACATTCATTACAAAGTGCGTTATAGAATGGGGCCTATGGAGTCGAAGGTCAGGGGAGCCCTGAAAGGTCGGAAGCTCAAAGACCATATCATAGCGTTCTGCCGGGGACACGGGGCGGACCTCGTCGGTTTCGCCCCGGTGGAGCGCTGGGACGACAAAGGAGATGTTCCCCCGGATTTCAGGCCGAGAGCCATCTGGCCTCCGGCCCGGACGGTGATCGTCATGGGCATCGAAATGCCTCTTCCCATCGTGGAGACGACACCCTCGGTTCTGCACAGGGAGCTTTACCGCACGGCGAACCGCAAGCTCGATACCCTGGCCTACGATCTGACCCGGCATCTCAACCAGATGGGCCACGCATCCTTTTTTTTCGGCCGGGATGTCTATGCAAGCCTCAAGGGTCTGAGGGAGAAGCCGATGGCCGCCTTCAGCCATGTCATGGCCGCCCAATACGCAGGCCTCGGGACCATCGGCGTGAGCCACTGCCTGCTGACAAAGGAATTCGGACCGCGGGTCCGTTTCGTATCGGTCTTCACGGAGGCGTTCATACCCCCCGATCCCGTGGTTGAAAAAGACCTCTGTATCAAGTGCGAGCTCTGCGCCCTGTGCTGTCCGAAGAAGGCCCTCACGATGAGAAAGGATCGTATCGTCGGGGACTATGACAAGATGGCCTGCCTGGAGATGGCTGAGGAGCTGAGCCGCCGCGGCTGTTACCCCTGCGGGATCTGCACCAAGGTATGCCCCGTCGGCAAGGATCGTTTGCTCTACAAACGGAAGGGACTACGAAAGCAGTACCTGGCTGAGGCAGGGGTGTCCGCATCCCCCGCCGAGGACCCTTATCAAAGAGCCTGGGATCACATCCGGAAATACGGGGCCCCCAGACCGGAAACCGCCAGGGAACCAGAAAAAAAGGAGGAGTCCTGACATGTCCATATCCGCACTCGAACAGTTCTGCCGACAGTTCCATGCCCTGCTCGAAGAAAAGCCCGAGATGTCGCGGTTGATCGAGACCGGGGGGGCCATGCTCAGCGAGCTGATGAGCCACCACGGTTGGTTCGGCGAGATCCTCGAAAAGATCCTCTTCGACCGGGAATACAGCGAGGGACAGAAGGCCGGTATATGGCCCAACGAGATCACGCTCCACAGAAACCCCGACAGATCGTTCCAGATCTTGTGTTACATCTGGGGACCCTACCTCTCCGACACCGTCCACGATCACGGGTCCTGGGGGATCATCGGCAGTTACATGAAGCCTGTCGGGGAGCGGAAATACAGGCGCCTCGACGACGGCCGGACGGAAGGCTTCGCCGAGCTGCAGGAGATTTCATCGACGATCCTCCAGCCGGGAGAGACCACGAGCGTCCTCCCCTTGAACAACGGGATCCACCGTATGGAAAACCACAGCAACGACATCGCCATCACCATCAACGTCTACGGCCGGAGCATCCGCAGGGGTTACATTCAGTTCTTCTACCCGGAGGACAGGGCCGTCACCAGGGTCTATCCCCCGAAACCGTACCGGGAGGCGCTGGCCGTCCGGGCGGCAGCCGCACTCCGGGCACCCTGGAGCGAGGACCTGCTCAAGAGGGTCCTGTCCAGCGGGCTCCCCGACCCGATCCGGAAGGAAGGTGAGTATGCTCTCGCCCGGCTGAAGTCCCTCCTCTGATGCGCCGACGAGGATTTCCATGGAACGACTGATCACACGATTCAGACCCTACATCGACCTGACCGCCTGGATGGGGCTCTGCTTCGCGGCGATGCTGGCCGGGTCCTACTTCACCGCCCCCGGTCTGGCGGTCTGGTATGCAGGGCTTGTGAAGCCGGAATGGACGCCGCCGAACTGGGTCTTCGGCCCCGTGTGGTTTCTCCTTTACATCCTGATGGGGGTCGCCGTATGGCTGGTGTGGAGGCAGGGGGGACTCTTCAGGACCAAACTGCCGATCACCTTCTTTGTCGTTCAGCTCCTGTTGAACGTGCTGTGGTCCTATCTCTTCTTCGGCCTTCGGGCACTCATGATCGCCTTCGTGGAAATCGTCTTCCTTTGGCTCGCGATCCTGGCCACGACGATCGCCTTCTGGCAGGTGAGCCGACCGGCGGGGCTCCTCATGTTGCCGACACTCGTCTGGGTGGCCTATGCAGGGGTCCTCAACTTCTACCTCTGGCGGATGAACCTGTCCTGACCGGTCAAACCGGCCGGCCCGATCCTCAACCCTCGACGAGAGGGGATCTCTTTGAAGGCAACGCAACGGTCGACCGGTTCGTCGGGAGGGAAGGACTTTCTATTCGACGGTGACAAACGACGAGTCACTGATCCCTTCCAGGAGCTGGAGGGATTTGATCCTCACGGCGAAGACCTCCGCGTCGGGGTTGTCCGCGAACATCCGCAGGTGGGGGTGCCTCTTCAAAAGGCGATCGAGAGCCTCTTTCCTTGCACCTTCCTCTTCGATCTTCTGAAAAACGCCGTTGATGGTGAGGGCCTTCGTGACCTCACGGCCACCGGCTTGATCCTCCTCGCGGGTGTCGATCAACAGGCTGACCTTCCCGTTGTGGAGGAGATTGCGGTACTTCTTGGTCTGCTTGTGGGTGATCATGTAAATTTCCCGGCATTCGTCATCGGTGGCATAGGACATGAGGGAGCAATGCGGCTCCAAGCCTGAAACCGTGGCCAGCACGCAGGTGTCCTTCTTCCTCGCCAGGTCTTTCATCTTCTCGAGCATCTCCCTGACCCCCCTGTGTGGATTTCGCGTTCCGTGAATGATCTCTTTCCACGGCGACCTTAGCACCTTTCTTTCACCCTTGGCAAGGGGTGCTTCCAGGACGGCGGGTCGTTTTTTCTTTGATTTTTCTTCACCGTTCGAATATGAAGTTTCAAGCCCGTTTTCACGGAACCGGAAAGGGGATGGCCTATGGGAGTAGAAAAGAAGGACAAGATCCGGATCGGGATCAGCGCGTGTCTCCTCGGCGAAAACGTCCGCTATAACGGCGGGCACGCCCTGGACCGCTTCCTCAAGGACACCCTCGGCAAATGGGTGGAGTATGTGCCCGTGTGCCCCGAGGTGGAATGCGGCTTTGGAATCCCGCGGGAGACCTTCCGTCTCGTCGGCGACCCGTCGAACCCGCGGTTCATCACGTCGCGCACACAGATCGATTACACGGATCGGATGCTCACCTGGGCCCGCAAGCGAGTCGTGGAACTCGAGAAGGAGGACCTCTGCGGCTTCATCTTCAAGAGCGACTCCCCCTCGAGCGGCATGGAACGCGTCAAGGTCTATGACGAAAAAGGGGTGCCGCAGAAAAAGGGCGTCGGTTTATTCGCCAGGGCCTTCATGGACCATTTTCCCATGACCCCCGTCGAAGAGGAAGGCCGGCTTCACGACCCCGTCCTGCGGGAGAACTTCATCGAGCGCATCTTCACCTGCAAGCGCTATTGCGACATCATGGAGGGGAAGAAGCGCCTGGGGAGTCTGGTGGACTTCCACACCAGGAACAAGCTGCTCCTCATGGCCCACAGCCCCAAGCACCTCAAGGAAATGGGATCCCTGGTGGCCCGAGCGAAGGGACGTCCCGTCGGTGAGGTCGTCGATCAATACGAGTCCCTCCTCATGGAAGCCATGGCCATGAAGCCCTCGACGGCGAAGCACACGAACGTCCTCCAGCACATGATGGGTTACTTCAAGAAGGACCTGACGGCGGATGAAAAACAGGAGCTCCTGGAGGTCATCGGCCAGTACCGAAGGGGGCTCATCCCCCTCATCGTGCCCGTGACCCTCATGAACCACTACGTGCGGAAATACAACCAGGCCTATCTGAGGACACAGACCTATCTCAACCCCCACCCGATGGAGCTTCAGCTGCGAAATCACGTGTAAGACAGGGCACAGGGCCGAAGGCGAAAGGCTCAAGCATCGGAAATCCCGGACAAACCGCCTCTTGTCCTGTATTTGGCTTCCGTCCGGCCGTCGGTACCATCAACCCATGACCGGTTTCGACAGGATGAAAATCACGCGACGTCTCCTTGCCTGGTACCGAAAGAACCGCCGTGACCTCCCCTGGCGCAGGACACGCGACCCTTACGCCATATGGGTCTCAGAAATCATGCTCCAGCAGACCCGGGTCGACGCGGTCATCCCCTACTACCGGCGATTCATGAAGCGCTACCCCACCGTCGGCCGTCTCGCCCGGGCACCCAGGGACGAAGTGCTGAAGGCCTGGGAGAACATGGGCTATTACAGCCGTGCGCGACACCTCCACGAAGCGGCGGAGATCGTTTGCCGCGATCACGGTGGCAAGATCCCGGCGACCCCCGAAGGGCTTCTCTCCCTGCCCGGGATCGGGGCTTACACGGCCGGCGCTGTCCTGAGCATCGCCTTCGGGAAGCCCGCGACCGCCGTCGACGGAAATGTCCGTCGCGTCCTGAGCCGACTCCTGGCCCTTCGCAAACCCGTGCGGGAGCCATCCGTTCAGAGGAGGATCGAGAGGGCCGTGCGGACGCTGATACCGAAAGACCGGCCCGGTCAATTCAACCAGGCCCTCATGGAACTCGGCGCCACGGTCTGCTTTACCCGGAAACCGGACTGCGGCAGATGTCCCCTTGCGGAATTCTGCCTTGCCCGCTTCCGGGGCCTCCAGAACGAGATCCCCGTTGCGACGAAAAGGGCGGAGCTGCCCCACCGGGATATGACGGCGGGTATCCTGCTGAAGAACGGCCGTGTCCTCGTCGTCCGTCGACCCGAAAAAGGCCTGCTCGGGGGTCTCTGGAAATTTCCGGGCGGGGTAAGGAAGGACGGGCAATCACTGCAACGAAGCCTCCGTCAGGGGGTGCTCGCCGAACTGGGTATCGAAGTGGCCGTCGGCCCCAGGCTTCTATCCGTGGAGCACGCATACACCCATTTCCGGACGACCCTTCACGCCTTCGAGTGCCGCCATCTGAAAGGGAAACCCAGGGCCCTCGGCTGCACCGGGTGGTCATGGGTAACCCCCGAAGGGCTCGAGGGCCTTGCTTTCTCGAAGGCGGATCGCCTGCTCATCCGATCCTGTCTCCGGGGTTCGATCGAAAAGACGAAACGGGGATCAAACCGATGAGGGGAAACCCGGGCATCAGCGCACCCTTTCCGGATCCCGCCTCGGTCCCTTCCATGCCCTGGCCCGAGGTCCTCGACCGCTTCGCCGTCAGCAGGGACCTCGGTCTCGATGACCGCCAGGTCGAAGAGCGGAGGAGGAGATACGGGCCCAACCTCCTGCAGGAGATCAAGGCCAAGAGCGCCTGGGTCATCCTCGCCGACCAGTTCAAGAGCCTCATTGCGGCCCTGCTCATTGCGGCGCTCGGCCTCTCCTTCTTCCTCGGTGACATCCTGGAAGCCGAGGCCATCGCCGTCGTTCTCGTCATCAACACGGCCATCGGCTTCTTCACGGAGCTGAAAGCCGTCCGTTCCATGGAGTCTCTCCGGAAACTGGGCAGTGTGACGGCCAAGGTTCGGAGAGGCGGGAGGGTCATCGAAATCCCCGCCGACGAGATCGTGCCGGGGGACATCACGCTCTTTGAGGGCGGCGATGTGATCAGCGCCGATATCCGTCTCATCGAGGCCTCCCGCCTGCGGGTCGATGAATCCACCCTCACAGGGGAGTCCCTGCCGGTTCAAAAGACGAACACCCCCATTGAAAACGGGGTCCCCCTGGCCGAGCGGGTCAACATGCTCTTCAAGGGAACCGCCGTGACGGGCGGGTCGGGTGAAGGCGTCGTGGTGGCCACGGGGATGAACACGGAGCTCGGACACATCTCCACCCTGGTGTCGGAGGCCAGGGCTGAGAGGACCCCCCTGGAGCGGAAGCTCGACCAGCTCGGCCGAAATCTCATCCGGGTGACGATCGCCGTCGCCCTTTTCGTGATCGCAAGCGGGGTGATCACCGGCAAGGATCTCTTCCTCATGATCGAGATGGGGATCGCCCTCGCCGTCGCCGCCATTCCGGAGGGTCTTCCCGTCGTTGCCACCATGGCCCTGGCGCGCGGCATGTGGCGCATGGCACGCCTCAACGCCCTGGTCAACCGCCTCTCTTCCGTCGAGACCCTCGGGGCCACGACGATCATCTGCACCGACAAGACGGGGACGTTGACGGAAAACCGGATGACGGTGACACGTCTTGCTCTCCCAGGCGGTGACGTCGAAGTCATCCCGGGGGGCGACGGCAGGGGGCTCTCGTTCCAGTGGGACGCAAAGGCGGCAAACCCGCAGGTGAATGAGCGTCTCCGTGAGGCTCTGCTTGTCGGTGCGCTCTGCAACAACGCCGTTCTCGGCGCCGGCCGCGACGCCGAGGCGGGTTCCGTCGGGGATCCCATGGAGATCGCCCTGCTCGTCGCGGCCGCGGGCGCGGGCATCGAACGCAAAGCGGTTCTCGACGCGATGCCGGAGGAGAGGGAGGAGGCCTTCGATTCGGATATCAAGATGATGGCCACCTTCCACAGAACCGACGACCGATACTACGTGGCCGTCAAAGGGGCCGCCGAGTCCGTACTCGAGAGCTGCACGCACATCAAGGACACAACGGATCCGAGGGTCATGGCCGAGGAGGAACGTGAATTTTGGCTGCGCCGCAATGAAGATCTTGCCCGGAGGGGATTTCGTGTTCTGGCCCTGGCATCGAAGCAGACGGTGGACCAGGCCTCCCCCCCCTACGAGGGCCTCACATTCATCGGCCTCGTCGGCCTCCACGATCCCCCGCGCCGTGACGTCCCGTCGGCCCTGGAGGCCTGCCACAGAGCGGGAATCCGCGTGGTCATGGTGACGGGGGATCAGCCGGTCACCGCGCGGAACATCGCCTTGAGCACGGGCCTTCTCCTTGACGGGGAGGCTGAAGTGGTCGTGGGGAGGGACCTGAAAAAACCCGAGCACATGTCACCCGAGGAAAAAAGAGCGCTCCTCGGCGCCCCCATTCTCGCCCGGGTGAGCCCGAGGCAGAAACTGGATCTCGTTTCTCTCTACCAGGAGCAAGGGGAGGTCGTCGCCATGACCGGCGACGGCGTAAACGACGCTCCGGCTCTGAAAAAGGCGGACATCGGAATCGCCATGGGACTTCGCGGGACCCAGGTCGCCCGCGAGGCGGCGGACATGGTCCTCAAGGATGACGCCTTCTCCACCATCGTCGCCGCGGTCCAACAGGGAAGGATCATCTTCGGCAACATCCGGAAGTTCGTTTTCTATCTCATGTCCTGCAACGTAAGCGAGATCATGATCGTCTCCATCGCGGCCCTCGTCAATGCGCCTCTGCCCATCCTGCCCCTGCAGATCCTTTTCCTGAACATCCTGACGGATGTCTTCCCGGCGCTGGCCCTCGGCTTCGGCGAGGGGGACGCCTCCATCATGAGGCGGCGCCCCCGGGATCCTTCCGAACGGATCCTGACGAGGCGGCATTGGAGGCACATCTTCACCTACGGCCTTCTCATCACCGTCTCCGTTCTGGGGGCGTTTGCCGCAGCGCTCCTGTGGCTGAAGACGGGAACCCCGGGGGCGGTGAGCGTCGCCTTTCTGGCGCTGGCCCTCGCGCAGATCTGGCATGTCTTCAACATGCGGGAGACGGGCTCCGGCCTTTTCTCGAACGAGGTGACACGAAACCCCTTCGTCTGGGGCGCCATTGTACTCTGCCTGGCTCTGCTCCTTGCGGCCGTTTACATCCCTGTCGTGGGGAAGGCCCTCCGCGTCTTCGACCCCGGTCCGGCGGGATGGATGCTCGCTCTATCCTCGAGCCTGATCCCCCTCGTGATCGGGCAGGCCTGGCTTGCCCTGTCCCGCGGGGCCGTGAACGCGAGGTGAGAGCCTTCCGTCGGCATGCTCCGGGTTCAAGAAGTGATAGAAAAGACACCCGGAATGATGATAAAAGGGCGTTGCGGTCCGTCACACATGCGGAGTCCCCATGACGAAAGAGCACTTCCCCGCCACACCGGCCATCCGGGTCCTGAGGGACCAAGGGGCGGACTTCACCCTTCACGCCTACAAATACGAGGAGAGGGGCGGAACGGAGGTCGCC
>FWPV01005689.1_pt1 | contig 24651 bp, 20 predicted proteins | sample 2228371 | NCBI WGS metagenome assembly FWPV01 (sample SAMEA103939776, study PRJEB20133) | metagenome | reverse complement strand
GGGCAGCGTGCAGGGGAGGACGCCTTCATGACACCAACTCATCTGCTGCGGTGGGCGTGGGTGCCAGTGCTGGTCGCCGTCGTGGCCAGCGCGCAGACACCAGACCCGCGGACCGCTGCCGGTCAGCTCGCCGCCTGTGGCGGTGCTGCCGCCTGGCAGCGGATCGGATTTCTGGAGTTCGAGGTCCTCGTGCATGGGCAGGCGGGGACCGAGGGGCCATGGCACTACCGGTGGGATCGCGCCTATGGTTTCTACCGGCTGTCGGGGCCCGGCCCGGAGGGCCAGACCGTCGATGTGGCCGTCGACATCGGTTCGGGGGCCGGCGGCGGGTGGAGCGGGGGCAAGCAGCTTTCCGGGGCGCCGCTCGAGAAGGCGGTCAAGTGGAGTCAGCGGCGATTTCGGGAAGATGTCATGTGGGTCACATTCCCCCTCGAGTGGGGAGCCGCCGGCGTGACCGTGACGCCGCTCCCGGACGTGGCGGGGGAGGACGGTGTGCCGGTCCGTGCGACGGAGGTCAAGTCCGGGGCGGGTCGGTGGGTGGTGACGCTCGACCCAACGTCGGGGCGGGTGGCGCGGACGGTGTTCGAGCGCAAGGGCGCAGGAACCCTCACCGTCGACTGGTCGGACTGGCAGCAACACGGTGGCGTCTACTTCGCGGGCAAGCGAAGCCTGCGCGAGACTGGCGAGACCATCGAGGTGCGGATCGTCCGGGCCCAGCCGACCCCGCCCGCAGACGCCTTCTAGCGTGGCCGTCGGGCTCGTCAGGCCCTGCGGCTCCCCCTCGGGGGATGGGACAAACGGTGCCTGACGCGTGTCGCCCCGAGCCTCGGTGGGTCGCCGACGGGTCGACCCTTGCGCAGGTGTGCGCGGCTGCCGCTGCCGCTCGCCGCGTGGCGGTGGACACCGAGGCGGACTCGTTCCACTCCTACTTCCACAAGCTCTGTCTCGTCCAGCTTTCCTTCGACGGCCGGGATGTGCTCGTCGACCCCGTGACCATAGGTCGGGAGGGGATGGAGCCGTTCGTAAGGCTGTGCGGCGACCCTCGGGTCGTCAAGGTGATGCACGGTGCCGACTACGACCTGCGGGTGCTGCACCGCGACCTCGGGGTGCGCATGCAGGGGCTTCGCGACTCGCAGCGTGCCGCTGAGCTCCTGGGCGAGCCCCGGACTGGCCTGGCGGCTCTCCTCGCCAAGGAGCTGGGGGTGATGGTGGACAAGGAGCACCAGCGCGCCGACTTCGGCACGCGGCCGCTGCCGGTGGAGCTTCGCCGCTATGCGGCTGGCGACACGGCCCACCTCTGTGCCCTCCTCGACATCCTCCAAGGGCGGCTCGAAGCCCTGGGCAGAGTCTCGTGGTGGCTGGAGGAGTGTCGGCTCCTCGAAACGGTGGAGTGGCGGGCCGCCCAGGAAACGGTGGCGCCCTTCGAACGCATCCCCGGGGCCGGGAAGCTGCGGGGGGCGCGGCGCGACCGGTTGGCCGCCCTGGCGGCGTGGCGGGAGCAGCTGTCGGCAGCCAAGGACGTGCCGCCGTTTCGAATCATGCACAACGACACGCTCCTGCGCCTGGCCGAGGACCCCCCGGAAACCCTGGAGGCTCTGGCGGCGCGAAAAGGGGTGGGGCAGGCCCTCGTGCGCCGCTTCGGCCATGAGATCCTGGCCCTGCTCGCTGCGCCTCCTCCTGCGCCGGCGCGGCCGCCGCGATCGCCGCGAGTCGTGGACCGGGAACGGGAGCGGCGCGTGGCCATGGTGAAGGCGATCCGCGACACGGTGGCCGCCGAACTCGGCATTGCCGCCGCGCTTCTGGCCCCGCGGGCGGTGGTCGAAGCCATCGTGGACGAGAAGGTCGTCGACGTCCAAGGGCTGCGCGCCTGCCTCGGGCGGGAGTGGCGCACCGAGGTGCTGGCACCGAGGCTTGTGGCACTCCTCGGTTTGCTCCATGGGGCCGAGGGAGGCAGCCGTGCCGCGCCGGAGTGACGAGGCGTTCGTTCTCACCCGCTACCCCTTCCGCGAGCGAGACCTCATCGTCGTGGCCTTGACGCGCCAGCAGGGGGTGGTGCGGCTTGTGGCCCGCCGGGCCCGGGGACCGCGGGCACCGGTGGCGGCGCGGCTGGAAACCCTTTCGCTGGTGCGGGTGAGCTACTTCGAGCGGCGGGGTTCGGAGCTCGCCACCCTCGACGAGGTGGCCCTGGTTCGGTCGGCGTTTCCCCTGGCGTTGCGGCCAGTGGCCTGGGGGGCCGGTCAGGTGCTGGCCGAACTGGCGCTCCTCTTCTCGCCGCCGGGACAGCGAGTGGAGGCGACCTTTCGCTTGCTGGACCGCTGCATCGCGGTGCTGCTCGAAGGTCACGACCCGCGTGCCGTGGTGGACTACGCCTGCGTCTGGAGCGTCCGGCTGGCGGGGATCCTCCCGGAGCTCGAGCGGTGCGGGGTGTGCGGCGAGCGGTTGCCGGAGACGGCCGCGAGGTACGACCCAACGACGCAGACGTTGCAGTGTCCCAGCCATCCGCCAGCGGCAGGACTCGTTACCCTGTCGTGGCGAGGCCGGTGCTGGTTGCGGGAGGCGTTGACGCGTCCGCCCGAGCAGGTCGGAGCGGGCGCACCGGCGGACGTGGGGGAGTGGGTGGAGCGCCTGTGCCGGGCCTTTACTGAGCGGGAGCTGGCGGCGCTCGGCACCTTCCATCGCCTCGTCCAGGGGGCGAGCGAGGGGTAGAATCCAGGGGTGCAAGGTCCGCGAAGGTTGCCGCCGCCGCTATCCAGGGGGGCGCGAATCGGGGTCCTGGCCCTCGCCGGGCCAGCGCCGACCGCCCGGCTCGAGGCGGGGCTGCACCGGCTGGAGGCCGAGGGGTTCGAGGTGGTCGAGGCCCCGAACGCTCGCGAGAGGACCGGCTACCTGGCGGGCGACGACGAGGCGCGCCTGGCTGGCCTCGAGGCACTCCTCGACGGCGGCGTGGCCGCCCTGGTGGCGAGCCGCGGAGGCTACGGAACCCTGCGGCTACTCGACCGGCTTCCCTGGGAGCGCCTTGCCCAATGGGGCGGGTGGGTGGTGGGGTTCTCCGACCTCACCGCGCTCCACGCTGGCATGGGGGTGCGCACCCCGGTGGCCACGCTCCACGGGCCCATGGTCACGAGCCTGGCCCGCGACGAGGGGTCAACGCGGCGCGTGTTGGAGTGGTTGCGAGGGGAGGTGCCGTCGCCGCTGTTTCACCTTTCGGCACGGCAGGTCGTTCGTGGCGGCGTGGCGCGGGGAGTTGCCGTGGGGGGGAACCTGTCGCTCCTCTGTGCGCTGGTCGCCACGCCCTGGGAGCCGGAGTGGGACGGGGCGGTGCTGTTCCTGGAGGATGTGGGCGAGCCTCTCTACCGCCTCGATCGCATGTTGACCCACCTCCGCCTGGCCTCTAGACTCGGGCGCGTTGCCGCGGTGGTCGTGGGGCGATGCACGAGGTGCGGCGGGGGAGCGGCGGGGTGGCGAGCGCAGTGGCGACGGCTGCTGGCTGACGCGGTACCGCCGCCAGCCGTGATCGTGGAGGGGTTGCCGTTCGGCCACGGGACGAAGAACGTTCCCTTTCCGTTGGGCGTGGAGGTGGAGGTGGACACGGGTCGCGGTGCGATCCGCTGTGGGGGTGTGCGGTGGCCAAGCTGAAGACGACTGGTGGGGCCGGACTCGAGCGGTTCACGGAGCACTTCAAGGCCGGGCAGATCATCTTCGCCGAGGGGGAGACCGGCTGCGAGATGTTTGTCATCCAGGAGGGCCGGGTGGCGGTCGCTCGCCGGGTCGGCGGCAGCGAGGAGCAGCTGGCGGTGCTCGAAAAGGGCGACTTCTTCGGTGAGATGGCGCTGCTCGAGGAGTACCCGGAGCGCTCGGCCACGGCGCGGGCCGTCACCGACGTCGTGGTCTTGCGCTTGCGGCGGACCGATCTGCAAACGCTCGTGGAGCGCAGCCCGACGGTGGCGCTGCGGATGATGGCCAAGCTCTCCGAACGGCTGCGCGAGACCAACCGTCGCCTCGAACTGCTGGCCAGCCGATCCAACGGTCAGGCGTTGCCGCCACTGCCGGCCAGTCAAGGGATCGAGAGCTGGGCGGTGCTGGTGCACGAGCCGTCGGGCCGACTCTTTCCCCTGCGGCCGGTGGGCGACACCACCATCGGTCGCCACGACCCGATGACCGGCGTGACCCCCGATGTGGACCTCAGCGGCCTGGACGTGGAACGCACCGTGTCCCGCACGCACGCCGTGATTCGCGCCCAAGGCGAGCAGCTCACCCTCAGCGAGACCAACCCGAAGTGCAACGGCACGTTCCTCAACGGGGCGAGGGTCGAGTCGTTGCGCCACTACCCGTTGCGTCACGACGACCTGATCCAGTTCGCCGTCATTCCCCTGCGGCTCGCCGTGCTCCGGCGCTGATGCCCCTGTCCCTCGACCACCCCCTCGCCGCCGTCAAGGGGGTTGCCCCCGCGGTGGCCCGTCAACTCGCCCGGGCCGGGATCGTCACCGTCGGTGATCTGCTGTGGTGCTTGCCGCACCGCTACGAGGACCGCGCGGCACCGGTCCCCCTGGCGAGTGTGACGAGCGTCAACGTACCGGTCACGGTGGTCGGCCGCTTCACCCACATGCACGAGCGTTTCGCCCGCGGCCGGCGCATGCGGATTACCGAGGCGTTGTTCGACGACGGGAGCGGCTGCCTGCCCGTGGTCTGGTTCAACCAGCCGTACGTGGCGTCGCACCTGTGTCGCGCCGATCGAGTGTGGCTCCACGGCGTGCTGCGCCTTTCGCCGAGCGGTCGCGGTGTGCAGCTCGTGGCCCCGGAGTGGGAGATCGAGGACGACGATGGTGCGCCGATCCACCACGGGCGGATCGTGCCCGTGTACCGACGGATCGGCCGGGTGAGCGGCCGCCAGATACGCTCCCTCGTTTTCCGCGTGCTGGGAGACCTCGCCCTCGAGGACGAACCCCTGGGCCCGTACTTGCCACCGGAGCTCGGTGTGCCGCCCCTTGGCGTGGCGCTCCGCGAGGTGCACTTCCCAGCGGAAGCAGCGCTGGAGGCCTCCGGCACGCCGCTCGCGGAGTACCTCCAGCGCCGATCGCCGGCCCACCGCCGTCTGGCCTTCGACGAGCTGCTCGCGCTCGCGGTGGTGATCGAGCGGCACCGCCGGCACCGCGAGGGGCTTTCGGCGGTCCGCTGCGAGATCAGCGAGGAGTTGCGTCGGCAGGCGCGGGCGGTGCTCCCATTCCAGCTCACCCGGGCGCAGCGTCGGGTGCTCGGCGAGATCGTCGCCGACCTGCAGCGACCGTTCCCCATGGCCCGTCTCCTCCAGGGGGACGTCGGTTCGGGGAAGACCATCGTGGCGGCCCTCGCCGCCCTCGTCGCCCTGGAGGCCGGAGCGCAGGTGGCGCTCCTCGCACCCACCGAGATCCTGGCCCAGCAGCACGGCGCCACCCTGGAGCGGCTCCTCGAGCCCACGCCGTACCGGCCTGCGGTGCTCGTCGGGTCGTTGCCGGCGAGGGCAAAGCAGCAGATCCGCGAGGAGCTTGCCGCCGGCACCGTTCGCTTCGTCGTCGGTACCCACGCCCTCCTCGAAGACGATGTGGTGTTCCCCCGCCTGGGGCTGGTGGTCATCGATGAACAGCACCGCTTCGGCGCGGCCCAGCGGCAGACCCTGGTGGAAAAGGGGAGCTCGCCGCACATCCTGGTGATGACGGCCACGCCGATCCCCAGGTCCCTCGCCCTTTCCCTCTACGGCGACCTCGATCTGTCGGTGATCGACGAGCTGCCCCCCGGCCGCACGCCGGTCCGCACCGTCATTCGCGACGACGGCGCCCGTCCGCGGCTCTTCGAGTTTCTGCGCCGCGAGATTAGCGCGGGCGGGCAAGTGTACTGGGTGTTCCCCCTCGTCGAGGAGTCGGACAAGCTGTCGTTGCGCGCCGTGGCAAGTCACACGCGCGCGGTGCAGGCCGGGTTGCCTGGGGTGCCCATGGCGACGGTCCACGGGCGGCTCGCTGCCGCCGACCGGCAACGGGCCATGGACGCCTTTGCCCGGGGCGAGGTGCAGGTCCTGTGCGCCACGACCGTCATCGAGGTGGGGGTGGACGTACCCCGCGCCTCGGTCATGGTGATCGAGCATGCCGATCGTTTCGGCCTGGCCCAGCTGCACCAGCTGCGCGGCCGGGTGGGGCGGGGGACGCGGCCGTCGTACTGCGTGCTCCTGACCGGTCCCGAATGCTCGGAGCTGGCGCGAGAGCGACTCGAGGTCCTGGTGGCCACCCACGACGGCTTTCGCATCGCCGAGGAGGACTTCCGGCTGCGCGGGCCGGGCGAGTTCACGGGATTGCGCCAGTGGGGGCGGCCCGAGTTTCGCCTCGCCAACCTCCACGTGCATCGGCGCGAACTGGAAGCGGCGCGGGCGGTGGCAGCGGCGGCGGCGGCGCGTGGCGAGCTCGAGGTGCTGGACCGCCGCCTCCTGGCGCGGCGCCAGCTCGGCGAGAGGGTTGCCACCGCCTGAGCCGAGCTTCGCTACAATCATGACCATGGCAAACGTGGAGCACCTGCGGCTGCTGGTGGGCGGTGGCTGGGACAAGTTCCGCCAGGACAACCCGCGCATCGTTCCCGACTTCGTCGATGCCGACCTGCGCGGCGCCAACCTGCGCGGCGTCGATCTCTCCAAGGCGGCGCTCAAGGGGGTTCGCCTGGACGGAGCGGACCTCCGCGAGGCCAATCTGGCCGGCGCCCAGCTCGATCTGGCCCGTTTCGACGGGGCGCGACTCGACGGGGCCAACTTCAGCGGCACGCGCCTGGATCTCCTCGATTTCAAGGGCTGCTCCCTGGTCGGGGCGATCCTGGTGGGGGCCAGCCTGCGCGGCACCGACCTGTCCGAGTGCGACCTCTCCGGCGCGAGGATGGCCCAGGTCAACCTGGAGGGGGCGCTGCTCGAGCGGGCCAACCTCACGGGCGCCGACCTCGCCGAGGCGTCGTTCCGGGGCGCCCGCGTCGCTGGCATCACCCTCGCTCGCGCCAACCTCAAGGGGGCGTTCCTCGAAGGGGTGGATCTGACCGGTGTGGATCTCGCGGAGGCCAACCTGGAAGGCGCGTACGCCATCCGCCTGCGCGCCCCGCGGGCCAACCTGGCGGCCGTCGTGGCGCGCAGCGCCAACTTCCGCGAGGCGCTGCTGTCACAGGCGAACCTCAGTGGCGCCGACCTGGGAGGGGCCTCCCTCAACCACGCGGACCTCTCCCAGGCGAACCTGGCAAACGCCAGGATCGTCGGCTGCGACGCCCAGGCAGCGGACTTCCGGGAGGCGAGCCTCACCGGAGCAGTGATCGACAACACCCAGCTCGCAGCTGCGCAGCTCGAGGGGCTCGACCTGCGGGTCCCCAAGCTCGGGAAGGTGTCCCTGGTCCGGGCCAACCTGAAGGGGGCGACCCTCACCGGCATGAACCTGAAGGGGACGCGCTTCGATCAGGCGCGGCTGGAGGGCGCCGACCTCCGGCAGGCCAACCTGGAAGGAGCGGGGTTCGAAGGGGCGTGGCTGGCCGGGGCCCAGCTCCGGGGTGCCCGACTCCGCGAGGCCAACCTGGCCGGAGCGACGCTCACCGACGTCGATGCCTCGGGGTGCGACTTCATCCTGGCCAACCTGTCCCACGCCGAGCTCGGCGGCGCCGACCTTCGCTTTTGCCACCTGGTGGGGGCGGACTGCAGCGGCGCCTCCTTCCGCTTTGCCGATCTCTCCAACGCCGACCTGACCAAGGCGTCGGTGGGCGGGGCCCACTTCTGGGGGGCGCGGCTCGCCAAGGCCAAACTGCCTCTTGCCGCCCTCCACTGGAAGCTCATCATGGCCGCGGCGGTGCTCGTGGTGTCGTTGCAGCGCAAGCGGCAGGAGCTGGAGCGGCGGGAGCGGCAGCGCCAGCGGCGGGAGACCGTCAAGCTGGTGCGCGAGCTGGAACGGAAGGACCCCCGGCTGCGTCGCCAGGGGCCCCCCCGGTAATCGTTTCGCCCCTGCTGTTCGCGCCCCAGCCGGACAGCCCGTGGCTGGGGCGGTTGCTCACCGCATGACGAAGACCAGCCACAGGGAGCAGATCACAATGGTGATGAAGGTCGGGATGGTCGCGACCCTCATGTAGTGCATGAAGGAGATCCGGTGCCCCGCCTTCTCGGCCATGCCGACGGTGACCACGTTGGCCGAGGCGCCCACCATGGTGGCGTTGCCGCCCAGACAGGCGCCGAGGGCGAGGGCCCACCACAGGACGCCGCCCTCCGCCCCGGGGATGGTGGTGGTGAGGAAGGCGACGATGGGGAGCATGGTGGCGGTGAAGGGGATGTTGTCGACGATGGCCGAGGCGATGGCGGAAACCCAGAGGATCATCAGGATGGCGGCCACCAGCGAGCCCTGCGACACCTGATGGACCCAGTCGGCGATGGCCTGGATGAGGCCGGTCTCCTCCGCACCGGCCACCACGATGAAGAGGGCCATGAAGAAGATGAGGGTCGGCCACTCGATCTCGTGCTCGAGCATCTCGACGATGTCGATGCGCGACAGGACGAGGAGGACCGTGGCCCCGAGCAGGGCGGCAATGGAGGGCTCCATGTGCAAATAGCCGTGGATGATGAAGAGGAATACCGTGATGGCGAGGATCACGCCCCCCTTGGTGAGCAGCGCCTTGTCGGTGATGCGGTACTCGTCGCGCAGCCGGTCGATCATGGCCTGGACGTCGCCGACCTCGGCCTTGGCGTACCCCTTCTTGTACCAGTAGAGGAAGTACACGATGGTCACCGCGAGGCAGATCAGGCATACCACCGTGAGGTGCTGGACGAAGTCGAGAAAGCTCAAGCGAGCGTACGACCCGATCATGATGTTGGGTGGGTCGCCGATGAGCGTGGTGGTGCCGCCCACGTTGGAGGCGAACACCTCCGGCAGCAAGAGGGTGATGGGGTCGATCTTGAGCGTCACAGCGATCTCGATGGTGACGGGGATGATGAGGAGCATGGTGGTGACGTTGTCGAGAAACGCGGAGGTCACGGCCGTGACCACCATGAGGATGGCGGAAAGGGCGAACACGTTGCCGCGGGCGAGCTGGAACGACTTGTACGCCATCCACTGGAAGACCCCGGTCTTCTTCAGGACCCCGACGATGATCATCATGGCCATCAGCAAGAAGATCACGTTCATGTCGATGGCGGCCATGGCGTCTTCGAAGGAGAAGACGTGGAACTCGGGGAAGAAGGTGCCGACGGTATAGGACACGGTGAGCAGCACGGCGGCGCCCAGGAGCGCCGCCAGGGTGCGGTGCATCAGCTCGAGGGCGATGAAGCCGTACACGGCCACCAGCACGGCGGCGGCGATCCAGAAGGCTGGCGTGACGGCCCGCTCGAGGACGAAGGTGTGGTGCCCCAGATAGACCGACTCGCCGGCCGGGTGACCGGGCTCCTCGGCGAACTGGCCGAGCGCGACCTGACCCGTGGCCTTGTAGGAGGGACGGTGCGCGGCGATGGTGAGGGTGGCGTTGGCGAGGGTGCCCCAGGGGAGGTGAAACTCCGCCTCGAAGGCGCCGTTGGTTGCGGTGGTGATCGGTTCCGTGGCCGCCAGGGGCTGCCCGTCGAGGAACACGTCGATCTCAGCGTCGTGGACGGGCTTGCCATGGGCGTTCTTGACCAGGCCGGAGAGGATGAGGAGATCGCCCTCTGGCGGTGGCGGTTCCGGTGGTGTGGCCGCGAGCGCGAGGCTGGTCGTGAGGATCGCGACGAGGCAGGCGAGACGTCCCATGGTCTGGGTCATGAGGGGTGCTCCTTTCGTGTCAGTGCAATGGCAGGGGCGGCTCCTGCCGACGTGACCAGCACGGGCGGTTGTGCCAACCCTACCGAAACCGCGAGCGCCTCCCTCGTTCCCCAGGGCGCGAGCGGTGGAAGACCGGGCATGGCGCTGCGCTGGCGCTTGCTCATTTCCTCGTGTCGGCACGCTCGCGGGTTGCCACGCCCCAGGCGGTCGCACGCGCGAGGGTGCCCGTCCCCAACCTCGCCGGATGGCGGTCCGACCATCCCAACCTGCGCCGGCGTGCGTCGCCGGCGCACCCGTCGAGCCTCTCGCGCTGCGCGAGAGCGCTCAAGTTGGGCAACGTAGCGTGAGCGTCGGCCCGCGTCAAGTCGTCGACGGACGGGCCGCCGGGTCGGCGGTCGGACTTGCGCCGGAGCGGCCGGCGAAGGCACGATGTGCGGAGGAGGCGGCACGATGATCCCGGTCCTTGACATTGCCGGCATGCGGGAGGCGGATCGCATCACCATCGAGGATCTCGGCATGCCGAGCCTGGTGCTGATGGAGGCGGCGGCGGAGGCAGTGACGTTGGCGGTGGCCGAACGGTTCGGCAACGGCGGGCGGGTGGTGATCGCCGTCGGGCCGGGCAACAACGGCGGTGACGGCCTCGCTGCCGCCCGCCAGCTCCGCTGTCGAGGGTTCGACGTGGACGCGGTGCTCGTGGCCGAGGAGACGACCCTTCGGGGGGACGCCAGCACACAGCTCGAACTGGCCCGCCGCTTTCAGGTGCGCGTGCGCGACGCGAGCCGCGACCTCGGGGTGCTGGCCGCGGCCGTGTCGGGTGCCGGGGTGGTGGTCGACGCCCTGTTCGGGACCGGTCTCGCCCGACCCCTCGCCGGGCGCTGGGAAGCGGCCGTACGTCTCGTCAACTCGAGCGGCGTGCCGGTGGTGGCGGTGGACGTTCCGTCCGGGTTGTCGGGTGCTTCGGCTTCGGTTCCCGGGGAGACCGTCGAGGCAGTGCTCACGGTCACCTTTGCCGCCCTCAAGGTCTGCCACGTGCTGCCGCCGGCGGCCCTGCGCTGCGGCGAGGTGGCGGTGGGCGAGATCGGTATTCCCCCCTGGGTCGTGGACTCTCTGGCTCGCTGCGAACTGGTGGAAGCGGAAGACGTGGCCGGCTGGCTCGTGCCCAGGGGCAGGGACGCCCACAAGGGCCACTTTGGGCACCTGCTTCTGGTGGCCGGGCGGCTGGGTCGGGCGGGAGCGGCGAGCCTGGCAGCGCAGGCGGCGGTGGCGGCCGGGGCGGGGCTGGTCACCGTGGCCACCGCTGCGGGCGCCGTGACGCCCATTCAGGCGGCGGTTCCCGAGGCCATGGTGGACCCACTGCCGGCCGGCGAGGACGGGGCGGTTCGCGGCGACGGGATCGAGCCGTTGCTTGCCAAGGCGACGGCCGTGGCCATGGGTCCGGGCCTGGGTCTGGGGGAAGGGTCGCGCCACGCCCTCGAGGCGGTGCTCGAAGCCTGGTCCGGTCCGCTGCTGCTCGACGCCGATGCCTTGACCCTCCTGGCCGGACGGCTGGACCTGCTGGCCAGGCGCCAAGGCCCCACGCTGCTCACCCCCCATCCGGGGGAGCTGGGTCGCCTGCTGGGTCGCGACACCGCAGCCATCGTGGCGGACCGCCTGAAAGCGGCGGAGGAAGCAGCGCAGCAGAGCGGGGCGGTGGTGGTGGCCAAGGGCGCAGCCACGGTGGTGGCAAGTCCCCCCCAGCGAACCCTCGTCAACCCCACCGGCACCCCCGGGCTGGCGTCGGGGGGGGCGGGCGATGTGCTCACGGGGGTGATCGGCGCGTTGCTGGCGGCCGGTGTGCCGGCGCGGCAGGCGGCAGCCGTGGGCACCTGGCTCCACGGCCGGGCCGCCGAGTTGGCCGCGACCGAGTACGGCGGCGCCATCCCCGCCTCGGTGGTGGCCGGCCATCTCGGCCGGGCCGAGAAGGAGCTGCGGGACGGCGGGGGCGCGGCTGCCCCGTGACAACGATTCCTCTCCCGGATAGCGAGGCCACCGAGGCGTTGGGGGCCGACCTCGCCCGGCGCCTGTGGCCCGGCTGCCTGCTGCTGCTCGAGGGGCCGCTCGGGGCAGGGAAGACGACCCTGGTGCGGGGGGTCGTCGTCGGTCTGGGTGGCGACGGCGCCCAGGTTTGCTCGCCGACCTTCACCCTGCTGGCCACGTACGAGGTGGCGCGAGATCCCCTTCGCCGCGTCCACCACGCCGACCTCTACCGGTTGCAGGGCCGGCCGCCGCAGTCCTGGGACGAGATCGGCCTCGTGGAGGCGCTGGAGGATCCCGAGGGGGTGACGGCGGTGGAATGGCCGGGGGTGTGGCCGTGGCTCGAGGGGCTCGAGGGGCCGGCGGTGCGTGTCCGGCTCTCCTTTGCCGGGGAGGGACGGGAGGTGGTGGTCGAGTGGTCGCCTTCGGCGGGGCGGAGGTGAAGGCGGGTCTCTAGCGCTTGAAGAAGCCTGTGGTGGGCTTTTCCGGAGTGGCCTTGCCGCTCGCCATGAGTTGCTGGTTGAGCTCGCGAATCCGCTCGTTGAGCTTGTCCATGCGGGCGTTGGACTCCTGGACCACGCGCTCCTTCTCGGCGCGCAGCGCCTCGAGCTGGTTGCGCAGTTCCGCAACGGTGGTGTCGGAAGTGACCGTTTGCTGGCGCAAGGTGGCAAGGTCCTGTTCGAGCTGGGCGATCACCTCGTCCTTCTCCTGCAAGCGCTGGCGCCAGCGTTCCTCTTGCTCGTCGTAGAGCTTCTTGATCTCCATGAGCTCCATGATGTAGGCAAAGTCGCCGGGGGACGGTGCCATTCTTCCCTCCCGCTGCGCTTCCTCGATGCTCGGGAACAGCTTGCGCAGCTTCAGCGAGAGATCGGCAGGGTCGCGCGAGCGCTCCATGGCCACCTCGTAGGAGATGGCGCCGTTGGCGAGGAGGGCCACGAGGCTCTGGTTGATGCTCTGCATGCGGAAGTACGCGACGGAGTTCTCGATCTCGTCGTGAATCTCCTTGATTTCGCCCAGTTCGATGTGGCGGGCGATCTTGGGGGAGTTGATGAGGACCTCCACGGCCGGCACCAGCCCCTGGCCGTCGGCGCGGGGGAGCAGCTCCATGGAGAACACGGCGCGCAACACCTGGGCGAGCTGGGCGCGGATCTGGTCCTGCTGGTCGGGCGGGAAGGAGTCGATGATCCGATCGATGGTCTGGCTGGCACTGTTGGTGTGCAGCGTCGAGAAGACCAGGTGGCCGGTCTCGGCCGCCGTGACCACGGTGGAGATCGTTTCCAGATCCCGCATCTCCCCCACCATGATGACGTCGGGATCCTGGCGCATGGTGTTGCGCAGCGCTTCCTTGAAGGAGGGCGTGTCGGTCCCCACCTCGCGCTGGGACACCGTGGCCATGTGGTCGGTGAAGAGGAACTCGATGGGATCCTCGATGGTGACCACATGGCACGGTCGGTTGCGGACGATGTCCTGGATGATGGCGGCCAGGGTGGTGGACTTGCCGGAGCCGGTGGGGCCGGTGACCAGGACGAGACCGGCCGGAAAGTCGGCGAAGGTGGCCACCACGTCGGGGAGGTTCAGCTCCTCGTAGTTCTTGATCTCGAAGGGGACCCGCCGGAACACCGCAGCGATGGAGCCGCGCTGCTGGTAGATGTTGCAACGAAAACGAGCCACCCCCGCGACCCCGTAGCCAATGTCCACCGACTGCAGGTCATCGAACTTCCGCCGCTGGGAGTCGGTCAACAGGGGCAGGACCATCCCCTCGATGTCCTTGGGTTTGAGCGGCACCGACTTGATGGGCATGAGCTTGCCGCCGATTCGGAGGAGCGGCGGGCGCATGGGCTTGAGGTGGAGGTCGGACGCCCCCTTCTTGGTCATGAACTTCAACAGATCGTCGAGCCCGAGTGCCGCCTCCATGCGCTGAATCTAGCACCGTCTTCGAGCCGGGGTCAACGAAGGCGTCTCCTTGCTGGCAATGCTATCCTTGCCACTCTGAAGCCCGCGGGAGGGGCCCGTGGAACGAACCGCCTTCTACATCACCACGCCCATCTACTACGTCAACGACTTGCCCCACATCGGGCACATCTACACCACCGTGGTCGCCGACGTGGTGGCGCGCTACAAGCGCGCGCGGGGCTTCGATGTGCGGTTTCTCACCGGCACCGACGAGCACGGGCAGAAGATCGTCAAGGCAGCGCAGGCGCAAGGGTTGTCGCCGAAGGAGCTCGCCGACCGGGTGGTGCAGCGGTACCCGCCGCTATGGCGGACGCTGGGGATCTCCAACGACGACTTCATCCGCACCAGCGAGGCGCGCCACCGGGCCGGCGTCCACGAGATGATCCGCAGGATGCAGGCGCAGGGCGACATCTACAAGGGTGTGTACGGCGGCTGGTACTGTGCCGGCTGCGAGGCGTTCTTCCCGGAAACCCAGCTTATGGACGGGAAGTGCCCCGACCAGGGGCACCCGGTGGAGTGGCTCGAGGAGGCGTCGTACTTTTTCCGGTTGTCGGCGTACCAGGAGCGGCTGCTCCGCTTCTATGCCGAGCACCCCGACTTCGTCCGGCCGGAAAGCCGCTTCAACGAGGTCGTGCGGTTCGTGGAGATGGGGCTCAAGGACCTGTCGGTCTCGCGCGTCTCCCTGTCCTGGGGGGTGCCCTGGCCGGGCGACCAGGCGCACGTGGTCTACGTGTGGCTGGACGCCCTCACCAACTACGTCTCGGCCCTCGGTTTCGGGCAGGAGAGGCACGAGCTCTTCGAGCGCTACTGGCCGGCCGACCTGCACCTGGTCGGCAAGGACATCCTGCGCTTCCACTGTGTTTACTGGCCCGCGTTCCTCATGTCCGCCGGGCTGCCGTTGCCCCGGCAGGTCTACGGCCACGGTTGGTGGCTGCGCGACGACCGCAAGATGTCCAAGTCTCTCGGCAACGTCGTCCGGCCCGACGACCTTGTGGCGCGGTTCGGCGCCGATCCCCTGCGCTACTTCATGCTCCGGGAGATGACCTTCGGCCAGGACGCGTCGTTTTCCGACGAAGGGTTCCTCCAGCGCTACAACGCCGATCTCGCCAACGGCCTCGGCAACGCGGCCTCGCGGGTCCTCGCCATGGTCCGCCGGTACTTTGCCGGGAAGACGCCCCCGCAAAGCTGCAGCGCCAGCGTCCTGCGGGACAGGGCCGAGGAGGTCCTGGGCCGCTACCTGGACGCCATGGACGGCCTGGAGTTTCACCGGGCCCTGGAGGCGGTGTGGGAGCTCCTGGGTGAGGTGGACGGCTACATCAACGACAAGCAGCCCTGGGCCATCTACAAGTTGGAAGGGCCGGCCTCGGCACGGCTGGCCCGGATCCTGTACAACGCCCTCGAGGCCATCCGACTTGTGGCGGTGATGCTCGCCCCCGTCATGCCGACCACGGCCGAGCGGCTCCTCGGGCAAATGGGGATCGAAGCCGGCAGCCGGCCGGCGACCCTGCCGGCCTGGGGCGAGTTGCCGACGGAGGTGCCGCTCGGCGAGGAGGGGGCGCTCTTCCCCCGGGTGGATCTCAAGGAGTACTTTGCGGAGGTGACCATGGAAGAGGCGCGGAGCGCGCCGGCCGGCCCGCTGGTCGCGGAGCAGGCGACGGCAGAGGAGATCTCCATCGACGAGTTTGCCCGCGTTCGCCTGGTGGTGGGACTGGTGCTCGCGGCGGCGCGGGTGCCGAAGTCCAAGAAACTGATCCGCATGGAGGTGGACCTCGGCGAGGGGCGTCCTCGGCAGATCGTCGCCGGCATCGGTGCACGCTACCAGCCCGAGGAGCTCGCAGGAAGGCGAGCGGTGTTCGTGGCCAACCTGAAACCGGCCACCCTCATGGGGGTCGAGTCCCAGGGGATGGTACTGGCCGCCTCGGTGGCGGGCGAGCCCTTCCTCCTTGCGGTGGACGGGGACGTGCCCCCCGGCACGGTGGTGAAGTAGACCCCAGTGATCGTTCGCCTCCCGTACGGCACCTCCTCGCTGGTGGGGGATCTGCGCGGTCTCAAGTGCCGCGACCTGTCACCGGCCGTGCCGCGCCAGGCACCGGTGTTGCCTGGCCTGGTGGCCGAGGCCCTCGATCGCCCCCTGGCCGGCCCTCCCCTCGTGGCCTTGGCCCGCGGTCGGCAGCGGGTCACGCTCCTGGTGCCTGACCGGACACGGCGGGCGTTTCTTCCGGAGGTGCTTCCCGAACTGCTCGCGCGCCTCTTTCGAGCCGGCGTGCCGGCGGAAGGGGTCACGGTGCTGGTGGCCTGCGGCACCCACCCGAAGGCCACGGACGAGGAGCTTGCCGCCTTGCTCGGCGAGCTGCCGGCGGGGGTGCGGGCGGTACAGCACGACTGCCGGGACGAGACCTCGCTGGTTACGGTGGGCACGCTTCCGGGGGGCCGTGCCGTACGGCTGCACCGTGAGGCGGTGGCGTGCGAGCTGCTCCTCTCCGTGTCCCTGGTCCAGCACCACTACATCGCCGGTTTCGGCGGCGGGCCCAAGATGGTGTTTCCCGGCGTCGCCGGCTACCAGGAGATCCAGGCCAACCACGCGCGGGTCCTCGATCGTTCAAGCGTGCCGTGGCGCCGTCATCCGGCCTGCGAGCCCGGTCGCATCGAGGGCAACCCGGTGGCGGAGGAAATTGCCCTGGCCGCCGCCTTGCGCCCCGTCGACCTGGCCCTCGTCATGGTGCCGGGGAGCGGGGGGCGGCCGGGTTGGGCAGCGGCTGGCCCGCTGGAGGCGGTCTTTCCAGCGGCGTGCGACGTGGCGCGCCAGTGGTACGAGGTCTCTGCCGGTCCCTTCCGCCGCCTGGTGGTGGCGGCCAACGGCTTCCCATCGGATCACACCCTCATCCAGGCGCACAAGGCCCTGGACGCAGCCTGCCGGTTTGCCGACGATGGTGCGGAGGTGCTGTTCGTGGCCGCCTGCAACGGCGGCCTGGGTTCTGCCGAGATGGAACCGTTCGTCGACGACCCTCGCCCAGACCGCATCCTGGCACGCCTTGCCGAGGGGTACGTGCAGTACGGTCACACGGCCCTGCGACTCGTCGACAAGAGCTCGCGCTTCCGAATCCTCCTGCGTACGGAATTACCAGTCGACCTCGGGCGGCGGCTCGGCATGGAACCGGTCGGAACCATCGACGAGGTCTTCCATCGCTGGCGGGAGCAGAACGCCGGGGAAGTGGTGGCTGTCATGGCCGGAGCGCCCGTCTACCCGGCGAGGCCCGCTGGCGGGTAGAGGGAGGGGCTTCGCGAGGAGGGACCATGCGAAGGGCACTCGTAGCCATGGTGGTCGTCGTTTCGCTGCCGGGCGCTGGCGTGCTCCTGCCAGCGGACGAGCCGGCAGTAACCAGTTCGGTGGCCTTGCCGGCGCCGCGGTTGCACGGCACCGTGTCGGTGGAGGAGGCCATTGCGGCGCGCCGCACGGTGCGCGGGTTCGCCGACACACCCGTGAGCGTGGAGGCGCTCGGCCAGCTCCTGTGGGCCGGCCAGGGGATCACCGAGCCTTCGCGCGGTCGGCGCGCCGCTCCGTCCGCCGGCGCGCTCTACCCCCTCGAACTCTACGCGGTGAGCGGTGCGGTTGCTGGCGTGCCGACCGGCGTGTACCGGTACGATCCGGTGTCCCACCGCCTCGACCGGGTACGGGGCGGCGACCCCCGGGCGGAGCTGGTCAGCCGGGGCGGCTGCCAGGCATGGCTCGGCAAGGCGCCGGTGCTCCTGGTGGTGACCGCCCGCTTCGAGCGCACCACGGTCAAGTACGGCGAGCGGGGGATTCGCTACGTCCACATGGAGGTGGGGCACGCCGCCGAGAACGTGGTCCTCGAGGCCATCGCCCTCGGCCTCGTCTCGGGGGTCGCCGGCGCGTTTGGGGACGAGGCGGTACGGGAGGTGTTGGGGCTTCCTCGCGACGTCGCTCCCCTCTACCTCATCGCCGTGGGCGCGCGCCCGTGAGCCCTGCCGATCCCGGTCGTCCGCCGTCCGCGGCGGCGGTGCTGACCGTCGAACCGCTCACCTGCGAGCGCCTTGGCGATTTCGAGGCGTTGTTCGGGCCGCGCGGCGCGTGTGGGGGCTGCTGGTGCATGTGGTGGCGCCTGTCGGCATCGGAGTTCCGGCGGCAGCGGGGGGAGGGCAACCGCAAGGCCATGCGGGCGCTGGTGGCCGGTGGCGAGGTACCCGGCCTGCTCGCGTACCTCGACGGGGAACCGGTGGGGTGGTGTTGCGTCGGGCCGCGGACGGCCTTTCCGCGCTTGGCCAGGTCGCGGGTCCTCGCCGCCGTGGACGAGGCGCCGGTCTGGTCGGTGGTGTGCTTTTTCGTCGCTCGTCGCGCTCGCAGGCAGGGGGTGATGGGGAAGCTTCTCGAGGGGGCCGTGGCGCACGCGTGTCGGGCTGGGGCGCAGATGGTGGAAGGGTACCCGGTGGCGCCCCGCCAGCGTGTCACGGCAGACGCCTTTGCCTTCACGGGGCTGCTCGGGCCGTTCCTTGCCGCGGGGTTCGTCGAGGTGGCCAGGCGCTCGCCCACACGGCCCATCGTGCGCCGCCCCACGGCCCGTGTCGCCACCGAGGACCTTCGGCCGTTGGGACGTACCTAGGAATCCTCAGGATGGGTCGGGATCCGTCGGCCGCTGCGCGTTCCTCGACATCCTCGTGTGCGACGGGATCGTGGCCTGCACGTGTCTCGAAAACCTCGTACGCGACGGAATCGCAGCCTGCACGGTCCTCGAGAACCTCGTCCGCGACGGGATCCTTCGGCCGCCTGCGGCGGCCTCAGGATGCCAGGACTGGCGTCCTGTCACCCTGAGCAGCCCTGCCACCCTGAGGCGCGCAGCGCCCCCTCCTGTCACCCTGAGCGAAGCGAAGGGTCTCGACGCGTGCCTCCGCCGTCACCCTGCGGCGTGTGGCGACGGGCTTTGGCGAGCACTGGCGCTGGGGTCGACTTGGGAAAGACCGATAAGGAACATCTTGAAGACGTACAACAAGTGGGACATTTGGAGAGAGGGTGGAGGCGGTTCTCGCCGGGTCTTGACACGAAGAGAGAGAGAGAATCCAGTCGTCCTCAAGGAGGTAAGGGTGAAAGGAGGAATGCTATGAAGTCGAGGTTCGCGGGTCTGGGTAATCTCGTGGCGGGGGGTGCGCTGGCCGTGGCCTTCAGCGTCGGCGTGGCCGGTGGGCAGCAGTGCAAAAAGGATGAGCAAGGCGGCAATAACTGGCCCACGGGGGCCTGCTGCTACTGCGCCACCGTGAGCGAGGGCTACCAGGAGTGCTCATGTCCTCGAGGCAATTGCGAGGACTGCAGGGTTTCGGGTCACTGCCCAGCTCCCGGGGGTGGTGGTGGGGACGGTCGTTCCAAATGGGAGGTGGTCGTGGTGAACTGGGACGGCGCGGATTCGTGCAACGGGGGGTGGTTCTGTCCGGCGGAGTGTCAGGCATGTTGGTGAGGCTCGTCGGGCTGCTGCTCGCGAGCTGTGCGGTGAGCAGGGCGGCGGAGCCGGCCGTGGGGACGGTGCGGGTGGTGTGGCAAGGCAAGGGTGGGGAAGGGGTGGCAACGGAGAAGTACGTGGGTTTGGTGCCGTGGGGACACAAGCCGCGGGAGGTGGTGACGGAAGCGCTGGCGGGGGCGGAAGAGGGGGAAGCGGTGGTGACGCTGCCGCCTGGCAAGTACGGCCTGGTGTGCGGGGCAGAGGGCTTTCTCCTGGGGCTGGGAGGAGAGGTGGTGGTGGGGGCTGGGCAGCAGGCGGAGGTGGTGTGCAGGGTTGAGCGAGCGGTGGAGCTCTTCGGCCGAGTGGTGGCCACGGACACGGGGCGTCCGTTGGAGGGGGTGAAGGTTTCTGTGTACGGGGCGGCGGTCGACGAGGAGTTGTCCCCGCTGGCGCTGCAGCACGCTCGGAGGACGGTGCAAGGCATGAGCGATCGGGAGGGGGTCTTTGTCGTGGGTGGCAAGCCCAACTCCTTTGCACCATTGGTGTTTTCAGCGCCTGGGCGGGCTCTTTTGGTGGCGGAAAAGGTGTACTTTCCCCCCTTGCCGGGAGTAGGGGATGGAGGGGAGTTCGCCTTGCCCCCTGGCAGTGAGGTGCGGCTGGAGTGGCGAGGCCCCTTGCCCGAGGGAGGGGACGTCGAAGTGGGGCTCTGGCCGCTCCAGGGGCAGGGGTGGCAGGAACGGGAGCGGTTGGCCAGACTGTGGCGAACGAAAGTGCGCCCAGAAGGGGAGGTGGCGTGTGAGGGAGTGCCCGAGGGGCTTTACGAGGTGCGGGGGAGTTGGCGAGAAGGAACGCGCGATGTGCCTCTTTCCTGGGGCCCATTTTCGGTCCGATCTCCATTGGAGATCCTCGAGCTGCCCTTGGCGGTGGTGGATCTCAAAGGCCAGCTTCGGGGCTTGGCACAGCTTGCAAGCTGGCAGTGCGAGCTACAGATCTGGGTGGGACAGAGCAACACCCCGCTGCAGTTTCCGGTTGTGGCTGACGAGAGTGGGGAGAGCTCCTTCCGGAACGAGATCGTTACGACTGGTCTGGTGCGGGCCAATGTGAGCTGCCGCTCGCCTCGGGACGAAGAAGCATGGTGGGAGCTGATGGCAGAGAGTTTCTCGCCGGGCCGGAGGACCGTCACCGTGGATTGGGAAGTGCCGTCCGAGTCATTTTGGGGACGCTTGGTGACGACGGCGGGGAAGAGCGCCGGCGACGTACCGGTGTGGGTGCAGGAGAAGGGGGGGTGCGTCTGGACGGCGCAGGGCCGCTTCGTGTACCGGACTTATACCGATGAGGAGGGTATCTTTCGCTGTCCCGGCGCTGCTGGGGAAAAAGCCTTGGTCGCCGTGCGTCCCCAGGCAAAGGGGGTCCTTTCCCCTCGGTGGGTTTCCCGCGGAGAAACCGTGGCCTTGGAAGAGGGCAGGTCACTGGACGTGCGGGTGGTGGGTGCAGACAAGAAGCCTGTGGGACGAGCCTGGGTGAGCTTTTTCTGCCGAGATTTCCCCAATCTGTGGCTGATCGGAGAGTCCACGGGCACCGGAGGTCTCTTCCAGACCTTTCACGCCCCTGCCTGCGAGGGGCTCCTCATCGTCACGCCGCCGGGACGCGCCAGCGAGTTGGTGGCGGTCGGCGGAAAGGACGCTGTGCAGGTCGAAGTCGAGGCGACACCTGCCGCCTCGGCGGTGATCAGTGGCAAGGTCTTTCACGAGTTTGCTGCCGCCTGTGATGGAGGGAACGGGGAGCTCTTCATTGAGTACCGGGGAGAGCGCTTCCCCGTGGTGACTCCGGGCTGGCGTCGGCCTATTCCCGAGAGCCCCGCGATTGTCCTGCCGCGCCTCTGGCCGGGGAGGAGGTACCGCGTGGTGCTGGTGGACGGGAACTGCGAGGTCTGTGCTCGCTCCCGCCCCTTCACCCTGGAGGCCAAAGAGGAACCTCAAGAACTCACGCTTCTCTCCCCGTGAGGGTACCTCCGCGAGGCGGGAGGACCGAGCAGGCGTGTCCCTCGGCGAGGCGCTCGCCACGCCCCGCTGTGGCGGAGAACCACCGCCATGCGCGCCGACCCTCGGGTGCCAGCGTCGGACGATGCCCCGCGGGTTGGAGTGTAGAGCTGGCCAGCCACGGTGAACGTGAGTCGACTCGGGAGCTTCCCACCCCTCGACCAGGAAGCCTTTTCCATGTCGCCTCCAACCTCAGGGTGACAGGAGTGGTGTCCTGTCACCCTGACACGCGCAGCGCCGAAGGGTCTCGTCGCACGTGCAGCACGGCCGCCCGTGCATCACCGGTCTCGAACGCGGCGGGATGCTTCGGCCGCTTCGCGGCCTCAGCATGACACGTCCAGCCACCCCCCGTCACCCTGCGGCGTGTGGCGACGGGCTTTGGCGAGCACTGGCGCTGGGGTCGACTTGGGAAAGATCCAACGGGGACATCGTGAACGAGGTACTCCTGGGGTATCTCTGGAGCGCGTGGACGCGCTGCTCCCGTCCCTTGATGTTGTCGAGGTTTCGGTCTACCCTCCCGCCGCTCCGGCACAGGGGCTCGGTCGAGGGAGGTGACGGTGATTCGAAATCTGGTGCCTAGGCGCTTGTACCTCACCAAGGGTGTCGGCATGCACTCGGAGAAGCTGCAGTCGTTCGAGCTCGCATTGCGCGACGCCGGCATTGCCAACTTGAACCTGGTTTCGGTGTCGTCCATCTACCCGCCAGGGTGCAAGATCATCTCCCGCAAGCGGGGGGAGGACGAGCTGGAACCGGGGCAGATCACCTTCGTGGTGATGAGCCGCTGCGAGTCCAACGAGCCGCACCGCATGATCGCCGCGTCGGTGGGCATTGCCGTTCCGTCCGACAAGCGACTTTACGGCTACCTGTCGGAGCACCACGCCTTCGGCCAGACCGAAAGGCAAGCGGGCGACTACGCCGAGGATCTCGCAGCCTCCATGCTGGCCACCACCTTGGGGGTGGAGTTCGACGAGAACCAGTCCTGGGACGAGAAACGACAGCTCTGGAAGATCTCCAACAAGATCGTCGTCACCCGCAACATCACCCAGTCGGCCGTGGTCCGGCCCGACGGCCGCTGGACCACGGTGGTGGCGGCTGCCGTCCTGCTCTTCGACTGAGATGGGCACGGTACCGGGTCGCAGGCGCACCGCCGGGAGACGAGAGGCCAAGGAGCAGAAGGGGAGCGTAGGTGGGGCCGCGCGAACCACGTCGGCTCGCGGGCGTCGGCGCCGCCTCGGGCCGGACAACGGGGAGGTGGCGGGGCCCTATGTGACGTTCTTGGGCCTGCCCCCCGACCTCAACCCCCCGGACAGCGCCCGAGCCGCCATCTTGCCGCTGCCGTACGACCTCACCACCTCCTACCAGCCGGGGGCGCGACGCGGTCCCCTGGCCATCCTGGAAGCCTCCACCCACCTCGAACTCTACGACGAGGAGTTGGGGGTCGAGACCTGGGAGGCGGTCGGCGTGGCGACCCTTCCGCCCGTCGTGCCCGACACGCGAGGGCCCGCCTGGGCGCTCGCCCGCATCGAGCAGGCAGCGCGGGAGATCGTCCAGGCCGGCACGCTGCTCGCAAGCCTCGGTGGCGAACACTCGGTGACGGCCCCCCTCGTCCGGGCGGTACGGTCCCGCCACCCCGAGGTGGGAGTGTTGCAGCTCGACGCCCACGCCGACCTCCGCGATACCTTCGAGGGCTCTCCCGACAACCACGCCTGCGTCATGCGGAGGCTTCTCGACGCGGGCGTGCCCTTGGCGCAGGTGGGGGTCCGCTCCCTGACGGGCGAGGAGATGGAGCTCATCCGTCGGCGCGGCATCGCGACGGTGTTCGCTCGCGAGGCGGTAGGGCAGCCGGTGGAGGCGTGGATCGGGCGGGTCGTGGCGGCGCTGCCGGAGGAGGTCTACATCACGGTGGACCTGGATGCCCTCGACCCCGCCATCATGCCCGCGACCGGCACCCCGGAACCGGGCGGCCTCGACTGGTACCGGACCCTCGAGATCCTCCGCCGGGTGGCCGAAGCGAAACGCATCGTCGGCTTCGACGTGGTGGAGCTTGCCCCGCTGCCAGGTCTGGTGGCGCCCGACTTCTTGGCCGCCAAGCTGGTCTACAAGCTGCTCGCCTACACGTTCCTGCTCAACCGCTGACGAGGAAGCCCTCAGCCGGCGAGGGCGGCGAGCCGCTCGGAGGTGCGTCGGGCCTCCGCCACCATCCGCTGGATGACCTCGGCCACGGTGGGCAGATCGGTGACGAGGCCGGTGACTTGCCCAACCGGCAGCACCCCCCGCGCCACGTCGCCCTCCACCGTCGCCAGGCGAAACGCCTTGAACGCGTTGGCCATGTGCGCCAGCTGGCGGGTCCTCTTCCAGCCGGCGGCGAGGGTACCGAGGGCGAGGCGCAGGTACGGCATCTCCAAGAGGCGAGCCACCTCTCGCCCGTTCCACACGGCACGTTTCAGGTCGAGACCCCGGCGCACCGCGCGCAGCGCGGCGGGCGTGCGCATGATGCGGCATGGCACACCGTCGAAGCGCGGGGAGTAGATGGTGTCGTGGCTCGACTTGTCCTGGCAGAGTTCCTTGAAGGTCTGGTGGAGGGGGCTTTCCTTCGTGGCGGCGAAGCGGGTGCCCATGGCGATCCCTTCGGCGCCGAGGGCGAGGGCGGCGGCCAGACCTCGGCCGTCGGCGAACCCACCTGCGGCGATGACCGGGATCTTCACGGCATCCGCGACGGTGGGGACGAGCACGAGGGAGGTCACATCGCCGCCGTGGCCGGCGGCCTCGTGGCCGGTGACCAGGAGGGCATCGGTGCCGTAGGACTCGGCCGCCCTGGCGTGCTTGATGGTGGTGACGGTGGCGATCACCTTGCCGCCGTAGCGGTGGGCTGCTGCGACGATCCAGTCGCCCTTGCCCATGGAGAAGTTGATCACCGGTACGTGCTCCTCCAGGAGCACCTGAGCGTTCTCGCGGCCGCCGGGGAAGAAGAGCGTCGCGTTGGCGCCAAAGGGCTTGTCGGTACGTCGCCGCACCTCGGCGATGGCCTCCCGGGTCTGGCGGGGGCTCAGGGAGCCGGTGGCCAGGATGCCGAGCCCGCCCGCGTTGGAGACGGCGGCCACCAGGGAGGGGACGCTCACCCAGCTCATGCCGGACAGGCAGATGGGGTACTCGATGCCGAGAAGATCGGTCACGCGTGTTCTCATGGGTAGCTCCCGCGGCGCAGGGCACCGCCGCGCATCACGTCGCGTGGGATTGTCGCACGTTTCGTTGATGGCGAGGCGCCCCTGTGGTACGTTACCAAACGCGCCCGCTCGGGCGCATAGGCAACGGGAGGGATCGCATGAAGCACGCCGTGGCAGTGCTCGTGGTGGTGGCGGCAACGATGGTCGCCGCGCCGGGGTGGGCGCAGCACGACGCGGCCGTGGAGGTCAAGGCCGAGGTGCCCGCGCTTGTCGC
>FWPV01005688.1_pt1 | contig 24652 bp, 25 predicted proteins | sample 2228371 | NCBI WGS metagenome assembly FWPV01 (sample SAMEA103939776, study PRJEB20133) | metagenome | reverse complement strand
CCCTCCGGCGACGAAGCCTTAATCAAGGAAAATGATTTTGCAATATTTGAATTTCAATGTAGAATGTTTATTGCAAAACATATAGTAAATGAAAAAACTGGCTGTCGCCAGTTTTCATTATATATCAAGATTCCTTACATACTTAGCATTGTGCTCAATAAATTCTCTTCTTGGTTCAACCTTGTCTCCCATGAGCACTGTAAATATCTCATCAGCTGCAACAGCATCCTCCTTTGTTACCTGTAGTAAAATTCTAGTCTCGGGATTCATTGTAGTATCCCATAGCTGTTCAGCATTCATCTCTCCAAGACCCTTGTATCTCTGTATGGAGGAATTTTCTCTTCCTATCTCCTTGAACACGCCCTCAAGCTCTTTGTCGTTATATGCATAGTAGTCTTTGTTTTTCTTTCTGACCTTGTATAGTGGAGGCTGTGCAATATATACACATCCGGCGTCTACCAGGGGACCCATATATCTGTAGAAGAAGGTTAAAAGCAACGTTCTTATATGCGCACCGTCTACATCGGCATCAGTCATCATTATTATCTTTCCGTATCTCATTTTTTCCATATTAAAATCATCACTGATACCCGCTCCAAAAGCTGTTATCATTGCTCTGATCATCTCACTGGTCAATATTCTATCAAGTCGCGCCTTTTCTACATTTAGTATTTTACCTCTCAAAGGAAGTATTGCCTGATACTTTCTGTCTCTTCCCTGCTTTGCAGAGCCTCCTGCAGAATCACCCTCAACTATATATATTTCGCAAAGCCTGGGGTCTCTCTCAGAGCAGTCTGCCAATTTACCAGGAAGAGTAGTGCTTTCAAGTACTGTTTTTCTTCTGGTTAATTCTCTTGCCTTTTTTGCAGCATCCCTGGCTCTAGCAGCAGTCAAGGCCTTATCCATAATGATTTTAGCATCTGGTGGATTTTCTTCCAGGAAAGCTTCGAAGTTCTCTGTAACTATATTATCAACTATTCCCCTTACTTCAGGGTTTCCAAGCTTTGTCTTAGTCTGTCCCTCAAATTGTGGATCAGTGAGCTTAATGCTTACGACACAGGACATACCTTCTCTTACATCTTCCCCTATAAGGTTTGCATCATTTTCTTTAAGAAATTTATACTTTCTGGCATAATCATTTATTACCTTGGTTACTGCATTTTTAAAGCCAGTCATATGACTTCCACCCTCTAAGGTGTTTATGTTATTGGCAAAACTGAAAATACTCTCAGAATACCCGTCATTATACTGAAGTGCTATTTCAACATCAATATCATCTTTTCTGGCTTCAAAATATATTGGTTCTTTATGAAGTACTTCTCTATTTTTATTTAGATATTTAACAAAGGATATTATCCCGCCTTCGTATTGAAAGGTCTTTTCTGTGTTATCCCTCTCATCCTTGAGGTTTATCCTTATCCCCTTGTTAAGGAATGCCAGCTCCCTAAGTCTATGCTCCAATGTCTCAAAGCTGTATTCCCACTCATCAAATATTTGATCATCCGGCTTGAAAGATACCTTTGTTCCTGTGCTTTTAGAGGTTCCTATAACCTTCAGTTCAGTAACAGCTGCTCCTCTTTCATATCTTTGCTGATATATTTTCCCGTCTCTCTTTACTTCTACAACAAGCCATTCAGATAAAGCATTGACTACAGAGACACCAACACCGTGCAACCCACCTGAAACCTTGTAGCCTCCGCCTCCGAATTTACTTCCTGCATGAAGAACAGTAAGAGCTACTTCTACTGCAGGCTTGCCAAGCTTTGGATGAATTCCTACCGGGAAGCCTCTGCCGTCATCTTCGTTACTTATTGAATTGTCAGGATGAATTGTTACGTTAATATTTTTGCAGACACCTACCAATGCCTCATCTATACTGTTGTCTACTACCTCCCAGACAAGATGGTGAAGACCCTTAGCTCCAGTGCTGCCTATATACATACCAGGCCTTTTTCTTACTGCCTCTAACCCTTCAAGTACTTGAATCTGTTCTGCCTCATATGCGGTTGAATTCTTTTTTTCTACCATTCTGTGTATTCCCCCTTTACTTCAATGCTATGTCATCTATGAATCCGGCTCTTTTGTGTAAGGTCACAGAAGATATGGGAGACAAATATATTATTGTCTTTTTATCCTTTTCCGCCAAAACAAAAGATTTTGCTTCATCCTCTGATATTCTCCTTATGAAGCCCTCATCCTCAGCAGTTTTTAAAAAGTCTCTCGTATTGCTGGATGTATTGCTAGATTCTATATCCATTATTGAAATTATATCTTTTAGGGATATTACAATATCTCCTCCAAGATGCATAAACATCAACTTGTCCTCCCTTGTATCCAAATAAGCATATTTTGTCCATACATTATATTATAACCTTTTGTATAAAAAACTAAAAGCATTATAATATAAAAATGTGTTTATAATGCCTTTATTACCGCTCCATCAACAACCTTATAAACCTTCGAGCCTTCAAGTTTGAGCTTTTCAAGATACTCTACATCTGTACAGGTTATAATAGTTTGTATGTTTTTTATAAAATCAACCAGATATTTCTGCCTTTCTGTGTCAAGCTCGGAAAAAACATCATCCAGCAGGAGTACAGGCATTTCTCCAGTCTCGTTTTCCATATATTTTAGTTCTGATATTTTTAAAGAAAGCAGCGCTGTCCTCTGTTGACCTTGAGATGAATAAGTTTTGACCTCTGTGTCATTTATATAGAACATTATTTCATCCCTATGAGGCCCTTTATGAGTAGCACCTCTTTTTAAATCGATGCTGATTGACTTTTCCAGTTCATCTATAAAATGTTTTTTTATTTCATTTTCCGAACAATTTTCATAATCTATAGACGCTTTATATTTAAGCTCTAATCTCTCTTTACCGTTGGATATCCTTTCGTGAGTCTCTGCTGCCATAACGCATATTTTTTCAACAAAATGGTGTCTTGTCATAATTATTTTTGTTCCGAAGTCAGCCAACTGCTCATTCCATATATCAATTGTCTTTAGTAGGCTTCCATTCTTTCTTGCTTCGTTTAGAAGATTGTTTCTCTGTTCAAGTACTTTCAAGTATTGAACCAGGTTGTAATAATATCCCGGTTTGACCTGTGACAGTATTATATCCATGAATCTTCTTCTTTCAACAGGTCCTTCTTTTATTATTTTCATATGATCAGGAGAAAATATTACTGTATTGAGATTTCCTATAAGCTCTCCTATTTTGCTTATCTTTACCCCATTCAGCTTTATTTGCTTTTTTAGATTTTTGTTTAAGTATATTTCTACTGCTTTTTCATCATTTTCTTTTTGATAATGTATTTTTATCTTGGAATTCTCGCAGTTCCACATAATAAGCTCCGAATCCTTTTGTGTCCTATGAGACTTACCGGTTGAAGCCATATATATGGATTCTATAATATTAGTCTTTCCTTGTGCATTTTGACCGTAAAATATATTAACCCCTTCACCCAATTCTATTTCAAGAGCCTGATAGTTTCTAAAGCTTTTTAAATTAACTCTTTTAATATACAATATAAGCACCCCGACTATACTTTATATTATCTTTAATACTTCACTAAAAACTTCTATTGTATCTCCTTTGTGTATCTTTTTGCCTCTTGCCATTTCAACACTTCCATTGACCTTAACCATTCCGTCTTTTATTATATTTTTTGCTTCTCCACCTGATCCTACTATACTTTCAAATTTCAAATACTGGTCGAGTTTTATGAATTCTGTATTTATTTTTACTTCTCTCATTTTTTTACTCACTTCCTATTTTGATTAAAACCACCCTGCTGGGTGGTTTTTATAGTGCTTTTAATTGTTCTTTTTAAACCTTGCCGGAAGTACAAGGTATAAATATCCTTTATTATCGCAGGGTCTTATTATGCTCGGGCTTACATTTGTAGTGAACTCTATTGTTATTTCTTCACCTTCAATAACCTTAAGCACATCTATAAAGTACTTAGCATTAAAAGCTATCTCTATATCGTTTCCTTCTTTTTGAATTTTCAGCTCTTCATGAACATCACCATTTTGAGAGTTTGATGTAATAACCATAAGGTCATCTATTATTTCAAACTTAATCATGTTATTACTGGAGTCTCTGGCAAACAAAGCAGCCCTGTCACAAGCCTCCATAAGCTTACTAGAAGATACTTTTATTTTAATCTTGTGCTCTGAAGGTATTATCTGTTTGTAATTTATGAATTCTCCTTCTAAGAGCCTTGATATTATTATTGTATCCTCAATTTGGACTTGAATGTGGTTTTTCGAAAAATAAATGTTTATAGGATTTTCATTCTCGTTTAGTATTTTACCTATTTCAGAAAGAGTTTTTCCCGGAATTACTGCTTTAAAGCTGTTGTCATTTATTATTCCATTCCATTTTACTGCCATTCTAAAGCCGTCAAGAGCTACCATTGTCAGTTTGTCACCAGCTACATCAAAAAGCACTCCTGTAAGTATAGGTCTTACCTCATCTCCAGACACAGCAAATATTGTTTGCTTTATCGTATCTTTAAAAATACTTTGCGAAAGAGTAATACCGTTTTCTTTGTTCACTACAGGAAGCTCAGGGAATTCATCATGAGGAAGAGTTAAAATTTTAAAATTAGATCTCTCACTCTTTATGTATACTAAGTTTCTCTCCGCTGTTTCTATTTCTATATCTGCATCTGGAAGCTTTCTTACTATATCTCCAACTATTCTGGAGGATAATACGACTTTACCAGGCTCTATTACATCTACATTTGATACTGTCTCTATCCCTATTTCCAGATCTGTTGCTGTAAGCTTAAGCTTTCCGTTTTTAGCTTCAAAAAGAATCCCTTCAAGAATAGGTAAAGTAGTTTTTGAAGGTACCGCTTTTTGAACTATATTTATGCTTTCCAGGAGAGTGGATTTTGTAGTTATTATTTTCATTGTGGATAACCTCCGAAAATCATTTTAATATAATATAATATAATAATTATAGTAGTAATAGTAGTAGGGGCTGTTAATAAGTGCAAAAGCCCCTAAAGCTGTTGACATGTATAGGAACCTTCTGTTAATAGTCTGTGGAGTATTTCGACAAAATTTGTTGACAGAAAAGGACAACTAAAATCCTTAAAAAAATTATCAACAACTTATCAATAATATATCAACAAGATAAAAGACCAAATAATATCCCTTTAGGTTTCTATTTTACCCTTGAGTTCCTCCAAAACTGATTTCAATTGACTGTTAATTTTCAAATCAGTTGATATCTTCTCATAAGCATGCATTATTGTTGTATGGTCCCTGCCAAATTCTTCACCTATTCTTGGCAGAGAAAGGTCTGTAAGCTCCCTGCAAAGGAACATTGCAATTTGTCTCGGCAATACTATTGATTTATTTCTTTTTTTCGCATTGAAATCTTCTATTTTAATACTGTAGTATTGACCTACAACGTCTTTTATGGCAGAAGGTGTGACCAATTTCGGCTTGGAATTGGAGATTATATCCTTTAAAGCTTCATTTGTAAGATCTTCATTTATTTCACCATTTGTAAGAGAAGAATATGCCACTATTCTTATTAAAGCTCCTTCAAGCTCTCTAATGTTAGAATGAATCTTTTTTGCTATAAGAAGCATTACATTATCTGAGATAGAAAGATTTTCGGATCTTGCCTTTTTCTTCAATATGGCTATTCTGGTTTCAAGATCAGGGGCTTGAATATCGGCTATTAATCCTTGTTCGAACCTGGATCTTAGCCTGTCCTCCAAGGTTCTGATTTCCTTTGGAGGTCTATCGCTTGAGATAATGATTTGCTTATTTGCATCATATAAGGAGTTGAATGTGTGGAAGAACTCCTCCTGGGTGCTTTCCTTTCCTGCAATGAACTGTATATCATCTATTAATAGTACGTCTACATTTCTATATTTACCTCTGAATTCATTGTTTCTATCATCCCTAATTGAATTAATAAGCTCGTTTGTGAAGGTTTCTGATGAAATATAAACCACCTTCGCCTTTTTATTCTGTTTCAATATATAGTGGCCTATCGCATGCATAAGATGAGTCTTTCCTAAACCAACACCCCCATAAATAAAAAGAGGGTTGTAAGCCTTTGCGGGTGATTCTGCGACTGCAACTGAGGCTGCATGAGCAAGGCGGTTGCTGTTGCCAATAACAAAGGTATCAAAAGTATACTTGGGATTTAAGGAGGAGTTAACTGTTTCCTCAATTTTATTTCTTTCAGTTTCCCTCATCATTGAAGCATAATTCTCTTCAGTAGGTATTATGAATTTGATATCGTAGTATTCAGAGGTAACCTGCTTTAAAGCATTTTTTATAAGAGTAACATATCTTGCCTCAAGTATTCCTTTTGTAAAATCATCAGGCACGGAAAACAAAACAAGGTTGTCCCTCGTGGAAACAGGTTGTATTGCTTTAAGCCAAGTATTGAAGCTTACTTCTGTTAATTCAACTTTTATTACATCTAGAGTCTTTTCCCAGATTTCTGCGATATGAGAGTACATACCCAGCCTCCTTAGCTATTTGCTTCGCACTTAGTCCTTAATATTTTTCAAATAGTGCGAAACGTTTTCCTTGATTGTAATAAATCGCAGCTACGTGTGTAATCTATTTAATGCGATTTATATAACTTAATTATTAACATGCTTATGCACACCGTCTTTATAAAACGAAGAGAGTTCCTGTATAATTTAATAATGAATAAAAATGTGTATAAATTGTTAATATAATTCTGTATAAAAATAATATATTTATGCTTATAAACAAGAAAAAAATGTACTTATCCACATACAACTAATAGGTATTTATTAGATTATAGACAACAAAGAAGAAGTTAATACACAATACCAACAAGTTATACACAAATTATACACAGCTGTTGATAACTTTTATGAAATTTTAGAGTTATACACAATCATATAACTATAATAGCAAAACAAAAGGCTAAATTCAATAAAAATAAGATAATTATCCACAATATATAAGTTGTTGGAAATACATTTATCCACAAGAGAAGAAAGTAATGAATAATGCTTATAATAGTAGAAACAGATAAAAAACCATGTTGTTAAGTGCCATGAAGGGTAGCAAAATGTATAGAATTGGGACAAAATATTATATTGACACGAACTGTCAATGTATATATAATTTTAATAGTAAAGTGGTGAATTATGCTTTATTGTATAAATGCATGATATTGATCTTACAAAGGATATTACAATTATCATCACAGCCATCTTCAAGTCGAACCGGTTATGCAGGGCTGTCTGTTTTGTATAATGTAAGAATTTTAATGTGATTTATGTAGTACAGAGGTTAGGGGGTGTATATTATGTTAATGACATATCAGCCAAAGAAAAGACAGCGAAAGAAAGTTCATGGCTTCAGAGAGAGAATGAGTACTGCTACAGGGAGGAACGTTCTCAGAAGAAGAAGATTAAAAGGTAGAAAAAGATTGACAGTATAAGGCCGCACCTGTGGCCTTTTTCTGTAGTCATTTGGGGCGACCTCGGTGAAAGTGATAAAGCCAAAAAGAGGGCCCCCGAATTTTAGTTTAATATGGAGGCAGGATATGACAACTTTGTATAAGCTAAAGAAGAATTATGAGTTTAAAAAGGTTTATAGTGAAGGAAGATACTATGTTGAAAAATATGTTGTCATGTACTTAATTATGAATAATTCTGCCTCAAACAGGGTAGGTTTCTCGGTAAGTAAGAAAGTGGGCAATAGTGTTGTAAGAAACAGGGTAAAAAGACTCATGAAAGAAGTATACAGAAAATATGCCGACAATAATAAAATGGGCTTTGATATTGTTTTTACAGCTAGAGTTGGAAGCGCAGAGGCAGATTATAAAATAATAGAGAATAATATTATATCAATAATTAGGAAAGCCAAGCTTAAAAAAAGCGAGGTATAAATGAGGAAAATTTTCATTATTATTATAAGAGCGTATCAGATATTGATTTCACCATTATCTATGGGCAAGTGCAGGTTCATACCCACGTGCTCGAATTATGCTATTGAAGCAATTAACAGACATGGAGTAATATATGGTGTTTATCTGTCTGCAGGTCGTATCCTGAGATGTAATCCTTTTAGCCCCGGTGGATATGATCCTGTACCGGAAAAGAAAGAAAAACCTTAGGTTTTAATATAAAGAGAATATAAGGGGGAAAAAACTTGTTAGATTTTATTGCTAGACCGCTAGGTATGTTGTTGAGATTCATATTTGATTTTGTAGGAGATTATGGATACTCGATAATCATTTTTACTATATTGACAAAGGTACTGCTGCTCCCGATCAACATTAAGCAGACCGAATCTACGAAACGAATGAATGAAATAAGCCCGAAGATGAAAGAAATACAAGAGAAGTATAAGAATGACAAAGAGAAGATGAATCAGAAGCTTCTTGAGCTTTATAAGGAGCATAACTACAATCCCGCTTCTGGTTGTTTACCGGCAATTATACAAATGCCTATTCTTTTCTCGTTGTTCTATGTTATTCAGGATCCAGTCAAATATGTTTTTTTGGATGCTAATGTATATGCAGGAATTGCAAAGAATTTCTGGTGGATTACTGACCTTGGTAAATCAGAGATGGCGTCAACATTGATAAGAGTTGCAGGCTTCGGACTGCCGATTTTAGCAATATTATCAGCAGCGACTACATATTATCAGATGAAAATGATAAGTCCAAATAAAGGCAAAGTAGATCAGACACAGAAAATGATGACAAATATGATGCCTTTAATGTTTGGATGGATAACCCTTAGTGTACCTGCGGGACTTGCACTGTATTGGATAGCAGGTAACATCTTTACTATAGCTCAGCAGTATTTTATGATGAAGCCTTCAGTAGAGAAAAAGGAGGTAGAATAAATAGATGATGATGATAGAAAAGTCAGCAAAGACAATAGAAGAAGCTGTTCAGTCAGCTTTGGAGGAATTAAAGGCTGATAAGGAAAAAGTAGACATTGAAGTACTTGAAAAGCCAGCCAAAGGAATATTCGGTATTGGTTCTAGGCTTGCAAGGGTAAGAGTATCACTTAAGGAAGAAAAGGCTCCAGAGAAAGCCCGTGATAGAAAAGTAGAAAACAGAGCAGATAGTAAAGAAACAAGAATAACAGATTTTACACTTGAGAAGGAAAAGGCAAGAAAGTTTTTAAGGGACGTATTGGAGTCAATGGATATTAAGGCTGAGATTAGACTTAGAGATACAAGCGAAGGCTTGTACATCAATCTGGCTGGGCCAAAGATGGGTGTAATTATAGGAAGAAGGGGCCAGACCCTTGACTCACTTCAATATCTTGTAAGTCTGGTGGTTAATAAGAATAAGGAAAGAGACAGCTTTGTCAAAGTAATACTTGATACTGAAGACTACAGGAAAAAGAGAGAAGAGACATTGCAAAGACTTGCCAGGAGATTGGCAGAGAGGGTTCAAAAGACTGGTAAGAATGTTGAGCTTGAACCAATGAACCCGTATGAAAGAAGGATAATACACTCTACTCTTCAGGAGGTTGATGATATTACAACCTTTAGTGAAGGTGAAGAGCCATACAGAAAAGTAATAATATCACATAAATAACATACAAGGACCCAGTACAGAAGTACTGGGCCTTATGATTTTTTGCTGTGTATTGGAGTTAACTTGAATATAGATTTTATTTCCATTATTGAACACAGTAATATATAATAGCATAAGAAAGTACATAAATAAGCTACCGATATATGTTGAGAAGAAGATTTATCATATATAAAAGCAGTAGAAGCATCTGCATTTATATTATCAGTAATGTACTTTTCGCACATATGAATCAAGGAAAATGTTTTGCAAATTCTGAATTCAATGTAAATGTTTAATGCAAAACATTTAGTACAATAATAAAGATGAAATTTCCGTCTCAAAGGAGAAGATTATATGATAGATAAGACAATAGCTGCAATAGCTACAGCACCGGGAGAAGCCGGAATAGGTATAGTTAGAATCAGCGGTGATAAATCCATTGAAATATTGAAAAAGGTATTCAAGCCGAAGAAAGGTATGTATGTAGATAAAATTGCCTCAAGAACAGTGGTATACGGTCATGCTGTTGACAGGGACGGGGCGGTTTTGGATGAAGTGCTTGCAATTATTATGCGAAAGCCATATTCATATACTACAGAGGATGTTGTAGAGCTGCACTGCCATGGAGGTATTGTACCTGTCAGAAGGATTATGGAAGAGGTATTGAAAAGCGGTGCAGCTATTGCGGAGCCGGGTGAATTCACTAAGCGGGCATTTTTAAACGGAAGAATAGACCTGTCACAAGCAGAGGCTGTAATTGATGTAATAACCTCAAAGACAGAGACGGGGCTTAATGCTGCATTGAACCAGCTGGAGGGAGAACTCTCCAAGGATATAAGGAGCATAATGGATAAGCTTCTTTCCATGCTGGCTCACATTGAAGCTTCAATAGATTTTCCTGAGCACGATGTTGAAGAGATGACAATTAACAGTATTAAAAATATGCTTGAGGAAACAAGGACCTCTGCTTCAGCCTTAATTGAATCCTTCGATGAAGGAAAAATTGTGAGGGACGGATTGAGAACAGCCATAATAGGCCGCCCGAATGTCGGAAAGTCATCGCTTCTTAATGTTCTTCTAAAGGAAAATCGTGCTATAGTGACTGAGGTACCCGGGACGACAAGAGATATAATAGAGGAATACCTAAATATAGGTGGAGTACTTATAAGGCTTATTGATACTGCGGGTATCAGGGAGACAGAGGATATCGTTGAAATGATAGGAGTAGAGAGGACAAAAGAGGCAATTGGCAATTCGGATCTCGTGATACTTGTGTTGGATGCTTCCGATCAGCTGCTCCAAGAGGATAATAATATAATTGAACTGATAGAATCAAAAAAAGTAATAGCTGTATTGAATAAAACAGATTTGGGGCTGACTATCGATGAAAAGTATTTAACAGGCTTGTTCGGACAAGATAATGTTATTGAGATGTCGGTGAAAGACCGGATTGGGATAGATATTCTGGAAGAGAGGATAAAAGGGCTGGTGTTTCATGGCAAACTGAGTATAAACAAGAATAGCATGGTTACCAGTATAAGACATAAGAACCTTCTTGACAGGGCTTTAGAGAATATGGATAGGGCTCTTTCCTCCATAGAGGATGAAATACCAGTGGATTTGATATCTGTGGACATAAGGGAAGCATGGAGCTGTCTCGGAGCAATTACTGGGGACACTGTCGAGGAAGATATTATAAAAGAGATTTTCAGTAAATTCTGTATAGGTAAATAGGGGTGAGACTATGGAATATTTAGCAGGTGAATATGATGTTGTAGTAATTGGAGCAGGGCATGCAGGAAGTGAAGCTGCACTGGCATGCGCAAGAATGGGAATGAAGACTCTTGCCACGGCAATGAATCTAGACAGTATTGCTATGATGGCATGCAATCCTTCTATAGGAGGTCCTGCAAAAGGAAACCTTGTAAGGGAACTGGATGCCTTAGGCGGGGAAATGGGAGTAAATACTGACAAGACAATGCTGCAGATAAGAATGCTGAACACTAAGAAGGGTCCGGCCGTAAGGGCATTAAGAGCACAAGTAGATAAGAAGCTGTACCAGGATAGAATGAAAAGTGTCATGGAAAACCAAGAGAACCTGCATATAAAACAAGCGGAAATAGTCAGGATTAATGTGGACAATGGCGGTGTAACAGGAGTTGTGACTAGTCTTGGAGCGATTTTCAGATGCAAATGCGTAATATTGGCTGCAGGAGTTTATCTGAAGGGAAAAGTAGTTATAGGAGAGGTAAGCTATGATGGGGGACCTAATGGGCTGTTTCCTGCAGCAAAGCTTTCGAAATGTCTTGAGGACTTGGGAATAAAGATAATGAGGTTTAAGACAGGTACTCCCGCCAGGATAGACGGCAAAACGGTGGATTTCAGCAAGATGGTGGAGCAGCCTGGAGACTATGATATAAACACATTTTCTTTTATGACGGGGGAAATGGACCTGGACCAGCTGCCGTGTTATCTTACATATACCAATAAGGGAACCCATGATATTATAAGAAAGAATATTGAAAGGTCGCCGCTTTATACCGGTAACATAGTTGGTGTTGGTCCTAGATATTGTCCATCAATAGAGACAAAAATAATAACCTTTCCAGATAGGGAGGAGCATCAGATATTTATTGAGCCTGAAGGACTGAATACAAGAGAAATGTATGTGCAGGGAATGTCCTCCAGCTTACCTGAAGATGTGCAGCTAGATGTTCTGCACAGTGTGGAAGGCTTGGAAAACTGCCATGTGATGAGAACTGCTTATGCTATTGAATATGATTGCATAGATCCCACACAGCTTAAATTGAACCTGGAACACAAGAAAATATCGGGCTTGTTCTTTGCAGGGCAGATAAACGGCACCTCAGGGTATGAGGAAGCCGCAGCCCAAGGGATAATGGCAGGAATAAATGCAGCCCTTAAGCTTAAAGGAAGAGAGGCGCTTGTTTTGGACAGGTCAGAGGCTTATATAGGAGTCTTAATTGATGACCTTGTAACAAAAGGCACAAATGAGCCATACAGGTTAATGACCTCCAGGGCAGAATACAGGCTTATCTTAAGGCAGGACAATGCGGACTTGAGACTTACACAGAAGGGCTATGATATTGGTTTGGTATCGGAGGGAAGATATAATCGGTACATTGAAAAGAAGGATAGGATTGAATTAGAGTTAGGCAGACTGAAGAAGAAGAACATTTCAATGACTGATAAAGTAAGAGAGTATCTAGGAAAAAGGGAAAGCGCAGAAATAAAAGGGGGCATAAGTCTTTATGAGCTTTTGAAGAGACCGGAGCTAACTTATACCTCTCTCAAGGAAATTGACGAAGCTATGCCCGATCTAGATAGAGAGACTTCAGAGGAAATAGAGATAGTAATAAAATATGAAGGATATATAAAGCGGCAACTGCAGCAAGCAGAGCAGTTTAAAAAGCTTGAGAATAAGAAAGTGCCCCAAGGAATCGATTTTGCTGCAATTAAAGGACTATCACTTGAAGCAAGGCAAAAGCTTAATAATATCAATCCCGCAAATCTTGGTCAGGCCTCCAGGATCTCTGGGGTGTCACCGGCAGATGTGTCTGTGCTTATGATATATATAGAGCAGATGAGAAGGGGTCGAGGAGGTGAGCAAGCTGGAAAACAGGGAAGTACTGATTAGTGGACTGAAGGAGCTTGGAATAGATGCGACTCAGGAAATGATTGAGAAGCTTATAGCTTTTAATAAGATAATGCTGGAATGGAATGAAAAGGTGAACCTGACAGCTATAACAGAAGAAAGGGAAGTCTTTATTAAGCATTTCCTTGATTCAGCCACTTGTTTGTCTACCGGCTATATTAAGGAAGGCATGGCGGTTATAGATGTAGGAACCGGCGCAGGGTTTCCGGGTGTCCCTTTGAAAATTTTCAAAACGAATCTAAAAATGACACTTTTAGATTCGTTGAATAAGAGAATCACCTATCTGAATGAAGTGGTAAAAAAGCTTAACATTAAGGATATCAATATGGTGCATGCCAGGGCCGAAGAAGCAGGCAGCAGCAAGGTTCACCGGGAGGTTTACGATATTGTGTTATCCAGGGCTGTTGCATCAATGAGTGTTTTATGCGAATACTGCATCCCCTTTGTGAAGGTTGGAGGTTTCTTCCTTTGCCAGAAAGGTCCGGATATCAAAAGTGAAATGGAAGAAGCTGGAAAGGCCGTTAAAGTATTGGGAGGTAGAGTAAGGGAAGTAAAGGAGTATGAACTACCCTTCAGTGATATTAAACATAATATAATAGTAATTGAGAAAATAGCAGCTACCCCGACAATATACCCCAGGAAGCCGGGAAAACCGGCAGCAAATCCGATTAAATAGTTGAAAAACGAGAATTTTGTAAGAAAATAAATAGCTGTAAACGAGTAAAATCAGCATCTCACAGGAAGGAAGTCTGAGGGTTATGGCGAATAAGTTAGTATAACCTATGCGGTTAGGAGAGGAATGAGAAACTTGAATGACGATAAGGCAATAATCAATATACCGATTAATAAAATAGCTCCAAACCCATATCAGCCTAGAAAGGAATTCAGCGGATCGTCCCTTGAGGAGTTAGCTGCATCAATTAAGGAATATGGCGTACTGCAACCAGTAAACATTAGGAAAATCGGAGATAGCGGCTATGAGCTGGTTTCTGGTGAAAGAAGGCTTAGAGCGTCAAAGCTTGCAGGCATGAGCTATGTACCGGCGATAGTTATAGAGGTGGTTGAGCAGGATTCAGCAGTCATTGCGCTGATAGAGAATCTTCAGAGGGAAGATCTGAACTTTATGGAAGAAGCAGAAGGTTACCATAATTTGATAGCTGACCACGGTATGACTCAGGAGGAGCTTGCTAAGAAAGTAGGCAAGAAACAATCTACAGTAGCAAATAAGCTTAGGTTGTTAAAGCTTAACAATAATATAAAGAAAACAATTCTTGAAAATGATCTGACCGAAAGACATGCAAGGGCACTTCTCAAGCTTCCTGATGACAAACTTCAGGAAAAGGCTCTTCAGAGCATAGTAAAGAAGTCACTAAATGTTAAAAAATCCGAAGACTTGGTAGAAAAGATGCTGGATGAAGTCGCAGCTGCATCAGAAGAACCAAAGAGAAATAGAATGAAAGGGAAAATGCACTATAATATTTACATAAATACTTTAAAGAATGCATATAAGGAAATCCTCAAGACAGGCTGCATGATAGAATATGGTCAAGTTGATAAAGGTGAATTTATAGAAGTTACGGTGAGGATACCAAAGAATATATAATTTCTGATAGTCTATCAAAGCATATAACAAAAGTTATATGCTTTTTCATGTTGATTTTTATTATATTTTACCGGTCAGAATAAGTATGCCCATTGCTATAAATAGGACGCCTGCCGAGTTTTGAATATAATGCGGGGGTATGTACCTGGTTATGTAAGCCCCGGCAAAGACTCCCATGAAGGAGGAACATATCAATGCCAGGCTTGAGCCAATAAAAACAGTCATTAAGGAGTTCGATTTTGCGGATAGCAGCATAGTGGCAAGCTGTGTCTTATCGCCAAGCTCAGCGATAAAGACTAGAAAAAAAGTGTACATTACTGTTTTTAACATTTTAGTCCTCCTTGTTTCTATTGTATACAGACTATTAAAAGTATGCGTTCTTTAATTTGTGTTTTCAATCTGATATAGTATAGATATGGAAGTTTTGCGCATAAAAGTAGATTTTCGCCAAAATACTTATATAAGCCTCGGAAAAGACTTACAAGCAAATATTTATGCTCCGCAAGGCACAATAAGGAAACAGAAGTTTGAAAAAGCTGTCTTTTTCACCTGCTTTATTGTTGTTCACAATATATTTATTCGAAATGCCTTTAATATATTAATAGTTTATTATATTATTAGAATATATAACTTGACGAAAAAGAAAGAAATAAATCTAAAGGGAAGTACTAATGAGGTGTAAACGATGTCTAAATCAATAGCTGTCTTTAACCAGAAGGGTGGAGTAGGAAAAACTACGACTGTCGTCAACTTATCGGCATGTCTGGCAAGCAAAGGCAAGAAGGTCCTAATGCTTGACATAGACCCCCAGGGAAACACAACCAGTGGTGTTGGAATTGACAAAACAACTCTGGAGAAAACTATCTATGACATTCTGATTAATAATGATGACCCCAAAGATTGTATTGTTGATACAAACAGAGAGAACTTGTTTATAATACCTTCAAGTGTCCAGTTGGCAGGTGCGGAGATTGAATTGACACAAATGAATCAGAGGGAACTGAAGCTCCGGGAATGCTTGGACAGTATAAAATCAGGTTTTGATTACATATTCATTGACTGCCCGCCATCTCTAGGTTTGTTATCAATAAATGCCCTATCTGCAGTAGACAGTGTATTGATACCTATACAATGCGAATACTATGCCCTGGAAGGAGTTAGCCAGCTGATGAACACAATAAAGCTGGTAAAGAAAGGTCTAAACCCTGACTTGGATATTGAGGGAGTTGTACTTAGCATGTTCGATGGAAGGACAAATCTTTCTATTCAAGTGGTAGACGAAGTTAAAAAGTACTTCAGGGGAAAGGTATACACCACAATGATTCCTAGAAATGTCAGGCTTGCCGAGGCACCAAGCTATGGAATGTCAATTATCGAATATGATTTGAAATCAAAGGGTGCAGAAGCATATATGGAACTGGCAGATGAATTTATAGATTTATCAGATACAGCAGACTAGTCTGCTATATCTGATAAAGCCTCCGGCGGATGCACACGATTTTGAAAAGGAAATTGTCACGCAAACGTGACCGAAATCGGCGCGCAAATTCGTCGATACGAATTTGAAAGAGGGATGTGATATAGGTGATCAACAAAAGAGGACTAGGAAAAGGACTTGGTGCATTAATACCAGAAAATGAAGAAAAATTGCAGAATGCGGTAATGGAGCTAAAAATAACTGATGTTGAGCCCAATGAAAAGCAACCCAGAAAGGCATTTGATGACCAGGCACTTACAGACCTTTCTGAATCCATAAAAGAACATGGTGTTGTTCAACCAATAATAGTAAGGAAGTTAGGGAATGGTTATCAAATAATAGCTGGTGAAAGAAGATGGAGAGCTTCCAGGTTGGCTGGAAAAAAGACAATACCGGCGATAGTAAAGGAATGCAGCAATCTTGAAGTTATGGAGCTTGCTCTTATTGAGAATCTGCAGAGAGAAGATCTGAACTCAATTGAAGAAGCCTTGGCATATAAGAGTCTCATCGAAGAGTACAATATGACACAGGATGAAATAGCTAAGCAGATTGGTAAAAGCAGACCTGCAATTGCGAACTCCCTTAGATTGCTGCAGCTACCGCAGGATATAAAAGATATGATCGCAGAGGGGAAAATAACCTCAGGTCATGCAAGAGCTTTACTTGCAATAGATGGGGAAAAGAAGCAGCTTGAAATGGCGGAGAAAATCATTAATCAACAATTGAATGTCAGACAGATAGAAAAGCTGGCCAAGGAGACTAAGCACAAAGAAAAAACAGAAGCACCACCAGATAAGTATCAGCTTGAAATCAACCAGCTTGAAGAAAAGCTAAAATCAGTACTTGGTACTAAAGTAACAATACAGCATAAAAACAATAAAGGCAGAATAGAAATTGAGTATTATAGTAATGAAGAATTGGACAGAATAATAGAATTATTGGAAAAATAAGGGCCGTTTTAAATTGTCTATAATTGATTATTTTTTATGTGGTAAAGGGTTAATACTGTTAGAACCAAAAGTTACGCATAAGCTATATAAATGCGTTATAAGGGGATTTGCAAAATGCGACAGTACGTTATAAACTCATTTGTATCAGATGACGGTGGAGGCAATAAGGCAGCAGTTGTTTTTGATGATATGGGGTTATCCGATCGTCAAAAGCTGGAGTTGGCAAGGATAAATAATTTTTCTGAGACTGCCTTTATTGACATTAAAAGCAGTGATGCAAATAAGTTTAGCATCAGATATTTTACGCCTGCTGAGGAAGTTGATATATGTGGACATGCAGCGCTTGCATCTTTTCAAGTTCTAAAGCAGCTGGGATACATTAAAGACATAATTGTATATCATCGTACTAAAGCAGGAGAACTTAAAGTATTGCTGGATGGCGATACTTTATTAATTGAAATGAAAAGGCCGGAAGTGGTAATGCAGGTGACTAAAGAAATTATCATGAAAATAGCCGATGTCAGCGAAGCAAAAATAATTCCAGGGAAAGATGGAATGATAGATGTAATATCTACCGGACTAAAGGATATTATATTAGAGGTAGACGGGATAGAGACCTTAAAGAACATGAGTATTTATAAAGATAAGATGATTGAGGTCTGTAAAGAATACGATCTTGTAGGGATGCATGTTGTTTCACGTGAAACAATTGAAAAGGATTCTGATTTTTGCTGTCGCAACTTCGCACCCGCGGTAGGTATTGATGAGGAAAGTGCTACTGGAACATCAAATGCATCATTATTATATTACATCATAAGTAATAGTGATAATTTTGATTATAATAAGACATATAAGGTTGAACAAGGATACTTCATGGATAGCCCCAGCAATATATATGTGAGGGCTGATAGAGATACCGGTAGCATATTTGTCGGAGGTATTGCAAAGGTAGAGAAAATAGAAGAAGTTTTAATATAATTAGAGGCTTTTTATTATGACACAATTGTAGAATGATTCGACAAAAGGGAACGGAGGAACGGGTAACACGGTTTTCCTGCGGAAAAACACTGAAGTTCACTGAATTCACGGTGGGGAAAATTTTCTGAAACATAAATAACTATCGATAATGAGTAAGTATCGAAATTCCCTGGAATAGCTATATAGTATATAAATGTAGCCGTGTTATTCCGTAGGAATCCGTGGAATATCCGTGTGTTCAGTGTTACCCGTTCCCTATTACGCATTATTTGTATAGTGTGTATCAGTAATAAAATGTTTCACGTGAAACAAAGGAGCGTTCATGATATATTTTGATAATGCGGCAACAACATATCCAAAGCCAGAAGCAGTATATAAAGCAGTGGATGATTGTTTAAGGGGATTTTGCGCTAATCCCGGCAGGAGTGGACACAAGCTGTCGCTCCAATCGGGAAGGGTGATCCTCGAAGCCAGGGAATTATTAGCTGAGTTATTTAAGTCAAATTCGCCCGAGAGAATTATACTGACTCATAATGCTACAGAGGCATTGAATCTTGCCCTTAAAGGCTTTCTAAAAAAAGGCAGCCATGTAATAACAACCAGCATGGAGCACAATTCCGTCCTGAGACCGCTAAAGGCACTTGAACAAGCTGGTGTAGAAACAACTATCGTACAGTGCAGCAAGGATGGAGAAATTGATATTCATGATATAGAAAAGGAAATAAGGAAGGAAACAGTGCTTATAGCTGCTACCCATGCCTCTAATATTGTGGGTACAATTATTCCAATAGAAGAAATCGGGAGCTTGGCAAAGGGTTATAATTTGGAATTTCTTGTTGATGCATCACAGACTGCAGGGGTATGCGCAATTGATGTAGACAAAATGAATATTAGCATGCTTGCTTTTACTGGCCACAAGAGCCTAATGGGTCCACAGGGTACCGGCGGGTTATATATAAGAAAAGGACTCGAATTGAATCCTTTGAAGGAAGGTGGCACGGGCAGCAGCTCTGATTCACTGTATCAGCCGGACATTCTGCCGGACCGCTTTGAAAGCGGTACACACAATACCCCGGGTATTGCTGGACTGTGCGCCGGTATAAGCTTCATAAATAATAAGGGCCTTGCTAACATAAGAAAACATGAGCAAGAGCTCACACGCTACTTTTTAGACGGGCTGGAGCAACTGAAAAATATTAAAGTGTATGGTGTTAAAGATATAATCAAGCAAGTGGCTGTGGTATCCATAAATATTGGAGATATAGGATCCTCTGAAATAAGCTATATTCTTGACCAGACCTTTGATATAGCCACCAGGTCAGGGTTGCATTGTGCACCCATCGCCCATAAGACATTAGGAACACATGATCAGGGTACTGTCAGATTCAGTTTCGGGTATTTCAATACAAAAGAGCAAATAGAAGCAGCGGTAGCTGCCATAGATCAAATTACAAAGGAATTATAGGGGAGTGGAGAATGAGTATACTAGATACTTTATTAAGAGAATACAGTAATGTTATTATTATTGCAATTATAGCTTTGATTCTTATCATGTTAGTTTGGAACATAGTATTATCTGTCAAGCTTACCTCGTTGACGGGGAAGTATAAAAAGTTCATGCGAGGTGCTAACGGCAAGAACTTCGAAAGCATGCTGCTGGATCATCTTGCTGATATTGAGGCAGCCATAGAGCGGGTTAACATAATGAATGAAGATCTGGTAAATTTAAAGAACCAAATGGATAGAGGTATTCAGAAGTGCAATATAATAAGATATAATGCCTTCAGCGATACAGGCAGCGATTTGAGTTATTCTATTGCAATGCTTGATAATTTCAACGATGGCATCATAATCACAGGCATATATGGAAGGAATGAGTCCATTAGCTATGCAAAACCTATTTCTAAAGGAACATCAAAATATCCTCTATCAGTTGAAGAGGAGCTGGTGCTTAACAGGAGCCTGAAAAGCACTCAAATTTAGAATAAAAAAGGCACCTTCATAGGATAATATTATATGGAGGTGTTTTTTATGGTCATTGCAATACAAAGAGGCTTGGATAACATCAAGGAGGAACTTGAAAGCAGAGGTAATGAAGTATTCTATATAGGAGAGAATAGGGTTGCTGATGCAGTCCTTTATAAAGAAGTAGATACACATCCTTACTATGAGGTAAACAATATTCCTTCTGCTGCTTCAGCATCGATTGACGGGAACATATCCTATGGGGCTTTATTGGTAAATGTAACCAACAAATCAATGGAAGATATTATCCGAATACTGGACAAAAGAGTTTATAGCCCGCTGATTTAATCATGGGCTAATTCTTTTTTGCAGCAGATATTCAGCTACTAAATTATAAATTTGGTCTACATCTGCTTGAGTTAAGAGTATTCCATTCCAGATTTCCTGGGCTGCAACCGCCTGACTGACAAGCATATACAGGCCATTCACAGTCTTTAGTCCGGCTTCCTTTGCATGTCTTAGAAATAAAGTTTCAAGAGGATTATATATAATATCAATAGCGGTATTGTAGTTCTTGAGTATACTTATTGAAACGGGCACTTCATCGATATTGGGGTACATCCCACAAGGTGTACAATTAATTATAAGGTCCCTATTTGTATGTAGCATTAGCTGATTGTAATCAACCAGACTAACCTTATCTGAATCCTTCTCTGCAACAACCAAAGTATTAGAGCTTACATTTCTCGCAGCAACAACAATACTTTCAGCACCGTGGTCCAGCAGGAAGCTTATTGCTGTTTTTGCCGCACCACCGTATCCCAACACTGTTGCCTTCATGCCCTCAGTTTTGATGCCATATCTTTCAAGCAGCATACCAAAGCCGAAATAGTCAGTATTATAACCCACTGTTTCGTTGTTAACAAATGCTATGCAATTCACTGATCCTATCGCCTCCGCTTCAGGAGAAAGCTTGTCTAAATATTGCATAACCTCGATTTTATATGGAATTGTAACATTTATTCCTGCAGCTCCTATTGCCTTAAATCCTTTTACTGCATCCTGCAGCTTGTTTAATTCAACTTCAAACAAGTGATAGTGGGCTGATATCCCTAATTTATCAAACACAGCCTGGTGTATCTCGGGGGATATACTGTGTGTTAGGCTTTGTCCCAGAAGACCATATAAAGTACTCATTTCGCAGCTCCTTTGCAATATGAAATAAAGTGCAGTACTACCAAAATATCATAAACTACAAATATTTACAAATTTCTCAAATCTGTTTTAAATATTATGGTATAATAATATAAAAATAAACTAAATAATTCAATACCTGCAGGGCACAAAATGAAAATAGAACGAAATATTCAACTTATTAGTGCGTTTATTCGATATATAATACAAATAGAAATTTGATGAATGGGGGGCATGCCGTGTATTACGCAGATATATATGATAAAATATTATTTCTAATAATAATGTGCTCTTCTTTTCTCAATGTAATATATACCGTGAGCATGAATAAATCAGTATCGCTATTCAAGCTATTAGGACTCGCCTTCTTTATACCCTTTGGATTATGCAGCTTTACTTTTGTTTTTTCTGCTGATATGACCGCAAGTCTCATACTATCACTTTCTGAGTTTTGTCTATCTGCAGGAATTCTTCTGCTTTTACTACATCCATACAGTGAAAAAAACCATTATATAAAAATATCCATTATTATTGTTATTCCTTTAATGCTGGCCACTTATTCAATCCAGTCCGAGCAATTCATTTACTTTTCCTTTTCAGCTATTGTACGCAATATATTAATAGCTGCATGCATAAGCGGTTCAATAATATACATTAAAAAACGAAACATTGAGCAAAAACTGATGCTGCCATTGTCTATATGGCTTGCAGGAATATTGCTGGGTTTTTTTGAAGGTCACACATATGTCAGGGAGGCAGCACTTGCTGTCAAGCTGAGTGCGTATGCTTCCTTCTTCTATTATTTTTACAGCGCGACGTATAATGCTTACATAAAGAGGATTGATGAGTCAGAAAAGCTTATAGATACAATGGAGCGTTCTCTCAACAAAGAGGTAAAGAAAAGGGTATTTGAAATTGAGAGATCCAACGAAAGACTGCTGGAAATATCCAAGACAGATCTCCTTACCAAATCCTTTAATAAAATAGCCATACTGAATATAATTGAGAAGCTTATCAGCAGCAAAAAGGAAGAAGTCTTTTCAATCCTTATGTTTGACATAGACAACTTCAAAACAATAAACGATTCCCTGGGACATGTCACAGGCGATATGTGCCTCAAGACCCTTGCGCAGATTGCTTCAGGCAATATAAGAGAGGTTGATTATCTGGGAAGGTATGGAGGAGATGAGTTTGTAATAGTACTTCCATCCTTAGCAGAGAATGAAGCCAAGTTTGTTGCTGAGCGTTTCAAGAATAAGGTAAATGAGACAAGCAATCCTAAGTTTACTGTATCCATAGGCATCTCGACTTACCCCTACGACGGGAGAACGGTAAAAGACCTTATATCGGTTGCTGACAAGGGTTTATATAAATCCAAGAGCAAAGGGAAAAATGCCATTTCTCATGCATCTCTGTATTAACTTGTTTATCACATACACATTCCACCAGGAGTGTGTATGTTTATGTAAATTTACAAATTTCACCATAATATGACAAATTACATAATTAAAAGAGCAGTTCATATAATAATATGGTTATTATCATCTGGATTTGGTAAAATTTCATAGTATGGATCAGAATTAATAAAATGGCATACATGTTGCATTATTTAGAGGAGGACACTTTATGCATTCAGCAGGAAACATATTAGTACTTACAAACGATTCGGAGCTTTATTTTAGAATAAGCAGTTTGCTGAATAGCTATGAAATAGCCCGGCAGCAGTTTAATCTGACTAGGTTGATGATGTACATATATAAGTTCAATCCTGTGGCAATAATTTTGGACCTGGACGAGTATGGCTATTCCATATACAAGTCAATAACCATGTCGGATTCAGACAACTACATTCCAGTATTGGCTCTGCATTCAAAAGAAAGAAGTGCCCTGCCCCCCTTAGATGCCGCTATGGAATACTATATGCACAAGTCAGAAATAGGGATTAACCTTCCTAATATTATAAAGATTTTCAACGATTTTAAGCGCAAATATACTGGCATAAAGCAGTGCTACAGCATTAATGACTTGATAAACAGCAAGACAGACAGCTTATTAAAGAAATTCATAGGTAATGAGTTTCTTTACTTTGAATCTATTGAGATGCTCCTGAAATGTGTTTTTTCTGAGAGCGGGCAGTTGATAAATATACCCAGGAATATATTAATTGCAAGCCGGCAGGAAGATAGGACAGAGGTAGAGGTATATTCGTATGATAATGGTTACATGGTGAAGGATATGGATACTATAGTACTTATGGATTTAAATAAGCTGTTTGGTACAAAGAGCGAGTTTGAAAATGCTTTCTATATGAACTGCGACAAGCAGGAATACTCTGATTTGGACGGCAGTGAAAGCATTTTTGATGAAGAATTGCAGCAGAGACTCGGAAAAATAACTAACTTTGCAGGTTATATCACAACTGATACAGCGATACTGGGAGTCAACTATGAAAACAATGTTACACAGTTTGACGCAGGAATCGTAAAGGAGCTCTGCATAAATTATAATCTTATTAAGAACATATACAGGCAGATGAACAAAGTGAACTCAGCTTTTATTTATACAGTAAATGCCCTGTCCAGAGCTTCGGAGGTAAACGACGACGACACAGGTATGCATATAAAGCGTGTAAATGCATACTCCGGGCTGATAGCGGAGAGTCTGGGGCTCGATAAGAAGTACAAGGATACAATTACATTCTCTGCACAGATGCATGATGTAGGCAAGCTCTCGGTACCGAAGGAAATACTGATAAAGCCGGGGAAGCTTACAACAGAAGAGTTTGATGTAATGAAAAACCACACCATCTATGGCGCCAAGATAATCGGTGATTCACCACAGCTTACAATGGCCTCTGAAATAGCTATAAGCCATCATGAGAAATTCGATGGCTCAGGTTATCCCTTCGGGAAGGTAGGGCAAGAAATCCCCCTCTCAGGCAGGATTGTGGCGATGGCAGACATATATGACGCTCTGAGAACTGAAAGGGTATACAAACCAGCCTATGGGCACAGAATCACCTTTGACATAATCACAAAGGGGGATGGAAGGGTGATGCCTCAGCATTTCGATCCGCAGATACTGGAGATATTCAAGGCAAGGCATAAGGAGTTCTGCGATATATATGAAGGGATAGAATGAATAAAAGCGGCATGTTGAACTGAACCCAAAATGTTAGACAGTTTATTAAGCAACTCTCTGGGACTGAATCCGGTACTGAACTGGGCTCAGTCCTTTTAGTTTGCAC
>FWPV01005683.1_pt1 | contig 24672 bp, 18 predicted proteins | sample 2228371 | NCBI WGS metagenome assembly FWPV01 (sample SAMEA103939776, study PRJEB20133) | metagenome | reverse complement strand
GGCGTAGAGGCGCGGCGGCGCCGCGCCTCTACGCCCAAACCCTCCCGCGGGCGGGCTATTTTCCCCTCAGGAAAGCAAAAAAACCGAAAGACCTCGCGGATGCCGCCCATCCGCGAGGTCTTCATTATATAGCGTCTGAGTGGGGGTTTCAGGCTGCGATGGCGCGCTCGCGCAACTTGCTCTCGCGCATCCGGCGGGCAAGGGCCTTGAGAACCGTTTCCAGCTCGGTCGCCATCATCTCGCTCACCTGCTGGGTGGGCACGAAACTCGCCATCGGCCCGAGCATAGGCGCCAGGTTCAGCGAGGTGGTCAACTGAATATCCGTACCCGTCTTCACCTGCACCAGTTCCCAGGTCGTCTCCACCTGAACAGGGGTGCGTACCTTGAAACGAATGGCGCGATCATTCTCCCAGGTCAGTTCGCCCTCGGAGCGAATGGTGCCGAAGATGCCCCCGATGTTCATATAGGTCACAACCCGAGCGGTGCGAGTGTCGTTGTTGCGCTGGGTGACCTCAACCCGCTGCACACGGGGCAGAATATGGGCAAGTGCCTGAGTATCAGAGAGAGTAGCGAAAACCTCTGCGGGAGTGAACCCTTCCAGATAGGCCTGGCGCGTAACGTTAATCATTGTTCAATTTCCTCTCCGGGCGTCAGGCCCGCGATCCTGTGCAGTTGCACACTCCATTGCACAGATTTGTCCACGCTTTGCACAAGAGCAGTATACGCGGTTTCGTTGCGCCTGTCAACCATTCAAAAGCGGGCGTTTGAACTTTACCGTCTCGCTCCACATCTCCACAGCTCTAACCCCCGCACAACCGGCTTGCAGGGCTGTCGAGGTGTGGAGATGAAGGCCGGATTGTCAAGCGGATCTGAACCACGCCTGAGGTGAACATCGGGGAAACCGGGGTTCCCACGTCCCTGCCTGCTGGAGCGCCAGGCAACCCCAACGGCGGTTGGGGTATGGGGAAACCCGGTTTCCCCATACCCCTGACCATGAATGCAGGCGCGATCTGCTCTCGACTGGAACGTGCGGGCAGGCCCTGCTCCTTCACCGCTTCCTCCGAACCTCTGCAAGGTGCGGGGTAATGCCGGTAGCGTATGATGGAATGAAGTGCTGCTTTTGCAACCCCGCCCTGACATAATTCTGGCGATCATGCGGTAACATAGTGTGGCGTATACAGCACGTGAGCGTAAGCGAACTGGCCAGTAGCGCGGCTGCGCCGCGCAACGCCAGCATGAAAATATGTGTTCCTGGGAGGGCGCAGCCCTCCCAACCCCTCCCATGGGGAGGGGTTGGGGAAACCCGGTTTCCCCATATCCCAACCGCTCGTACCCGGAGGCGCAGACGTTTGCGCCAGAAGGACGTAGTCAATGAAACGGTCCATGACACTTTTGTTCATGACCGGAACGTCACTATTCTGGATAGGGTTGAGTCTGGCAACGCTGTTGCTGGTCACTATAGCTGATGTGGTCGCGCCCCTTGCAAGCGCCATAGCAGGGCTGTACGCCCTCCCGGTCCTGGCGGCGATCCTGGCGCGGCGGGCCTGGTTCGTCCTCGCCGTCGCGGCGCTGAGTGCGCTGCTGTGTACTGTCGGATATGCGCTGGCGCCGGCGCCCGATGGATGGGCAGCGTTTGCGCTGATCAGCCGTGGGGCCGCGGTGGTCAGCATTCTCGCCACCGGCGGGGTGAGTATGGTCCTGCTGCGCCTTCTGGAGCGGAACGAGGCTCAACGGCGAGCGGTGGAACAGCAGCGCGACCTGTTGCAGATGGCGAGCGAAATCGGGTCCCTGGGCGGCTGGATCGCGCACCTCCCCGCCGGACCTGTGCAGTGGACCGACGAGCTGGCGCGGATCTTTGACAGGGACCCGGCTGCTCCCCCGCAAAGCCTGGATTTTGAGCGCTTCGTCGCCCCGGAATACGCGGAAATTATGCGCGCGCGCTTCGAGCGCTGCGCCAACGAGGGCGTGCCGTATGATGAGGAGTTCGAAATCATCACGTCCGGCGGCCGGCGCGTCTGGATCCGGTCTTTTGGCCGCCCGGTGCGTAACGCCGCCGGGGCAATCGTTGCGGTGCAAGGAGCCGTGCAGGACATCTCAAAAGCCAGGGAGCTGGAGGCGTCGCTAGCGCGCAGCGAGGCGCGCTTCCGGCGGTTTGCCGACGCCTTGCCCTTGATCGTCTGGATCACCGACGCCGAAGGGAAGGTTGAGTTCATTAGCCAGGCCTTTGCCGATCTGGCAGGGCCGGCGGCGCCGGAGCAGGCCCTCGGCGATGGCTGGCTCAGCTTCGTACATCCTGATGACAGAGAACGGACCTGCGCGGCGTGGGAGCAGGCGTTGCGCGCCGGCATACCATCCGAGGCGGAGTTTCGCTTCCGCGCCAGCGATGGGAGCTATCGCTGGCACCTGGCGCGCGCCGTCCCCATCCGCGACGACCAGGGCCAGATCATCAAGTGGTACGGCGCCTCTACCGACGTTGATGAACAGAAGCGCCTGTTCACGCGCTTGCAAACCATCCTGGGGAGCATCACCGACGGTTTTGTCATTATTGATCCCCAGGGACGCTTTGCCTATGTGAACACTCCGGCCGAACACCTGCTGCTCTATAGCAAGGCGGAGTTGCTCGGCAAACACATCTTTGAGGTGTTTCCGCAGGTGCGGGGAACGCGCTTCGAGCGCGAGCATGACGCGGCGCGCGCCACCGGGCGCGCCACGCAGTTCGAGCAGTTTTTTCCCAGACGAGCCATATGGGTTGAATTCAGTCTGTATCCTTCCGAAGAAGGCGTGGCGGTCTATTTTCGCGATATTACCCGGCGCCGGACGACGGAGGATCAGTTGCGCCTGCTCGAGGAGGCCCTGGCGCGGCTGGATGATATGGTGATGATCACCGAGGCTGCTCCCCTTGACGAACCCGGCCCGGCGATAGTGTTTGTTAACGATGCCTTCGAGCGCATTACAGGCTACAGCCGGGCCGAGGCGCTTGGACGCAGTCCCCGCTTTCTCCAGGGCCCGCGGACCCAGCGGAGCGAGCTTGACCGCGTGCGCAAAGCGCTGGAGCAGCGGGAGCAGGTGTCGGTACGGGTGATCAACTACACGAAGGACGGTCGTGAATACTGGTTGGAATTTAATGTTGTCCCGATCACGAATGCAGAGGGACAATGCACCCATTTCGTTTCGATTCAACGTGACATAACTGAACAGGTGGCGCTTGAGGAACGGCTGCGCCAGGCGCAGCGTCTCGAGGCGGTAGGCCAGTTGACCGGCGGCGTGGCGCACGATTTCAATAATCTGCTGACGGTGATCCTCGGCAATGCGGAACTGTTGAGCGAAGCGCTGGCCGACAATCCGGATCTCCAACCCCTGGCTGAGATCATCAGCGCGGCCGCGCAGCGCGGTTCGGCGCTCACCCAGCACCTGCTCTCCTTCGCCCGCCGCCAGGCGCTCGATCCCCGCGCAGTGGATGTGAATCGCCTGATCGCTACGATGGACGGGCTGATCCGTCGCACTCTCGGCGAGCATATCGAGATCCAGCTCATTCTCGCCCCCGATCTGTGGCCGGCGCTGGTTGATCCCGCGCAACTCGAGAGCGCCCTGCTCAACCTCTGCATCAACGCCCGTGACGCCATGCCGACAGGCGGCGCCCTCACCATTGAAACTGCCAACGTGTTTCTCGACCAGGAGTACGCCGACCGTCACACAGAGGTGATCCCCGGCCCCTACGTGCTGGTCGCCGTCTCCGACACCGGTGTCGGCATTGCGCCCGAGCACCTGCCCCATGTCTTCGAGCCCTTCTTTACCACTAAGGAGAAAGGCAAGGGCAGCGGCCTCGGTCTGAGTATGGTCTACGGTTTCGTCAAGCAATCCCAGGGGCACATCACCATTTACTCCGAGCCGGGTCAGGGCGCCACGGTAAAGCTCTATCTTCCACGCAGCATCGAGGACGCGGCGGGCGCTGCCTCCGCCGCCAAAGAGACCTGGACGGGCGGCAACGAGACCATTTTGCTGGTTGAAGACGACGAATCCGTGCGTCGCTTTGCTCGCCAGCAGTTGACGAGTCTGGGGTACCGGGTGCTGGAGGCGGCGACCGGACCGGCGGCGATGGAACTGGTCCGCGCCCATGACGACATTGATCTGATCTTCACCGACATTGTGATGCCGGGCGGGATGAGCGGGCGCGACCTGGTGGAAGCGGCGCGCCGGCTGCGCCCGGGAGTCAAGGCGCTCTACACCTCGGGGTACGCCGAGAACGTGATCGTGCACCACGGACGTCTTGATCCGGGCGTGGTGCTCCTCAGCAAGCCGTATCGTCGGGCCGATCTGGCCCGGAAGGTGCGCGAGGCGCTGAGGTGAACATAGGCGGCCCGCGGGAGGGTTTGGGCGTAGCGGCGCGGCGCCGCTGCGCCTCTACGCCCTCCCAGAAAACAACCCGCCCGCGGGAGGGTTTGGGAGGGCGCAGCCCTCCCAAGAACAATAATATTTTCATTCCGGCGTTGTGCGCTATGCGCATGACCGTCTGATGGGAAAAGGCCAGGCCGACCTATGAACACGAGGCTGGAGCGAGCAATTCAACTGGCAGCAGAAGCACAGCGAGTGGTGGTTCTGACCGGCGCCGGTTTCAGCCGTCCGTCCGGCATCCCTGACTTTCGCAGCCCGGATGGCCTGTGGGCCCGCAGCGACCCTTCCGAAGTGGCGTCGCTGCAAGCTTTTCGGCGCGATCCTGATGGTTTCTACCGCTGGCTCAACGACCTGATTGATCCCATTATGACGGCGCGCCCGAACGCGGCCCATGTGGCCATTGCCGAGTTCGAAGCTGCCGGCCGGGTGACAGGGGTGATCACCCAGAATATTGACGGCTTGCACCAGCGGGCCGGGTCGCGGCGGGTGTACGAACTCCACGGGCACCTGCGGAGCGCCACCTGCTTCGCATGCGAGCGGCAGGCGCCCGGCGAGAACCTGCTGCCGGTGATCCGCCAGGGGCGCGCGCCACGCTGCTCGTGCGGCGGGGTGTTCAAGCCCGATGTCGTGCTCTTTGACGAGGGGCTGCCGCGAGGGTTGCTCTGGCTGGCACACGCGCTCCTCGAACAGTGCGACCTGCTGCTGGTAGCCGGGACCTCGCTCGAAGTGGCGCCTGTGTGCGACCTGCCGCTGATCGCCGCGCGTCGTGGCGCCCGGTTGATCATCGTGAACCTCGAGGAGACCTACCTGGACCCACAGGCCGACGTGGTTATCCGCGAGGATGTGGCGACAGCCATCCCGGCGCTCGTTGCCGGCGCGCTCGGGCAGGCTGCGGGCCAGTAGTGGGATTTTAGATTTTAGATTTTGGGATTGCAGATTCTAGTGTGAGTATATGGGGAAACCGGGTTGACCCACGACCCGGCAGGCAGGGGCGTCAGGGGCGCCCACCGGTAGTTGGGGGAAGGGGCAACCGGGTTTCCCCACGCCTCGCCTGCCTCCGCTCAACCCTTGAGCCGCTGCGCGATCTCGGCCACGCGCCGGCCCAGTGCGCGGCCCTGGAGACGATCCTCGTCGGTCAGGCCGCCGATGGCGGTAGCGCCATAGTAGGAGCCGGAGCGCTCCATTGTCGGCGTCCAGGGCAGCCCGACGATGATCATCCCGCTGCCGAGTTGCCAGTGCAACACGTTGAGTAGCGTAAACTCGGTGCCGGAATGCCGCCCGGCGCTGGTGGTGAAGGCTGCGCCGATTTTGCCCGCGAGCAATCCCTCCTCCCACATATCGCCCGTCGTATCCAGCCAGCGCTTGAGCGAGCCTTTGATGCCCGTCCAGTTCGGCGTGCCGATGATAATCGCGTCGGCTTCGAGCAGATCTTCGCGTGAGGCGTCAGGAAGTTTGCGGAGCAACACCTCGGCCCCTGCTATTTCCCTCGCTCCGGCAGCCACCTCTTCAGCCAGCGCAGCGAGCAAATCCCCGTGATCGTAGAGCACCAGCACCTGACAGGAATCACCCATGGATCCGTCTCCTTTCCACGCCCGTTGGCAGGATTGGCGCAACGGGCAGAATGCCGCCCTGAGCCTCCGGCGCGTGCCAGTGGAAGCGGCGGGTGGTGTGTGGACCGGGATTGAAGGTGAGTGGATGCCAGTATTATATCAGATGCCGACAAATATGCCCGGCAACCACAGGAAATCAGGGGCGCCTGCGGCGATTACAGATTGTGGGGAAACCGGGTTTCCCTACCCCATCTCCACAGCTCTACACCCCCACACAGCCGGCTTGTAGGGCTGTCGAGGTGTGGAGATGAAGGCCGGATTGTCAAGCGGATCTGAACCACGCCCCCGTATCTGGCGTTTTGCAGCGCAACCGCACGGTCAACTCGGAGGAGAGACGCAGCGGCGCTGCGCCTCTGCGTGTTTCATCCGGGCGTTGTACGGCGAGGCCGCCTGGTTGTCCAGGGGAGATCTTGTCACCGCGGGTTTGCGGATTGCGTCTCTAAGGCCAGGTGCAGCGGCTACAATAGAGCGGGTGCGCCTCTCCCGGGCATGCCATGCCAGGCGGCTTGCCTGCATTCGGGCAGTTGCGGGCGGGACGCCCGCGCGCCCGGGTTGGCAGAAGATCTGCGTTTCACCTGCCCGGGCTGGAGGAGCAGGCCAGTCTGCGCGCGGTCTGCGCACATCCCAATGGAGGGTTGGACCATGCACAATCTGAAGGAACAGGTCGGCATCGAGGCAACAACGGTTACGGTGGATGGCTTGCGCCTGCGCGTGCTCACGGCGGGTGAAGGGCCGGCGGTATTGCTTCTGCACGGCTTCCTGGTGAATGCCGACGACTGGCGCCCCACCATCGCCTGCCTGGCCGGGCAGGGGTACCGGGCGATCGCTCCCGATGCGCTGGGGTTCGGCCACTCGGATAAGCCGGGGGGCGCGGCCTACAGCTTGCAGCGCTACGCCGATCTGAATGCGGGTGTGCTCGACGCTCTGGGGGTACCATCTGCCGCTGTGGTTGGGCACTCGATGGGTGGCAAGCATGCCCTGGCGACGACGGTGCTCCACCCCGCCCGCGTCTCGCGGCTGCTGATCGCCGACAGTGAGGGCTTTATGCAGTTGCCGCTGTTTATGCGTAAAGGCGGCGCGCTGCCCTTCCTGGGCGAGGCCATCCTCTCGCTCTCCGCCCTCCCGCCGGTGATCCGCATGCAGCTCCGGGCCGCCTTCGCCGACCCGGCGCGCTTCGTCACCCCCGAGCTGGTGACCCGCGGGCGCGAGACTCTTGGCGATCCGCAGGTGCGCCAGACTATGCTGGCCCTCAGCCGTAACTACGAGGCCAACGATCTCAAGGGCAGCGGCCTGTGGCCGCGCCTGTCGGCCATCCGTTGCCCGACGCTGATCGTCTGGGGGGCCGAGGATCGTCTGTTCCCGGCGCGGTATGCTCAGGAGGCGCAGAAGGCCATCCCCGGCGCGCAGGTGGTGATCATTCCGCGTTGCGGTCACTTTCCGCAAATCGAGGCCCAGGAACGCTTCCACGGGCTGTTGCTCGGGTTCCTGGCCGGCCAGGAGGTGCGGTAGAGAGGCGCCCCTGGGCCGGGATTCAGTGCAGGTAGAATCCAGCAAACCGGCGCATGCCAGGTTTGGGATCGGGAGGGTTGCAGGGAGGCTCAGCCTCCCTGCAACTGCTACGCGAGGGCCCGATCAATCAATTCCTGCATTCGCTGCACGTGGGAGCCGCGCCAGTAGATCTGCCCACACGTCTGGCAGCGCCAGAACTCGTCGTAGTAGCGCCGGGTCTTGGGTTGAAGCTGGTCGAGGATCTCCGCCTTCGCCACCGGCGCGGTGAGGCCGTTGCAGCGGATGCAGCGCCGGAAAGGCTGCGCGCTGGCCCGCAGATTGTAGCGTCGCGCAACCTCGCGCAACTGGGCCTCGGGGGTGGTGGCGCGGACGAACGCGCCATAGGTGACCGCGCTGCGCATCAGCAGCCGCACATCGCGGGTGAGCAGTACGCGCTGTTCTGCGCTGGCAAGCGCCACCAGCTCCGCGTCGCTCTGGTCATTGCGGTAGAGGGTATCGAAGCCCAGCCTCGCGCAGTCCTAATGTCTCGCTGTCGCACTATGGCGTTTCATGCCATCGCGTGCCTGCGCACCCTCCCATCGGCGCTTGACACTGCGTTTCTGTCGTGATACAACGTTCCCGTGCATTCTGCGCATGAGCAGAGTGCAGTGATTTCGCACTGCGCAACCTGTCAGACATCGCCGATGCATCGGGTGCGTTTCTCACGTTCTCATCGTCTGCTCGGCGCGCTCAGCGCCGCCGCGATTGCTGTGCTGCTGTTTATCGGCGACATCGTCTCCAACCTGCTGGCAAACGAGCTCGGAGCATCGCTGGGAGCGTGGCCCGGATATCGACCCTGGCTGTACGTCGCCAGCGGCGTCAGCCTGGCGGTGGCGATCGTGCTGGCCATACTCGAACGCAAGCCCTCGACCGATAATGATGACCGCGCGATTGCGGTTGACCCGAATGAGCGCCGCTCCCGGCAAACCATGATTGGACTCCAGCGCTTCATCTGGATCGATGGCGTGCTGCGCCACTCGCTCTGGAATGATACCCTCATCACCCTGGGGCTGGCTGAGCGTCCTGAAGCGGTGGCGCCGCCGTGGCGGCACCTCCTGCCTGAGCGTCGTCCGGGGCAGGCGGATGCGCTGTTGCCCGACGGCGTCTCGATCGCAGAGGTGTACGACCAGCATCGGCACAGCCTGCTCATCCTTGGCGCGCCGGGGTCGGGCAAAACGACCCTGCTGCTCGACCTGATGCGCCACCTGCTCGACTGCGCAGCACAGGACGAGACCCATCCCATCCCGGTCAGGTTCGACCTCTCGGCGTGGGGCGACGACCGACCGCCGCTGGAACAGTGGCTGGTCGCTCAGTTGCGCGCGCAGTACGGCGTTTCGCAGCGACTGGCTGAGGCATGGGTGACACACAACCGCATCCTGCCGCTGCTCGACGGTCTCGATGAGGTGGCGGAGGAACGGCGGGCGGCGTGCGTGGAAGCGATCAACGCCTACCGCGCGGAGCGCGGTCCGGAGTGGCTGGTGGTGTGCTGCCGCGAGCGCGAGTATGAAGCGCTGCCCGACCTGCGGCTGAGTGGCGCAGTGGTGGTGCAGCCGCTCAGCCAGGAACAGATCGAAGATTTTCTCCAGAGGGGCGGCAGACGCCTGGCGGGGGTTCGCCGATTGCTGAAGGATGACCCGGCGCTGCTCGGTGGAGACGATGCTGCCGGCGCCGTGGCGGCCACGCCGCTGATGCTGAGCATCATCGCTTTCACGTATGCGGATGTGCCGGCGGTACGGCTGCGCGGCGTCAGCGTGGCGGAGCGGCGCGCCGAGGTGTTCGACCGCTACATCGAGCGGGCGCTGACCCGGACGGACAAGCCGGAGGACCCGCGCTTCGCCGATGCCGCGGTGACGCGCCGCCGCCTGGCATGGCTGGCGTGGCAGATGCGCCGCTGCGCCCGCAGCATCTACCAGATCGAAGAGATGCAGCCCGACTGGCTGGCGGAGCGTGACCGCCGGCGCTACCGCCTGCTGTCTGTCCTGGGCGGCGGGCTGCTCGGCGGGCTGGTCGTCGGGCTGCTCGGCGGGCTGGTCGTCGGGCTGCTCGGCGGGCTGCTCTTCGGGCTGCTCGGCGGGCTGGATTCAGACATTACGGTCGTTGACCGGCTCACCTGGTCATGGCGCGCGGCGTGGGAGGGGCTGGTCGGCGGGCTGGTCTTCGGGCTGATCGTCGGGCTGGGCGGCGGCATCGGCGCTGCGCTGGGCGGTCTCGCTGGCGGCATCATCGGCGGCGCCCTGGTCGGTGCAGTGCTCGGTGGGTGGGCTGGCGGGCTGGGCTTCGGGCTGCTCTTCGGGCTGATCGGCGGGCTGGTCGGCGGACCAATTGTTTTGGGGGCTATGGCTGCCGCCGCGCAGGTGATCGGTGAGCCGGGGGTGGGGCTGATCGGCTGGCTGATCGGCGCCTTTGTCGGCGGGCTGGTCTTCGGGCTGATCGGCTGGCTGCGCGGCACCGTTGTCGGCGGGCTGGTCTTCGGGCTGATCGTCGGGCTGGGCGGCGGCATCGGTGCTGCGCTGGGCGGTCTCGCCGGCGGCATCATCGGCGGCGCCCTGGTCGGTGCGGTGCTCGGTGGGTGGGCTGGCGGGCTGGGCTTCGGGCTGCTCGGCGGGCTGCTCGGCGGGCTGCTCGGCGGGCTGGGCGTTGGGCTGCTCGTCGGGCTGGTCGGCGGGTTTGAGACTGAACAAGTGGCGGTGCGCGTTCAACCCAACGCCGGCATCCGCGCCTCGCTGCGCAACGGGCTGGTCGGCGGGTTGGTCGGCGGGCTGCTCGGCGGGCTGCTCGGCGGGCTGCTCGGCGGGCTGCTCGGCGGGCTGCTCGTCGGGCTGGTCGTCGGGCTGGGCGGCGGGCTGGTCTTCGGGCTGGGCGGCGGGCTGGTCGTCGGGCTGGAGACGGTCATCAAGCACTACGCGCTTCGCCTGTTGCTGGCGTGGCGCGGCACGCTGCCGCTTGATGTGATCGGCTTCTGCGACTATTGCGCAGCGCGGGCGTTGCTGCAACGGGTGGGCGGCGGCTGGCAGTTCATCCATCGGTTGCTGCTCGAGCATCTGGCGGATCAGGCGGGCTAGAGGCCCGCACGCAGGCGCGACACCCGCGCTTCCAGCCACGCCCACGATGGAGTGCGTTAGCAGCAGCGTGCCACACTCCGGTGGCGCAGTTCTACCAGAGCAGCACGCCAATTGTGCTGTGCTATCAAGGAGTGCTCCAGCGTGACCGACACGAAAGTTATCTACTCGATGATCCGCGTGGGCAAGGTCGTTCCGCCCAACCGCGAGGTGCTTAAAGACATCAGCCTCTCCTACTTCTACGGGGCGAAGATCGGCGTGATCGGCGCCAATGGCTCGGGCAAGAGCACGTTGCTCCGCATTATGGCCGGGGTGGATACTGATTTCAACGGCCAGACGGTGCTGGCGCCGGGCTATACCGTCGGCTTTCTGGAGCAGGAGCCGCAGCTCGATCCAACGAAAACCGTGCGCCAGGTGGTTGAAGAGGGGGTGGCCGAGATCGCCGCGCTCCTCCGGCGCTACGACGAGATCTCCGAACGCTTCGCCGACCCTGATGCCGACTACGAGGCCCTCGTCGCCGAGCAGGGCAAGCTGCAGGAGAAAATTGACCACCTGGGCGCCTGGGACCTCGATAGCAAGCTCGACCTGGCTATGGACGCCCTGCGCTGCCCCTCCGGCGACACGCCGGTGAGCGTGCTCTCCGGCGGCGAGCGCCGACGTGTGGCCCTCTGCCGCCTCCTGCTCCAGTCGCCCGACATCCTCCTGCTCGATGAACCGACCAACCATCTCGACGCTGAATCGGTGGCCTGGCTCGAACGTCACCTCCAGGAGTACAGGGGCACAGTCATCGCCGTGACCCACGACCGCCACTTTCTCAACAATGTGGCCGGCTGGATCCTGGAGCTTGAGCGCGGCCACGGCATCCCCTGGCGCGGCAATTACGCCAGTTGGCTCGAGCAGAAGCGCCAGAAGCTCGCCGCCGACGAGAAAGCCGAGAGCCAGCGCCAGAAAGCCCTGCAGCGCGAACTCGACTGGATCAACATGGCCCCCAGAGGACGCCACGCCAAAGCGAAGGCCCGCATCAGCGCCTATGAGCAACTGCTCAACGTGAGCCAGGAGCAGAAGGATCGCGAACTGGAGATCTTCATTCCCCCCGGTCCACGCCTGGGTGATGTGGTCATCAAGGCCGAGGGGGTTACCAAGGCCTATGGCGACAGGTTGCTCTACGAGAACCTGAGTTTCGATCTGCCCCCCGGCGGCATCGTCGGGGTGATCGGGCCGAATGGCGCCGGTAAAACGACCCTGTTCCGCATGATCGTCGGCCAGGAAACGCCAGACAGTGGCACCCTGACCATCGGCTCGACGGTGCGTCTGGGCTACGTGGACCAGAGCCGCGATACCCTCGACCCGAACAAGACGGTCTGGGAAGAGATTTCTGGCGGCAATGATGTGATCGTGCTCGGCAACCGCCAGATCAACTCGCGAGCCTACTGCGCCCGCTTCAACTTCACCGGCGCCGACCAGCAGAAGCGTGTCGGCACGCTCTCGGGCGGTGAGCGCAACCGTGTCCATCTGGCGAAGGTGCTCAAATCAGGCGCCAATGTGCTGTTGCTCGACGAACCCACTAACGACCTCGACGTCCATACGCTGCGCGCCCTTGAAGAGGCCCTGGAGAACTTCGCCGGCTGCGCGGTGATCATTTCCCACGACCGCTGGTTCCTCGACCGCGTGGCGACGCACATTCTGGCCTTCGAGAACGACAGCCAGGCTTTCTGGTTCCCCGGCAGTTACTCCGAGTACGAGGCCGACTACCACCGGCGCAAGGGCTCCGCCGCCGACCAGCCGCACCGCACCGTGTACAAGAAACTGGTGCGCTAAGGCGCCAGTTCAGCACCCAGTCGGCTCAACTGCACACGGCGCGCAGGCGGCTGGTCGGGGTGCTCCTCGAAGCGGCTGCGCTCGAAGTACTGCACGGTTAATGCGCGCCCTCCCTCGACCGGTTCCGTCAGCGGCTCGCTGAGCGGGTAGCCGAAGGTTGCCAGGCCGCCATTGCGCTCCCAGAAGCCCCGGAAGGGCGGGCAGAGGCTGTGCTGTGTCTCGGGGAAGTAGCGGCAGCCCGGCGCGGCGCCGCTTACCGTGGGTAGCGTTCGCCAGTCGATACCCCGGCGCGCCAGGTACTCGACCCCGAGCAGCCCGCTGAGCACATCATTGGGCGGCGGGTTCTCGGGGTGGTACTCGAGGCGGTTGCGCTCGAACCACTGCACGCGCCGGTCGCGCCCATCAACGCCCCGTTCCACCCGCTCTGGAGTCAGCGGCAGGCCAAACACCGTCAGACCGCCGCCCCGCTCCCAGGCTACCAGAAACGCGCCACTCACGGTCAGCCCCGTCTCGGCGAAGCTGCGCACCCGTCCCGGCACCACCTGACGCAGATACACCGGGCGCTCCCCCACGCTGATATTCGCCGCCCCGCCCGTGAGGGCTTGCTCGGCCCCGTCACGCTGGATCAGCGTCGCGTTACGCCCCGGCGCCAGGGGTAGCTCGATACTGCGCCGCTCGCCCAGGCTCCAGAGCACATCCACGGTGCCGCCATCGGGCTGAACGAAGCGGTGGTGAGCCAGCCGGCCCGGGCGGTGAGCCGGCCCGGTGCCCTGATAACGCGTAAACTGCAACTGGGCAACCAGCGTGCCGAAGGCCACGTATGCCGGCCTGGGGTTGAGCGCGTCGTCAACAATTGCTGCGGGACCCCAGGGCTGCTGCGCGCCGTTAAACTTGTCCTCGAGCTGAAAATAGCTCACGTGCGGAATGCCTGCTGCCGCTGCCAGCACAAAGGTGCGCACCAGGTAATCGGCCTGCTGGTCGAGGCTCCTGGCAAACTGAGGCGCGCAGGCCGCCCCGCAGACGCTCCAGCCCACCTCGGTCACCCATACCGGCTTGCCGCCGCGGGCCGCCCAGCGCTTTGCCAGTTCGAGCCGACCGGTAATGGTAACATCAAAACCTTCACGAGGGTTGATCAGCGAAGGATCGTCGGGAGCATGGTCAATCAGCCAGGGGTGGATGGAGAGCACGTCGAAGCTCTCCCAACCCACCAGTTCGACTACCCGGTCCATAAAGGCGTTCTGGCCCACTGCGTCGAAGACGTAGACCCCGCCGCTCAGCACGATTGCGGTCGGGTCAGCCTGCTTGACCGCGGCGTAGGCCTTGCGCAGCATCACGGCATACGCTGCCGGGTCAGCCCGGGGCAGCCAGGTGCCGTCCATATCCGGCTCGTTCCAGATCTCCCAGGCAGCCACGCGTGGCGAGCCAGGCGCATCGTTAAAGCCATCGCCATCGTAGCGCTCAACCACCTGGCCAACCCAGCGGGCATAGGCATCCATATCGGTGGGCGCACACCAGTACTCGGGCTGACGAGTTGCTCGGGCGTGAGCCACGCAGCGCGGGTCGCGGTACTGTTCGGGCGTGGTCAGGAGCATACCGATGATGCCGATGCCCGCGTCGGCGAGCATGCCGATGCGTCGGTCGTAGAAGGAATTCGCCAGCTCACGACCCCAGCAGGCCCAGCAGATCTCTTCGCGCGTCCAACTGGCGCCGATACGGGCAGCCATCGCCACCAGCGCAGCAGCCTCGGCGTCGCTGCGCTCGCGGCCGGTAATGTACATATTCAGTCCGAAAAGCGTAGGTGGCCCTGCGGGTTGCCGCGAGGCGGCGTGGATCGGCGACGGGCCGGCAGGCAGCACGGCGATCAGCGCCAGCATCAGCGCCAGTATCCCAACGGTTGCACGTCGAAGCATCACTCCACCTGCTGGCGCATGGCGCCCCTGTTGCATCCCTCGGGGATACAGGGTACCACAATTTCACGGTGGCGCGTGGGGAGGTCGGCGGAGCGGCATGATGTCCTGCGCAACACCCGTGACCCTCTCCACGCCGCCGCCGGGCGGGTTGGTCGCCGGGGCCGGGGGGCGATCGCGTCGGGTCGCCCCGCCGGACGGCGCGATGGCGGCACGGCGGGCCGCGTCGCGCCGCCCGCGCCCCACATCACCTTGTTATACCAATTTCACTTGAACGCTCCGCAAGCGGTGTTCCGTCAAAGCGCATCAGAACGCCCTGCGCGGTAATCTGCAATCCAAAATCTACAATCGTATTACAATCGTATTACTCCCCGCTTGACCGGCCGCCCATCCCGGGGTACTCTATACCACATGACGAACACCAGCAAACGCATCATTCTCACCGGCGCGACCGGGTTGATCGGCACGAAGCTGTTCGCCGCGCTGCGCGAGCGCGGCTATGAACTGGTCATTTTCTCGCGCAACCCCGTAAAGGCTCGCGCCACCCTGCCCGGCGCCGCCGAGTATATCGCATGGTCGCCTACCGAGGGCGGCCCCTGGGCCACGGCGATTGATGGATCCCACGCAGTTATTCACCTCGCCGGCGCCCCGATTGCCCAGGGGTTGCTGGGGGTGCGCTGGACGCCAGAGTATAAGCAGGAGATTCTCAACAGTCGCGTTATCGGCACGCGGGGGATCGTCAATGCGATTGCCGCTGCCGAACGTCGTCCCGCTGTGCTGGTCAATGCCTCGGCCATTGGCTACTACGGCTACCGCGACGATACGCCCCTCGACGAAAGCTCGCCCCCCGGGCGCGACTTCGTTGCCGAGGTCTGCATCGCCTGGGAACGGGAAGCCTCTCGCGCCGAGGAGTACGGCGTGCGCACCGCCCTCGTTCGCACCGGCATCGTGCTCGACCCGGAGCGAGGCGCCCTGGCCCAGTTGCTGCTGCCCTTCCGGCTCCGCACCGGTGGCCCGATTATGCCTGGCACGCAGTACTACTCCTGGATCCATCCCGACGATGAGATCGGCATCCTCCTCCTGGCTCTCGAAGATGAGCGGGTGCGTGGGCCAATCAATGCTACTGCGCCCAACCCCCAGACCAACCGCACCTTTTGCGAGACCCTCGGTGAGGTGCTGGGCTCGCCCTCGTGGCTGCCAGTGCCCGAGTTCACCCTGCGCATCGCCCTTGGCGAAATGGCCGACCTGGTGACCAGAGGCCAGCGTGTGCTTCCCAAGCGCGCTCTGGAGCTGGGCTACTCCTTCCGCTACCCAACATTGAAGCCGGCGCTACAGGATCTTTTGAAGTGAACATGGCTCGTCGCGGCGGGTCTGGGAGGGCTACGCCCTCCCGGGAGCATCTCGCTCCTTCCGGCACCCCGCTGCGACCGCCCTCTCATCCACTTCTTACATCTACTTAACTCCCTTCTTAGTCGTGTAGCGTATACTGAATGAAGCATGGTTTCAGCAGCGCCCTGCTGTACGGCGCTGTCGTGTGCCGAATCGCCCCCTCCCTCACCCCTCTCAGGTGCAGGGTTTTTGGGAGCGCAACCCCCGAGGGCAGCGCATACCCCACTCCCCTACACTGCCAGGACTCAGGGATGAACAGAACATATGGGCGCAGACAGGCGTTATGGCGTTGGGATGCGCTGGATGCCCTCCCACGAATGTGTGTAACGCGGCAATCTACAATGCTATACTTCAGGTGTAAGACCCATGGAACGCAAACACAATCCCCTCTTACTGCTCGCTGTCCTGCTGCTCGGGATCGTGATCGGCGTCGGTGGCGGCGCCGTTGCCGGCGGGTTGGTGGCGCTGGTGGTCACCGGGCGCGCCGCCTCCGCCGCGCCGGCTGATGTTGCCCGCTCAGCAAGTATGCCAGAACCGGTGCAGGCTGCCTCGCGCCTGGCGCCGTCTACCCAGAGCGCCGTCGGAGAATCGGCCCATTCCGACAGCGTGGTCGCCGCCGTACAGAAAGTGGCCCCTGCCGTCGTCACGGTAATTGTAACCACCCGGCAGGGTCGCGGCAGCGGCAGCGGGGTAGTTATCACCGCGCAGGGGCACATCGTCACCAACAACCACGTGGTTGAGAATGCCACTGGATTGCGCGTGCTCTTCGCCGATGGCACCTTGCAGGAAGCCCGGCTCATCGGTACCGACCCGCTCAACGACATCGCCGTGATCCGGGTGCAGGGCGCCGTTCCCGGCGTGGCGAGCATCGGTGACTCGGCTCGATTGCAGCCCGGCGAGACCGTGATGGCCATCGGCAGCCCGTTGGGCAATTTTCGCAACACCGTCACAGCCGGCGTGGTCAGCGCGCTGAATCGTTCCATCCCCGGCACCGGTCTGGAAGGGCTGATCCAGACCGACGCCGCGATTAATTCGGGCAACAGCGGCGGCCCGCTGATCAACCTTGCCGGCGAGGTCGTAGGAATTAACACGCTGGTGGTGCGCGGCGACAACAGCGGCTTCGGCTTTGGCGCCGCCCCGGTCGAAGGGTTGGGCTTCGCAGTGCCCAGCGCGATCTTCCGCAACGTGGCCGACCAGTTGATCGCCACCGGGCGCGTGCGCTTCCCCTTCCTGGGGATCACCTACCTGACCATTGACGGCCAGGTCGCCGCCGAGTTTGGTCTGCCGGTGCAGAATGGGGCCTACATCCGCAGCGGCCGGGCCGGCGAGCCTGCCGTACAACCCGGCAGCGCCGCTGCCCGGGCTGGCTTACGCGAGGGCGACATTATCGTTGCCGTAAATGATGTTCGCCTGGATTACAACACATCGCTGCGCCAACTGCTGCTGCGCTACAAGCCGGGTGATACGATCACCCTCACGGTGCTCCGCGATGGCCGCGAGCGCAATATCCAGGTAACCCTGGGCGAACGACCGGCCAACCTCTAGTGGTTTTAGTGGTTTGTCAACCAGGTTGTGATGGATGGTTTTTTGCGGGGAGGGCTTCGCCCTCCCACGCCCCCTCCCGCCACGTTCATCATAATTATCGTGGCGAACCACTAGCCCTGATGGGGTTCAGAGAAGGTGCTGTGGATCGCGCCGCCCCTCTTCCAACCTCCTTTCAGGTGTAGCGTTTCTGGCGGGTGGCCTTCTGATGCGCTGCTAGTCCTCACCCCCCTGCCCCCCTCTCCCGCTCAGGGAGAGGGGGGTATGTGGTCGGCGTTACGATCGCGTTGTAACATTAAAAAGAAATTATGCTATAATCCCCTCCGTCCACCAGGGTGTGGCGATACTACCAGGAACGTAGACAACGGAGGACCGATTGAGTAGTCAGCGATCCCCCACGCTGTGGTCGCGGCCCTTCCGGGCACTCTTGATCCTCATCATCGCTCTCATTCCTGCCCTCCCCGTCCTGGCCGACGGCCCCGTGTATGCCGGAGGTCTGGAGTTGCTAGATGGCGCGTGGAGTCGCCCCGATCGCACTCTCACGCTCGCGGCCGATGCTGGCCCGCCTCCGCCCATTGTTGCGGGCTACCAGCGCTATGGCAGCGCCCTCTCAGCGCCTGTTCTGCTCAACCAGCCCGTTACGCGCCTAAAACTCAGCTACGCCGCCGCCGTGCCGCCCGGCACCGAGGCGCGCGTTGATGTGCGCGGTAGCCCCGATGGCCAGCGCTGGCTGCCCTGGGTCACCTCGCTGCCCGATGGCGCCGTGGTTGGCTTCGATCAGCCCGTGCGTTATGCCCAGTACCGCGTGCTCCTGCTCGGTAGCGCCGACCTTGCCCCCGTCGTGCGCGACGTGCTCCTCGCTGGCACCGATCAGCAGCCCTCCGTCTCCGCAGCGGCCAGTCCCGCACCGTTCAGTATCGCCCCAACCTTCCGCATCCGCGCGACCCGGCTGGGCATGGTCGGCGGTCGAACCGCCAATGGCTACGTCATTCCACCCCGGGCGCGCTTCGTCGCTCTGCCCTCCTGGACGGTGCTCTCCACCCGTGGCCGCGATGAGTACCAGGTGCGTATCAGCTACCAGGGGCGCACTGCCGTGGCCCCGGTCTACGACGTTGGCCCCTACAGCGAACGCGACGACTACTGGAACCAGCCGCGCCGCGGCTTCCCCCAGCTCGAGCGCGGCTGGCCCCTCGATCACGCCGCATACTACGAAGGCTTCAACGGCGGGCGCGCCGATAAGGGCTTCGTGCGCTTTCCCACAGCTATGGATGTGGGCGACGGCATCTGGTGGGATGACCTGGGGATCGTGGGCGACCAGGCCGAGGTGGAGGTTACCTACCTCTGGCTGGGACAGGACCCCCTCGCCGGGCCGCCCCAGCGCGACCCCGCCGCGCCCGAGCACGTGGTTGACGAACTCGGCGGGGATTTCTGGCACAACGAGGCCGTCCTCAATGCCAGTCCCGTCGGTTGCGGTATGGGTCGCCACGCCTACCAGGCTACCACCGTGAACGACCCGGCCCGTGGTGGCCCGGTCGTGCGCTGGCAGCCGAATCTGCCCGTCGAGGCCGAGTATGACCTGTTTGTGCACATTCCGGTCTGCCCGAGCAAGCGTGAGCGCACCACCCAGGCGCGCTACGTTGTCCAGCATCGCGACGGGGCGCTGGAGGTGACCGTCAACCAGCGCGCCCAGACCGGATGGGTGCATCTGGGGCGTTTCCCCTTCAAAGCCGGTGTTGAGGGCTATGTGCAGAGCGGCGCCCTCGCCGGTGAAGCCGGCGCCACCATCTGGTTCGACCAGGCGCGCTGGGTCCGCGTGCCATAGGCGAGCCGGGGGCTACCTGCGGTAGAACAGGCGCCGCTCCCAAGCAACAGGGGCGCGAGGAACCATAGTTCCCCGCGCCCCTCGCACACCACTCCGGCCTGCCGGCCCAACGGGCATCACTCCTCGCTGCGCTCCTGGATCACATAGAGCAACTCAAGCAGCACATTCTTAACGCTCTCGCGGTCGGAAGCGACACAGGGCAGCACCTTGATGTGCGGCGGCTGGCGCAGCGCGAGGCGCAGTTCCTCAGGACTCCAGGCGTTGGGGCGATCTTGCTTGTTGGCGGCGATAACATAAGCCGTATCGCGGTAGGAGATAAAGAAATCGATGATCCGGTTCGTCTCGCGGAACGTTTCCGGGCGCGTGCTATCCACCAGAATGACCAGGCCGAGCATCCCCTCGGAGAGGATTTCCCACATAAAATCGAACCGCTTCTGCCCGGGGGTGCCGAAAAGATGCAACACCAGATCCGGCCCGATCGCGATGCGACCGAAGTCCATCGCAACCGTGGTCTCCTTTTTGATCATCCTGGTATCATCGGTCGCGCGGCGCTCGGTCGAGACCACCTCGATCTCGCTGATTGACCGGATGAACTCGGTTTTGCCGGCGTTCACGGCCCCGCTGATTACCATCTTTACAGTCTGCACTCCAGCCCTCCGCTTCGGTGCTGTGCCCTGGATGAAGCACACATCGGGTCTTACATGCCTTTGATACGATTGATGATGCGATTCACCAGGCTCCGCTTGACCCGGGGCACCTCAGCGGGCCCGCCACGGGCAAGGGGCATCGGCACAGGCTTCTTCACCACCTCTACCAGACCCGCGGTCAAGAAGCCATAGACGATTCGGCAGACGTCGAACTCCTTCAGATTCGTCTTCTGCGCGATCTCGGCCAGGGTGTCCCGGCCATTGATCCGGGCAATGACCCGCCACTCCTCGGCCGAGAGTTTGACCCCTTTGATCCGCACCCCGGGTTGATCCAGAAAACGCACCACCAGGTCGGTGGAAGGAATGCGATCTTTGATCCGCCCCAGTTCATCAATGCGGCGCGAGCCTTCCATGATCAGGTGATCCACCGAGATCGGCGAGGGAATGGTGGGCGCAGCCGGATCAGGGCGCTGGTTCTGCTCGAAGCGAAATTCCCCTTCGGGCCAGCCGAACAGCCCGTAGACCGCCTCTTCGGAGAAGCTCTGCAATGCGCCTTGGAGTTGCTCACGCGGCGCCAGGTTCTCCGCCAGGATTACTTCGGTGAGCGTTGCGCCATTGCCACGAGCCGCCAGGCTGGCGCGGGCGCGGGCCAACTGATTCTCGGTGAGCAGGCCCAGCCGGACCAGCAAGTCAGGCTGCTGGTCCTCAGGGCGACGCACAGCCATCACCAGCTTGCCGCGCTCGAAGAAGAGCAGGGCGGTTTCCTGGCCGTGCGACAGGTACAACCCCCCGGTCTTGTCACCCCGATCGACCAGGTACAGAAAATCGGAGAGGCCAAAATCGCGAATGTTGCCTACGAGGGCCATTGTATTGCCTCCAGGGGCTCAGCATGCACAGCCGGCGGCAGAATGTCCGTCGGAGCACGCGGGCCTCACGCAGTAACGGCGAAAGCTGTGTCAGGCGCCTCCGCCGGAGCCGATGCGACGCCGTCCGCCTCCAGAACGGGAACCAGTGCGGCGATGGCGGTCGCGATCATCGTATCGTCAGGCTCACGGGTTGTCAGAAGCTGCGTCGCCAGGGCCGGGGTGAGCAGGCGACGCACCCAGGGCCGGTGGTAGTGCGCGGCAGCGAAGCGCATAACTTCGAAGGCTACGGCAGCCACCACCGGAATGAGCAAGATCCGGGCGCCAATGCGTGGCCACAACGGTAATCCACTCACTGACAGGAAGATCACGAACCCGATCAGTGCGGCCAGAACCAGAAAACTGGTGCCGCAGCGGGGGTGAATGCGTGAGAACTGCCGGACTGACTCGACCGTCAGCGGGGCGCCGGCTTCGTAGGCGTTGATCGCCTTATGCTCTGCGCCGTGGTAACCAAAAACCCGCTGGATGTCCCGCAGGCGACTGATCGCGTAGATGTAGGCCACCACGAGCAGCAAATTGATCGACCCTTCGATCGCTTCACGCACCAGCACCGGCGCGCCGCGTTCTGCGGCGTAGTTGGCGATCAACGAGGGCAGCAACACAAAGACGCCCACTGCGATCCCCAGCACCACCACCACAATGCCCAACTGCGCAACCGGGTGAAGGTCCTGGTCCTGGTCGCCAACCGCAACTGTGGCCGAGAAATCGAGGGCCTGTCTGCCGATACGCGCCGCCTCCCACAACCTGGCCAGGCCGCGGATCACCGGGAGCCTGGTCCACGCCGGCCAGCTCTCGCCAGCCAGGGAGAGGTGCTTGACGGCGATGGCGCCATCGGGTCGGCGGACGGCGACGGTGGCCTGCCGGCGGCCACGCATCATCACCCCTTCGAGCACTGCCTGACCGCCGTATGAGAAGCGCTGCTCGTTCATCGGCCCTCGATGTTCGCGTCAGACCCTCATGCGGCTCCGCCGCACAATGACAACATGAACACAAATCTTTTCCTGGGAGGGCTCTGCCCTCCCAGGCCCTCCCGGTGCGGGTGGCATGTCACTCCTATGGTCAGGGGCGTAAGGGCGCAGCCCTTTCCAATCCTCCCGCATGCGGGCTATGGTTTCCGCATCTGAGACATAACCATCTGCCCGAGCCATACGTGAGGCTGCTTCTCCCTCGTTCTTGCGGCAGCAGCAGCCTGCCGGCGTGTATGATACCACGCTGCGAGACTTTCCGACAAGGAATCGTACCTTCTGGCCGGACAGGGCGCCCTCGCGGCGTTTTCAACCTGTGGCGAGTATAGCGCGGGCGCATTACCAGCCTGTAGCCTGACGGCTACGACTCCCCGGAAAAGCGCTCCGGAGCGTCACGCCGCGCAAAGGTGGTCGCCGCCGCTGCGACTCCTGTGACCAGGCTGGAAACGCGGATGAATGGTGAGACGACCCGTTCCGAAACGAACCCCGTCGTCCCCACGACCGTGCCGGCGGTATCCTTCGCGTTCGCTGCCAGCACCTTTGTGCTTTCCAGCACATCGTTCAACTTGACCGACAGTTCGTCGAGCCTGGGCATCAGGTTCAGGCGCGCCAGGCGATCCAGGCGATTAAGCACGTAGAACAGCCCGAAGAGTATTCCAATCGTGAGGACAGTGCTGATGAGTGTGAAGAATCCCAGGACGATGATGAATATGTCGCGGGTCGCTTCACGAACGCCCACCGGCGCGAGATACAGGCCTACGATCGCGGCGATCAGCAACAGGAACAGCACACCCAGGCCGATTCCAATCCATCGTAACACGGCAGGCCCTCCGCTCTTGGGGCATCCTGGCCCCACCTCTTTATACTCGGCATTACAGTGCGGTATTTCGCCCGGATAGCGGCGGAGATTATATCATACCCGCAGACGCGAGACAATGATCATCAGGATCCAGGCCAGCAGCACCGCCTCGAGCACCGGCACTTCGGCCGGTTGGGGCAGCGCCAGCGGCAGACGCAGGCCCAGGCCATAGACCAGCAGGCAGCCGACAAAGGCGGTCAGCCAGAAGATCGGCAGGTGGCGCCAGCGACGCCCCAGGAGCGCGTACCCCAGGGTTGCGCAGGCAGTAGCGAGGAGTAACATCAGGAACATTGCCGGCGCCAGGCCATAGATCATGGCAGTGCCTTTCTGGGGAGGGTGCCGGCTCCCCCTTGTTGTCAGACGCCAGACTCCTGCGCGGCTGTGCAGGGGTTGGGGAAACCCGGTTTCCCCGCTCTCCCCGGCGGGCTGTGCTCTCCCCAACCCTCCCGCTGCAGAGAAGCGGGCCACCCTGCGGGCAGGGGATTAAGGGCGGACAGAACACCGAGCCACCGTGGCTGGTACCGCATAGGAACGCCCCCGCGCGCGGCTCCGGTCTCCCCGCTTCGACAGGCTCAGCGCAGGCTCTCCACCTTCGCCGGAGCGGGGCCGGGGGTGAGGACCAACCAGCGCATCCCCACGCCATCACGTCCGTCGGCGTCCATACGTTCTGTCCGCCCCTGAACCCGAGCGGATGGGAGGCTCGAAGGGGGTGGAATGCTCCTCCCCGCCGGGGCTATGTGTTCACTCCCCGGGTCTCGACCGCACGATCCGCCCGCCGCCAATGACCCGATCGCCGTCGTAGAAGACGGCGGCCTGCCCGGGGGTGATCGCCTTGAGCGGGGCCAGCAGGCGCACCTGTAGCCGTCCATCGGGTAGCGGCGTAACCTCGGCCGGCGCGGGCGCGGCATGGGCGCGCACCTGCACCTCGCAGGTGAACGGCTCTTGCGGGCGCCTCCCCTCCACGATGCTCGGCTGGTCCACCTCGAAACGGTCGCGCAGCACGGCCTCGAGCGGGCCGACGATCAGGGCGTTGCGGCCCACGTCGAGATCAACCACATACAGCGGTGCGCCACGGCTCAAGCCCAGACCGCGACGCTGGCCGATGGTATAGAGCGGCAGGCCCCGGTGGCGGCCGACCTCGCGGCCCTGGAGATCGACGATCGGACCAGGAACCAGACTCTCCGGCGCCGTCTCGCGCAACAGGTTGCGATAATCTCCCCCCGGCACGAAGCAGATGTCCTGACTCTCCTCGCGGTAGGCGCTCGGCAGGCCGCGCGCGGCCGCCATATCGCGCACCTGCGGTTTCGTCAGCCCGCCGATGGGAAACATCAGCCGCGCCAGATCACCCTGCCCGAGCATGTAGACCATGTACGACTGGTCCTTATCATGGTCGAGCGCCCGCAACAACTGGTAGGGGCCGTCCTCGCGCTCACGGGTGATGCGGGCATAATGGCCCGTGGCCACGTAGTCGAAGCCCAGGGTACGGGCGCGCTCCAGCAGCGCGCGGAACTTGATTTCGCGGTTGCACTCCAGACAGGGGTTGGGCGTATAGCCCTGCGTGTAGGCGTGCACAAAATAGTCAATCACGTGCCGCCGGAACTCCTGCTGGTAGTTGAAGACGTAGTACGGGATACCGAGGCGCGCGCAGACGCGCCGGGCGCTCTCGGCCATCTCTGCGGCGCAGCAGAGGCTCTCGGCCAGGCGCTCGTCGTCGTCGTCCCAGAGGTGCATGGTCACCCCGACAACCTCGTGTCCCTGTTCGTGTAACAGCGCAGCGGTGAGGGAACTGTCCACGCCGCCGCTCATTGCAACGATGATCTTTGCCATAATCGGAACTCAGCCCGGCCTGACGCACGGCTATGCTCAGGGCTGTTGCAACGCCACCGGGGCAAGCTCCAAACCCTCGTGGAGCGGCTACGCTGCCCAGCATCCCACCGTGGAGGCAGAGGTTGCACTGGCCCCGGGCTATGCTGTGCGCCACCACAGGCCGGGGTATAATGATTGTACTTTTCATTATACCCTATGCCCTCTTGCTGAGGTGAACATAGCCCGCGCGCGGGAGGGTTTGGGCGTAGGGGCGCGGCGCCGCCGCGCCCCTACCCCCTCCCAGGAAACACCCCGGCAGCGGGGAGGGTTTGGGAGGGCGCAGCCCTCCCAGGAAACACCCCGGCAGCGGGGAGGGTTTGGGAGG
>FWPV01005682.1_pt1 | contig 24672 bp, 21 predicted proteins | sample 2228371 | NCBI WGS metagenome assembly FWPV01 (sample SAMEA103939776, study PRJEB20133) | metagenome | reverse complement strand
GCTTCCACGCAAACGGAGACCGCCGATAGGAGACTGCTATCCGGCGCGATGGAATTGTCACCCGCCCGGGGGCAGTTACTCGCAGCCCTGACCAATCTTGCCCAGCCTATCAAATGCCGCAGGGAAACAGAACAGGACATGGTCATTTGCGACCTGCTGCCAGGCAAGCGGGCCGGAAGACCCGGCCCGCGTTGTCACGTGGCATCGTCGTGAACGTTGATTCGCCGCACCTCGTGGTATGATGACTTGGCCTTGTGCGGCCGGGTATAGCGGTCACGGTCGGTGTTTCGTTCACCGCGCCTCGAGGCGCCGACCATTGGCCGCCCGGGCCCAAGGCTGTGGAACAAGAAGCAATGACTGGAGGCAGTGATGTACCGATTCACAATCGGCGGTGCAATGCCCGGCCCCGTCTCCTTGCGCATCATTGATGCCTCCGGCCGCGTCGTCAGGACGATGAAGGCCGATGCAGCATCGGGGGGTGCGGCTATGGTCTGGAATCACGACGAAGCAGGGTCCGGGGTCTACTGCTATCTGGTCCAAGCCGGCAGCAGCACAGTACATGGCAAGCTCACAGTACCGAAGTAGCCCGATGTCCCATTGGTCTGACCGAGCGCCTGTCCTGCGCCTGAACTCGCCGCCGTTTGCGGCCGTCTGGCTTGTGGCTGGGTTCTGCTCTGTGGGCTCGTCGGTGACGTTTGAGCGGACCTACCACTGGCACGGCAACAACTGGGGCACGACCGTGCATTGCGACCGCGATGGAGGGTACGCAGTCGGGGCGAAACTGAGCCTTCCTGGGCAGGGGTTCTCGGCATCAATCATCAAGGTGGATTCGCTCGGTGACACGTTGTGGGTCCGGCACTTCCTAGGGCTGCAGGGCGGGTACATGTGTGCGGCCAGGGGTTCAGGCTACGCCATCGTCGGTCGGAGTTTCAGCCAGAGCACGTGGGAGGACATCGTGCTGAACCGCGTTGATTCGCTTGGCGACTCGTTGTGGACCTTTGTCTACGCAACACCGGACGAGGACAACGCGGTCGCCATTGCCGCGACCCCGGACAGCGGGTTCATCCTGGCCGGCGGGTTCGGCATAAGTCCGAACTGGAACGGCGGTCTCATCAAGGTTGATGGTCAGGGCCAGATGTTGTGGAGCAGGCACATGGACCTAACCAAGTACATCCGCCTTTATGATGTCCGGCCGACTCTTGACAGCGGTTATGTGGTCAGCGGATACTGGGAAGACTCGACCGGCTACGGGTTCTATGTCGCTAAGACCGATTCGCTGGGCCGCGAGGAGTGGACGTGGCGGACTTTTGCGCCGCACGATTCGATGGGCTATGGCACGGTCATCCAAGCCCCGGACGGTTGCTTCTACATTGCCGGAACCGGCAGCACTGCTCCGCCCCGACTTGAGGCCTTCCTGGCCAAGCTGTCGCCCGAAGGCGACCTGCTCTGGGCGCGATTCTACGGCGCAGAGGGGTACGACATTCGAGGAGGAGGCGCTCTCTGCCAGGCCGATGACCGCGGGTTCCTCATCGGCGGGACGATTTGGACCGCTAGCTCGCCGACCCATGAGCGGCTGCACATTATCAGGACCGACTCGCTCGGCCGACAGCTCTGGGCCAGGGAGTTCCGCGGACTGAATGACCAGCCCGACGGCGCTCACGACGTGCGCCAGACCCCGGACCGTGGCTTCATCATCACCGGCATTGCCGACTTCGCCAGGGTCTACCTGATAAAGACCGACTCACTTGGACTGGTTCACCTGGCGATTAGTGATGCTGGCGGTTTTCGACAGGCGTGCGACCTGGGCCCGACGGTCTCTAGTCGCAGCCGGCTGGCGGCCGGCCTGCCTTAGGGCGCGGAAGTGCTCAACGCGACCGGTCGCAAGGTTCTTGACCCGGGCTTCAGACCGGACGCCCGGAGCATTGCTCCCGGTGTCTACTTCATCCGTCAGACCACTGGGGGCCGCGCACAATCTGCGCAGAAGGTTATCATCACCCGATAGAGCAGACAGCTTCGGACTGGGTTCGCAAATCAAGAGCTCATGAGGGAGCAGCGGACAGGACATGGTCAGTTGCAGCTTCCTGCCAGGCAAGCGGGCCGGTAGACCCGGCCCGCTTGAGCGTTGTGGACGGTTTCGGCTAGTTGCTCTTGACCAGCTTGACCGTGCCCGAGAACTCGCCGGCCTGCATCTGGACGTAGTAAATGCCGGTACCGACTGTCCGGCCCGCGTCGCTTGCGCCGTTCCAGGGCAGGGCATAGTAGCCCGGCCGCTGCGCGCCGGCGAACAGGGTCCTCACCTGCCGGCCGTCCGCAGAGTAGACCGTGATACGCACGTCGGCTGCGCGCGGCAGTTCGTACCGCACACCGCCGGCCGAGGCCGATGGGCTCGCGCCCAGCCGGCTGATGCTGAACCGCCGCGGCAGCGTGCTGCCACCCTCGATGCCGGTCGACGGGATGACCTCGAACGAATCCGAAACCATGTCGTTCGCCGGGTTCTCATCGCCGACAAGTAGGGTCCTCGCCCGGACCTCGAACCAGCCGACCGGATGCGCCACCCAGCCTGCAAAGGCGACCGTATCGGTTGCGCCCGCGGCCAGGGTGACCGACTGGGTGTCGGCATAGCCCGCGCTGATGAGGAACTCAACGTCGAACGTCTCCGGTGATGTGCCGAGATTAGCAATCACGGCCCGCGGGGTCACTGCCAGACCCGAGTCTACCTGGCCGGCCGGCTCAACAATCTGCCGCGCGCCGACATCGTGGGTGAGCGCGAGCGACGAGATGTCGCCGGTGATAGTCCAGGCAAACGGCTGCCGGGCCCGGGTCGCAACGTTCTGCGCTCCGACCCAGATTGCCCACTCGCCGGTGTCCGGAGCATTGATGCGGGCGCATTCCTCGACGTTGACCGCGTCCCACGTGCCCGGATTGGGCTGGGACTGACCGCTTGAATACTTGTTGCCCCGATACTCGGTGCCGTCGGGCGCTATGAGTTCGAGGTTCAGGTCGTTGACCAGGGTCGGGTTAGCGCTGGGCGATGCTGCGGTATCGGTCCACGCCAGGCAGGCGCGCAGCGGTATCGAGGAGTTGACGCGGAAGCGAATCTCCTTGAACTGGCCGGTTGCCAGTCCGATGGTGTCGTCCATTATCATGAGCTTGCGTGTGTCGCCGGCAAAGTAAAGGACCGAGTCGGCATCAATCCTGCCCCAGCCAATGTCGAAGCTCGGGACGGTGTAAGAGCCGACATTCGGGTCAGCCGATACCATCGCCATCGAGCGCAGCAAGGCCGCGCTGATGTAGCTGATGCGGTTCTGCGGCTCAGGCACGCCGGTCGGGTAGTATCCTTCTTGCAAGTAGCACCGCAATAGCCCGACCGTGCCGTTCGCGGTCGGCGTGGCCATTGACGTACCGGACATTTCGGAGTAGCCGTTGGTCCCGGTTCGCTGCGCAGACCAGATGTCCACTCCCGGCGCCACGATGTTGGGCTTGATTCGGTTGTCCTGAGTCGGGCCGCGGCTTGAGAAACTCGCAATCGTGTTGGAACTGGTGCCCCGGTTGGTCGCGCCGATGGTCAGCACGTTCTTGGCAATCCCGGGATTGCGCAACCGCCGGGTTGAACTCTCGTTGCCGGCAGCCATCAGGTTCATGAAGTCCTTATTCGCCCAGCAAAACGCATCGGTCGAGGCATCCTGTAGCAGGTATGTGCCTTGGGTATTGGACCAGCCCCAGGAGCCGGAGTGCTGCTTGACCGGCCTGAGCGAGTCAGGCAGGCCGCGGCCGGCATAGACCGTATCCCACATCGGCGTGTGGTCGGTCGGCACGAGGAAACTGGTACCGTTGGTGATGTCCACGAAGTAGTAGCGTGCGTCCTTGGCCATGCCGTCGTAGTAGCTTGTGCCGCCGGTGACCGAGTCGTCGCCGCAGATTGAGCCGGCGACGTGGCTACCGTGGTACTGGCCCTCGCTCACATCGGCCGAGCCGAACCGCTTGTACGCCACGACCTTTCGGTGGGTCGGCCAGACCCCCGGAGCGCTGACGCTCAGCGCTGGATCGCGGAACATATCGTGCCCAAGATTCAGGCCGGTGTCGGTCGCGGACATGATTACCCCGCGGCCGCGTACTCCGTTGCGCCATACCGGCCGTGCCGCCATACTCGTGTCGGGTGGCGATAACGCCAGGTACCCACTCTGCATCACCCACTGGGAGGTGTTGTTGCAGAACGAACCTTCGCGGAACTCCTGAATCCAGAACGTCTCAGCCAACCGGGCAACCGCAGCGATGCCCGACTCGTCCAGCGCCGCAGTAATGGTCGTGCCGAAGCTCGATGTCATCTTCTCCTCGACCACGCCGCCCGCGGCCTCAATCGCCTCGGTGATGGCAGTCGGATCTTCGCCCTGCATCGCGAGGATGACCACCCGCCTCATCCCCGGTTTGTCGAGCAGCCCAAGCTCCAGCTTGTAGGCCGGTTGGAACAGACCGACCCAGCGGACGAACGGCTGAGCTTTGACCTGCGCGACCTGGCTGGCATCCAGCCGGGCGAGCATCGCATAGTGCGGCAGGTATCCGAACACGCCGATGGACTGCCGGTGCAGCAGCGACACCCAGGTCTGGTCAATCGGCCCGGTGAACTGCACAATGTAGTACTGGCTTGCCGCGCTGCCGTCGAGCCTGAGCTCGGCCGGCAAAGGCGGCTCCCCGATGCGCGTGTCAATCAAGTAGCCGTTGGAAAACTGGACGTAGTTGGCTTCATCGCCGACCTGTGGCGTGAACTGCCGGGCCGGCCCCATGTCATAATGCGACCGGGCAAGCGCCGGAGAGGCAGTGACCGAAAAGAGCAAGTACACTGCCGTGAGAAGGTTCTTCATGGACTCTCCTGTCTTAGTGTCTTCGGACGGCCCGCTGCCAGCGCCGACAGCGAGTTATCTAGGGACCTACGTATACTACCTTTGACCAGCGTTCAGGTCAAAGGATGCAGACCCGGACAGTGCGTTCGCCTTCCGGCGTCACCAGCCGAACCAAATAGACACCTCGGGTATGTCCCCGCGCATCCCAGGTTAGACGGTGACGATCTGAGGCGAAGCCGGCTTGTACCAGCGACTGAACGAACCTTCCGGAAGCATCGTAGACCGAAAGCCGGACCGACCCGCCACGGGGCAGGACCAAGTCGAGCCACACCTGCCCGCGGCCCGGATTCGGCCCTGCGGTCAGGCGCAGACCGCTCAGCACAGGCTGGGTATCTGAGGCAAACCATTGCGGCGGCAGTGTCTTGAGCAACCCGGCATGATTGCCGCAGGCCCAGAGCGTGCCGTTCGGCTGCCGGCCGATGTCACTCACCCAGCCGCGCGGCCAAACTGAAGTGTACTCTTGCTGCCAGGTGATGCCGCCATTCGTGGTCTTGTAGATAAACCCTCGCCCGTCCTCGCCCGGCTGACCGCCGCCCTGATTGCCCGCTGCCAACCAGCCGGTCTGCTCATCAGTGAAAAGGAGCGCTTCAAGATAGGTGTGCGGCACCGAACCGACAATGCTCCAGGTTGAGCCGCCGTTCGTTGTCCGCTGAACCCCGCCGCCGTAGCAGCCGGCCCAGCCGTTCTGTGCATCAAGAAAGAACAGTCGGTTGATGTGAGCACTGCCGCCCGGGCTCTGAGTCTGCCAGTTCACGCCGCCGTCGGTCGTGTGGCGGATGAAAGCGTTGCCACCGCCGTACCCGCCCGCCGCCCAGCCGGTCTTTGAGTTAAGCATGAACACGTCTTCACAGTAGTTGGTCGTTCCAAGACTCTGTCCGCTCCAGGTCGAGCCGCCGTTTGCGGTCACGCGCATCGTTCCCTGACTGCCGCAGACCCAGCCCGAGTCCCGGGTGGCAAAGAACATCCGGCCCACCCAGCTCGAAGTGCCGACGCCGAACTGAGCCCAGTTCTGCCCGCCATCGGTCGTGCGATACACTTTGGCGCTGTTGCCTTCCTGGAGCATCCAGCCGTGGCTCGCATCCACAAATTGCACCTGTACTCCGCCCGGCGCATTCCGGTCGCGTGCCCAACTTTGCCCGCCATCGGTCGTGCGGAAGGAGTAGCCCGGCCCGGTTGAAGAACCGGCCACCAGCCAGCCGGACTCAGCCGAACTCCAGCCGACCGACTGCCAGAACGGCGCGTGGAACTGCCAGTCGAGCCCGGCGCCGTGCGCCGCGCTGTGCAATATCTGGCTGCAGTCCTGCGCCACCCAGACGTTACTGCCCCGATATTGACAACCGTAACCGTAGCTGTAGGTCGGCAGGTTGTAGCTCGACCAGTTACGCCCACCGTTGGTGCTTACCACAAGCCGGGCTGAAGCCGGACTCAACACCTGAGTCGAGAGAATCGCCACGTGCAGGGTATCCGGCGCGTCGAGCGCGTAGTTGTAATGCAGGCCGGTCGAACCCTGGACAAACCATGAGTCGCCGCCGTTGGTCGTGTGCAGGATGGTGCCGGCCGGCGACTGGTAGATGCTCGAGACGACCGCCCAGCCGACCTGTGGCGTCGGGAAGCAGACCGATGAAACCGGCCCGCTGCCTGAAGGTATCGGCGCGCTCTGTGGGTTCCACGTCGCGCCGCCGTCGCTCGTGCGCTGGATGAACGGGTTGATTGACGAGTTTTGACCCACAAGCCAGCCATTGAGCGAATCCGCGAACCAGATGTCCTCGCACGAATAGCAACCCGAGCCGAAACTCAGGTCCTGCCACAAGCTGCCGCCGTTTGTCGTCTTGAGCACGAGGTACTGGCCACCGTCGTTCCACCCGCCGGTTATCCAGCCGGTCTGCTCAGACGCGAAATGTACGCGACTCAGCTTGCGGCTCACTGGACTGGTCTGCCTTGTCCATGTTGTGCCGCCATCGGTTGTGCGGCTGATGTAACCTGAAGCGCCGACAACCCAACCGCGGTCTACTGATACGAAGAACGCTCCGTTCAAGCTGACGCTGCTTGAGTCCGGAAACGGCAGTCGGCGCCAGGTACCTCCGCCATCAGTTGTGCCGAGTATGGCCGAGATGACCTCACCGCCCGCACTGGCCGAGCCGACGAACCAACCATGCAGACCATCGGCGAGAAAGCAGAGGTCTGCAGGCATGATACTCGGCGCCATCATCACCCTGTCCCACGATTCGGGCTGGGCAGAAGTCAGCGCGCAGAACGCCAGCAACAGAACGACTAGTCGGTACATCGCATCTCCTTGGGTTGTGCCGCAATTCTACCGCGGCCCACACCCGGGTCAAAGGCGGCAAGGCTGCGCTTGACTTGTCGCCGGCCCGGCGTAACCTGAGCAATGCTCGACCGGCTCACCACCCGCATCATCCAGGTCATCAAGAGCATACCAGAAGGCCGCGTCGCCACCTATAGCCAGATTGCCGCCATGGCCGGCGACCCGCGCGCCACGCTCCACGCAGCCCATTCTGTAGTCTAAGCAGAATGTGAAGACTCTTTCGACGCTGGTCGCGCTCGCGGTCAGCATCGTATCTGCAGACGTCAGCCTGCCCAAGGAGGACAGCATGACTGAAACCGCAACATTCGCCGCCGGTTGTTTCTGGGGAGTTCAGGCCGCATTCGACCAGGTCGAAGGCGTGACCAAAACCACGGTCGGCTACACCGGCGGCCACACCGAGCACCCGACGTACCAACAGGTCTGCACCGACAAGACCGGCCATGCCGAAGCCGTGCTGGTCGAATTCGACCCTTCGGTTGTCACCTTTGACCAGTTGCTCGACCGGTTCTGGGACATGCACGACCCCACAACCAAGAACCGCCAGGGCCCTGATGTCGGATCGCAGTACCGCTCGGCCATCTTCTATCACTCGTCCGAACAGCGCGCCTCTGCACTCGCATCCAAACAGCGGCTTGAGGCCTCAGGCCGGCTCAAGCGGCCGATTGTCACCGAGATTGTCCCAGCCACGACCTTCTGGCCTGCCGAGGAGTATCACCAGAAGTACTTCGCCAAACACGGCGGCGCAAGCTGCCACAGGTAGCTGCGGCAGACCACGCCCCAGACGACCCCAGCACAATCTGCATCCTCCGTGCCCATCACTGGCGGGACCCCTACGCCGCGGTCACGCGCGGGCGGAAGACAGGTACGGTCCCGCCAACCTGGGTCACGGATTCCGCAGTCGTGCCGCCAGATGGTGCATGAGCGAGCGGGCCGCGCGGGTGTTCTCTTCGATGTCTAGAATGACGAGGATTCCCTCGGCAGTGGCGTAGAAACTGACAAAGAACACCACTCCAACGAAGATGTACACCAACACGCATCCCAACCCGAGAGCAGCCCAGTTGGCTGCCTGACTGGTTGCTCGTTGACCAACCCAATCAGCATGATCGGGCGAAAACCGCGGCCTCCGACATTACCCGTCAACAAGAACCGGCCAAAACGACCTAAGCCACGTATATTAGTAGCTTAAGTCACTGCTTCGGTCTGAGAGACTGCCGTCTTGAGTGGCGTCGAGAGTGGCTGGGGGAACGGTTCCCACAGTGGCTTCCGGCAGCAGGCCCAAGGGCTATTTGGCCGGCAAGTCGGCCGGCAGGCACGCGCGCAGGTCGGGTCGCGAGCCGGAGTGCGGGACCGTTGATGCCTGAGTTGCCGGTTGAGACTGCTCTTGCAGCGACATGGGTGATTGCAGCTGAAAGAGCTTCTGCCAAGCCGAATCTGGGCGCAGGTGACGAGCCGTGAGCAGGTTCAGATGCACGCCCAGTGCCAAAGCTGGGCTGTTCTGTGTACGCCGGACTCAAAGCGGAACTCAGGACTGGCACTCCTTTCCGGTTTTGACCAGAGGACCGGCGTTTCGTTGACTGAACCGAGAGTTCTGGTAGAATTATTCTGTTGTCGGCTGCCGGGTTTCCCGGCAGACTCAAACAAGCATCATGCTTCATAGTCAGGAGGGAGTTCAGTGAAGCCCAGTAGGCTTGCGTCTTTTGTTCTTGTGCTGGTCTGCGGCTCGGTGATTCTGACCGGCTGCACCAAGTCCAATCATGCTCCGGTAATCTCGTCAGTCTCCGTGGTGCCGACGGATAGTGCCTTGGTCGGCGGCGGTCCGATAACCCTCAAGGTCTCGGCAACCGATGAGGACGGTGACGTTTTGTCGTTTGTGTGGCGGGCGACTGCCGGCACCTTGAGCAGCGTGGCGGGCGAAAGTACGAACTGGACCGCAACGAGTGTTGGAAGCTGCACGGTTTCGGTTACCTGCGCGGACGAGGGCGGTCTGGCCGATACCATGTTCCGAGTGGTTCGCGGCTATCGGGTGTGGCGGTACAACAGTGTCCAAGGTGAGACGCCGGATTCGACGTTCCTGCCCGCATCGGCAACAACGCATGTTCCATTTGAGCTGGATGAGCCGGTGCCCGAGGGAGCGGTGATTGACTCGGCGTTTGTCTCCACTGATCTGGAGCCGGATACGGTCGGCGAGTACTTCAGGATATGGATTGTCACGCCGGCCGGGTCTGAGGTGCTCATCTACGACGGTCTGAACGGCGAGCCGGACGTTGACGACTTCCTGATTCAGGGCATCAAGGGCGAACCGACCAAGGGCACATGGCGGCTCAAGGTAGTGCGTGACCAGTCGCCGATTGAGCGCTACGCCGATGTCTGCGACCTGGACATCTACTACCATTACTAGAGGCCACAGGACAGCCGGCTCATATTCGGCCTGCGAAGTTATTGACAAGCAAAGAAGTTAGGCTACACTCAATCTGCTTTCTGTCCGGTCCGGGCCTGCGAGTCCGGCGCGAGTCGAGGCCTGCACCGGCCGAGAGCGTAATAGCGACCAAGGAGGAAGCAAATGCAGCGTAACGTAATCGCGCCAGTGCTCGTTGTGCTCTTACTCGGCGGGATACTGTTGATGGGCGGATGCCCGAAGAAGAACAGCGAACCCGTCTTCTTTTCTTTCACCCGCAGCCCGGCCGACACGCTGCTCGCTCCGGCGAGCAAGGTGACCTTCAAGGTCGCCGCAACCGACGAGGACGGCGACTCATTGACGTTCACCTGGACTTTCTCGGCCGGTACGCCGACCACGGCGAGCGGTGATAGCGTTGTCTGGACCGCGCCGAGCGCCGCCACGGTTTGCACGGCCAAGGTGAGGTGCAGCGACGGCGAGGCCGAGATTGATACCAGCATGGTCGTAAGGGTGCGCGCCTGGCTGACGGGCAGCGTCGCCGGGACGACCCCGGACTCGACCTACTTGCCCAACAACGCCACGACCGAGATACCGTTCACCTGGGACCCCACTGAGCCCATCAAACCGGGCGCCATCGTTGACAAAGTGACGCTTTCGATTTCGGTTGACGAGGCCGACTCTCTGGAAATCGAGCAGTTCACCGTGCATCTCGTTTCACCTAGGGGAACCGCGGTGCTGGTCTATGACGGCATCTCGCTCACCGAGCTGGAGCTTTCTCTGGAGGATATTAACGGATTCGCCGGCGAGCCGGTGGAAGGGACCTGGAAGCTCAAGTTCGTGCGCAACAACCCACAGGGGTACAACGGCGTGGTCGAGGAATGCGACCTGGACGTTGACTATAAGTACTAGCCGGCAGTAACCAGTTCGACAGCACAGCCGGAGCGGGATAACCGCTCCGGCTGGTGGCTGCTTGGGGAGATTCTACCGGCGGGCTACGGCAGCCTGACCGGATTCGAACGCCTTGAGATTGAGCTCAATCAGACCGGGTTTGAGCCTCGTACTGATTGCGCGACGAAAATCATCAGCCGGCAGTTCAAGAAAGCCGGCAACCGCGCCGAGCATCACGACGTTCTGAGTCCGGGTCGAGCCAAGCTCGCGGGCAAGCTCGAATGCCGGAACGCTCATCCGCCGGGCAGCCCGGGCGGCCAGGCGCCGGTCGAGTTCAGCGTCGTCTAGTTGCCTGACCAGACCAAGCTGTACCGGCAGCGGCTCGATGCGCAAAGGGTCGTAGACAAGCCGCCCGGTTGGAGAGAGGAAATGGACGTAGCGCAGTGCTTCGAGCTTCTCAAAGGCGACGAGCAGGTCGGCAGTTCCTTCCTCAATGAGCGGCGAGCGGACCTTCGGGGCGTAACGGATATGGCTTGTAACGCTGCCGCCGCGCTGAGCCATGCCGTGGACTTCGCTCTTCTTCACGTCGAACCCGGAATCGAGCGCGACCCCGGCGATGAGGTCGGAAAAGAGCAAGACGCCCTGGCCGCCGACACCACAGACGAGAACGTTCATGATATCGCCTTTCTCGGACAGACGTCGGCGCACATTCCGCAGCCGACGCAGACGGTCTCGCTGATGACCGACTTGTCACCCGACATGGCGATTGCTGGGCAGCCGATGCTGAGGCAAGTCTTGCAGCCGACGCATCTGTCCGGGTCAACGTGCCGGGCCGGCTCGTGCAACTTGCTAACCAGAGCACAGGGCCGGCGCGAAACGATGACTGCCGGCCCTTGTTTCGCCAACACCTCGCGGACAACGCGCCTCGTCGCTCTCACCTGATAGGGATCAACGACCACAACATCCTCTACACCGCAGGCCCGGCAAATATCCTCGATGCTGATGGTGCGAGTCGTCTGTCCCATCAGCGTGCGCCCGGTGCCGGGATGGGGCTGGTGTCCGGTCATACCGGTGGTGCGGTTGTCGCTGATTATCGTGATGACGTTGGATTGATTGTAGACGGTATTGATGAGACCGGTGATGCCGGAATGGAAGAACGTCGAGTCACCGATGAACGCGACCCGACGCCGGGGGTCGTCGGTCCCGAGCGCCTTGTCGCAGCCGTGGGCAAAGGTAATCGAGGCTCCCATGTCAATGCACGTGTCCATCGCGTTGTGCGGCGGCAACGCGCCAAGCGTATAGCACCCGATGTCGCCGCCGATGATGACCTTCTGTTTCTGAAGGGCAAAGAAGATGCCCGCGTGCGGACAGCCGGCGCACAGAGCCGGCGGCCGGTTCGGGACGTCCGGTTCGGGGTCCGGACGCGCGGCCGGCTCGCCCAGTGCCGCGCGCACCCGTCCCGGGTTGAGCTCACCGGTGCGCGGCAGCCGGTCTTTGCCCGTGACCTTGATGCCAAGCGAACGGAGCTGAAGCTCGATGAACGGGTCAACCTCCTCGATGACCACGACCCGGTTGACCGATTCGGCAAACCGGACCGCCAACTCGTTCGGAAACGGATAAACCATGCCCAGTTTCAGGAATGACGCATCTGGAAAGACCTCGCGGGCGTATTGATATGCGACACCGTCAGCGACAATCCCGACTTCGCTCGTCCCAGGGATGATGCGGTTCAAGTCGCTCTTCTCGTTCCAGGCACGGACGCGTTCGATGCGCTTCTCCAAGTCAACATGCCGGGCCCGGGCAAATGCCGGCAGAATCATGTTCTTGGTAATCTGCTTCTCGTAGCCCTTGCCGGGTGGTGCAGTCCGTTCGCCGAGAGTCACCGCCGCGTTGGAGTGGGCAAGCCGCGTGGTCAGCCGCACGATTACCGGAATGTCGAACTCCTCGGAAGTGTCGAACGCCTGCCGGGTGAAGTCTTTTGCCTCCTGACTGTCCGACGGACAGAGCACCGGCACCTTAGCCATCAGGCCGTAGAACCGGTTGTCCTGCTCGTTCTGCGACGAGTGCATCCCAGGGTCATCGGCCGTAACCACAACCAGCCCGCCCCGCGCGCCGATATAGGCGGCAGAGAAGAGGGGGTCCGCGGCGACGTTCAGTCCGACGTGCTTCATCGCTGCCATCGCCCGGACGCCGGCGATCGAAGCGCCGAGCGCGACCTCAAGCGCCACCTTCTCATTGGTGGACCATTCACAGTAGACCTCAGGATACGTCGCCAAGCTCTCGAGAATCTCGGTTGACGGCGTGCCCGGATACGCCGCAGCTACCCGACAACCCGCTTCCCATGCGCCCCGGGCGACCGCTTCATCGCCGGAGAGCAACTTCCTGCTCATAGCTTCGCTCCTTTTCTACTCCGTTCAGGACGCTACGCAGGCGGTCGGCCATCGCCTTCATCTCTTCTTCACCCGGGAAAACCAGTATCTTCGGGCAAAGGAACCCGACCCGTTTCTTCAGGTCACGCACGAACCGTTTTGACAAGGTCAGTCCGCCGGTCAGCACAATCGCATCCGGCGTGCGGCCGCAGACCACGCAATAGGCTCCGATTTCCTTGGCGACCTGATAGACCAGGGCGCGGTAGACCTGATTCGCGGTCTTGCTGCCGGCATCAATCATCGCCTCGGCCCGACGGACATCATCGGTGCCGAGATAGGAGAGCAGCCCGCCTCTGGTCTGGAACAGAGAAAGGACTTGCGCCTCGGTGTAGCGGCCCGAGAAACAGGTCCGCACGACCGCGCCTAGCGGCAGCGTGCCGGTGCGCTGGGGTGAAAACGGGCCGTCGTCGTTGGCATTCGAGGCATCAATCTGCCTTCCCTCGACATGGGCCGCAACCGTAATACCCGTGCCCAAATGCGCGACCACGAACCGGCTTCGCTCGTAAGGTTTCTTGAGTCGGCGCGCCGTGGCCTGGCATACTGTGCGGCAACTGAGCGCATGCGACAGGGCCACGCGACTGATGCCGCGAAATCCGGAGAACCGTGCCTCGTCGCAGAATTCGTCGGTTGACTCCGGGTCAACAAAGAAAGCCGGAATCGAAAGTTCCTGGGCAAGCTCGTGAGCGATGAGCGGGCCGAGCAGCGCCGGATGCAGAGTTTGGTACTGACCCCGCCGGATATCGGCCACGACCCGTGGCGTAATCCGGTAGACACCGCCGGGCAAGGGCAGAAGCGGCCCGCCGCGCGTCGCAATCGCCTGAGTGCGGCTGACCTCGAAACCGTGCCGTTCGAGCACGGCCAGGACCGAGGTCTTACGCAGGCGATACTGGTCCAGGACATGGCCGAACCGCACCAGTTGGTTGGGTGGATGTTCGACGGTCTCAGAGAGTATCGGCCTGCCCTTGTGGAACACGGCGACTTTGGTGGACCCACCGCCGGGATTGATGACCAGAATGTACACTTGCTTCAGTGTATCGCCTCAGTCGCCGGTGTCAAATGATTGGCGTCGGCTGCGTCGCTAGCGAAGTACCACGACCGACTGGGGTCGCCGGCCCGGCAAGGCAAGAAAATAGACGCCGGCTCGAACCGGCCCGGTCACGCGGCGTCCGAGCACGTCGTAGCAGTCACCACCATCGGCCAAGCCAGCTCGGCCGGGCGAACTCAATCCGACCGGGTAGTGCACAAGTATCGGTTGGTTCGGCTCGGCGACCGCAGGCGGATAAGTGCCGCCGGCCTCGCAGTAGCGCGCCACGATTTCGGCGAGGAATCGGGCAGCAAGAGTTTCGTCGTAGATTATTAGCGTGTTCTCGTCGTTTGAGAAGTTGGCATTGTTCGACCAGTTGGCCGAGCCGCAGATGGTGATAGCCGAGTCCACGACCATAATCTTCTCATGAACTGTTCCTGAGCCGAATGGGTAGGAATCAATGAGTACCGGCACTCCTTCCGGCCGCAGCCGCCAAAACTGACTCGCCGGGTCGCCGGTGTTGGCTCGGTCAAAGGTGCCGAACACGGTGATGCCGTGCTGATGACGGTCGAGCATGGCCAAGCCAAGGACGTCATAGGTGAAGGCGTTGACCGCAAAGCCCAGCTCGCGGCCGGCCTGCTCGGCAAGCGATGAGATTGTGTCAACCACCCGGTTCTGGGGAGAAAAGTACAGCCGCACCCGCCGGCCATTGACCGTAAACTCATGGGTGGGCAGAACGTCGGTCTTGGTGCGATGGAACCGAGCGCGGGCCGGGTCAGGAATCGAGCCGGTGTCGCCCCACATCTGTTCGAACTCAAGCCGAAACGCCCGGGCCAACTCGGAACTAGGGACTTCGAGGGCGTAGTCGGCATTCACTTCACCGTCATTCGGGTTGTAGCTTGAGTTCCACAGCCAATCGTTCGTCGAATCGGCATCGGCCAAGTCCCGGAGCGCGAACTTGTGATGCATGTAGTTCGAGGAACCGCTGCTGCCGGAGTCGGACCAGACGATGATACCCGAGCCCCGCAGGTAGGCGACCCATTGGTCGTCGAGCCGAGTGTTGTCGGTGATGACTCTAACCCTGACCCCACGGTTATGGGCACGAATCAGCGCGAGGCTGACATCAGGGCGGGACGAGTTGTAACAGCAGTAGTCAATCGAAACCCGGGCCGAATCGAAAAAAGCGATGAGTTGCCGAGCAAGACTGTCCGAAGTGAACCAGAGCCGGACCGTATCGGGTGAACCGGTGGCAGTGCCGAACCAGACCTCATCAACCAACACGCGATTACCCGGTACAGCATTCGTCGTGCCGTAGGTACGAAGGATGATGTCGGCGAAGCCGCTGTCGGGTGGTGCTGTGTCCGAGCCGGTTAGAAGCTGCCAGCCGACACTGTCCGCGGTTGCTCCCAGGCTCTTCGAGCGAATGTACGAAGAGTCCGGACTACGCCAAGTGACATAAGGCCGCAGCAACACGTCCTCGCGGTCATCCCATGCCCAAACCGACAGCTCATACCGTCTGCCGGGCAGAACCGGCACGCGCTGGAGCACGCCAGCATTGTTGCCGGTGCCGCTCACCCGGCGGACCAACCGGCAGGCCGAGACGCCGGCCGCAACCGTGTCGGTCTCTAGGTAGACACCGGTGCGGGTCCGGGACTCAACGGTCCAGAAGCTCGGTGTGCTGTCGTCGTTCCACTGCTCGAACCCAGGGTTCTGAAGCAGATTGGCGGCTACGACCGCAACCGCAAGAGTTGACAAACAGAGCAATCGGGCTGAGAACATCTTGAACTTCTATTTTCGCCACAAACCGGCCGCCGGTCAAAGCTTTTTTGCCTGATGCCGGCAGGTCTGCTTTGGCTTGACTTTAGGCACAGGTTCAATACTCTCCTGATGATGAGAGTCAATCTCACCGGTTTCAATGTCGAGTACGAACTGCTCCGGCAATCAGCCCGGGGCCGGCGTCAGACATACACGCCCGAAACCATCGCCGCAGCCTACGCGCGCATCAGCCGCAGCAACCGGTCAATTAAGGAGTTGCGGGCCGAGGCCCGGGCCGAGCTCGACAAAGCCCGGCGTTCGAACATGACCATCGTATTCGAGATGGGCCACCACTCGATTGCCGAGCACGCGGTCTTCAACCTCGACATCGTCGGTATCTCGCGGCTGGCCGCCGAGGCGATTGAGCACCATCGGCTGAACTCCTACACCGAGAAGTCGCAACGCTACGTCGCCAGCGACGACAGCTTCGTCGTTCCGTCGGAAATCGCCGGCTCGGACTTGGCGGACGAGTTCCTTGCGGTCGTACGGATGCAAAACCGTTACTATCATGAGCTCTATGCCAAGCTCGTCAACTACTTTCAGGCTCGGTATCCGGAGTGGCGCGACGAACCGGCGCGGATTGAGAACCGCGCCAAAGAAGATGCCCGCTACATCCTCAGTCTTGCGACCACGACTCAGCTTGGTCTGACCGCAAACGCCCGCAACCTTGAGCTGATGCTCCGCCATTTGGCGGCCGACGTCCGGAGCGAAATCCGGTCCCTCGCCGAAGAGATTTACCAGCAGGTCGCGCCGGTTGCGCCGTCGCTCATCATCTTCCAGCAGCCCACCGACTACGAGCGGAACACCTATCCCCGGCTGGCTGAGTTTGCCCAGGCTTTCATGGTCTCGCCCTTCCCGCGCCGGCCGCGCAACTTCATCGCCCTCGCGGCCTCAGATGTCATTCTCGTAGACTACACGCAGAACGCCGACAACAAGCTCCTCGCCGCGCTGATGCACTCCACCTCAAAGACGTCATTTGCCGAGTGTCTGGCGCGGGTCGAACGGCAGACCCTGGCCCGGAAGAAAGAAATCTTCAAGCTCGCTTGTCAGGACCTTCAGGCCTACGATGCGGTGCTCCGTGAGTTCGAGCACTTGAACCTGACATTCGAATTGGTCATCTCAGCCTCCTGTTTTGCCCAACTCAAACGCCACCGCCTGCTCTCAATCACAGCCCAACCTTACAGCCCCAACCACGGCTGGACGATACCGCAGTCGGTTGGCGACATCAAAGAACACCGCAACTTCAAGGAGATGCTCGCGCGAACCGAAGAGACATTCGACCGTCTCGCCGCCCAGAACCCGGCTGTCGCCCAGTACGTCCTGACCAACTCCCACCAACGCCGGGTCTTGGCCACGGTCAACGCCCGGGAACTGTATCATCTCGCGCGACTGCGTGAGGACGAGTCTGCCCAGTGGGACATCAGAGACATCGCCACGCGGATGATGGAACAAGCCCGACACGTCATGCCTCTGACTCTCACCTTGGCCAGCGGCAAGGACGGCTACGCTCGGGTTTACGAAGAGCTGTTTGGCCGGCCGCCCGCGGTCACCAAACTCGAGCTGCCCGAACCGCGGCCCCTGCCCGAGCCGGCCACCGAACCGCGCAAGACCAAGCGGCCGCGCACCGCTCAGAGTCCGAATATCCCGGAGAACGAAGAACGTTCGTGAACGTCGCAACCATCGGCGAGCTCCGACAAGCAGTAAAAGCTGGGGCATCAGAAATCATCGTCACCGACAAGCAACTCGCGCGCAAGGTGCTAGTCTGGAACACGCTCCGGACCGTCGCCAACGTGGCGGTGATCGTCATCCTTGGGGTCGGAGTGTTTGCCTGGTCCGACCCGCTCGGCCTGCCGCTGCTCCAAAAACCCTGGGCCGCGCTCGCCCGTCGGCTTATTCTCGCGCTCGGGGTGCTGTTGCTCTTTGCCGACTATCTGATGCCCGCGGTCAGGCTCTACAAACCGATTGGGGCCGACTCAATCGGACTCAAGCTCGTGCCGCGCCGGGCCAAACCGTCCTGAGTCTCACAGCTCAATCGGCGTCGTCATCACCTTCGGGATGGTAGTCAATCCCGGGAATGAACAGGTCGGGCTCAGCCGGTGACTCTGGCTCGGCCTTGGGTGGCGGGTGGAGCATTCGGTACACCACCGGCTTGCCTTTGACAAAGTACCAGACCACGACCGCCGCCACGAGCAGCAGCATCACGACGAACCAGAAGTTCGACGGGCCGCGGCGGATGCGCCGAAGTTCCTCGAACTCGACTCTGCCCAGCTCTTCGTCGAACTTCGGTGCCGATGGCTTGGGCACGAAATAATGCTAGGCAGTTTGGGCCAACTGTCAATCATCGGACGGGCCGGGATTTGACCGGTAATAGGTTTCCCAGATATACTGGCGCAATGGACACCTACGTTCAGGCCCGTCGGCGGATGGTCGAGGAACAGATCGCCGGCCGCGGTGTCAGGGACGAACGCGTGCTTGAGGCGATGCGGACAATTCCCCGGCACCTGTTTTTGCCCGAGAGCCAGCGGCACCATGCCTATGAAGACCACCCGCTGCCTCTCAGTCTGGGCCAGACAATCTCCCAGCCGTACATTGTCGCGGCGATGACCGAGGCGCTCGAGGTTGACAGGATTCACAAGGTACTGGAAATCGGGACCGGCTCAGGCTACCAGACCGCGGTCCTCGCCCAACTGGCGGCAATGGTCTACACCGTCGAACTCCACGAACCGTTGTCCCTGCAGGCACGACAGACCCTGCAACGCCTCGCCATCCACAACGTCCGATTCCGGGTCGGCGACGGCAATCTCGGCTGGCCTGAGTTCGCCCCCTACGACCGGGTCATGGTAACAGCGGCCGCCGAAGTTGTGCCGCCGCCGCTGTTCGAGCAGCTGGCCGAGCGGGGAAGGATTGTCATTCCCATCGGGCCCGAAGGGAATCAGACTCTGACGCTCGGAGTGAAACACGGTCGCAAGCTGGTTCAGCGTCACCTGATGGGCGTGGCGTTCGTCCCGTTTGTCCGGCCCCAGACGCGGCCGTGAATCGTCGGCCCCACCGGCCCGTGCAGCGGCATTTGACTGGGCCGGGTTTTGCTCTATCATATCCCGCGCTGTTGGGCCGCCGGACAGCAGCCGTACCCATCCCGGGGCGTAGCGCAGTTGGTTTAGCGCGCTTGGTTCGGGACCAAGAGGTCGCTGGTTCAAATCCAGTCGCCCCGATTTCATCTGACCAGTCAGCTCAGGAGCGGCGTATCTATGACTACCAGCCTGCCCCCCATCCTCATCACCGAAAGGGCAATCCAGCAGCGCGTCAGCGAGCTGGCCCGGCAGATTTCCGCCGACTACCATGACCGGGAAGTGCTCTTGGTCGGAATCCTAAAAGGGTCCTGGGTGTTCTTGGCCGACCTTGCCCGCCGGTTGACCGTGCCGGTAATCATTGATTTCATGACGGTGTCAAGCTACGGTGCGAGCACCAAGACCTCAGGCGTCGTCAAGATTGTCCTTGACCTCAAATGCCCGCTTGAGAACCGGGACGTGCTCGTGGTCGAGGACATCCTTGATACCGGGCTGACGCTCAAGTACATCGTTGACAGTCTGAAGCTCAGAAGACCGCGCAGTCTGAAGATTGTCGCCTTGATGGACAAGCCGGCGCGGCGCAAGGTGAGCATCAAAGCCGACTACGTCGGGTTTGAGGTGCCGGACAAGTTCGTCGTCGGCTACGGCGCTGACTGCGCCGAGCGATTCCGCAACCTACCCTATGTCGGCTACATTGAGGAAGAGAACGACGGCTAGAACGCGACTGAAGCAGGCCGACGCCGCCGGCAAGCGGGCCGAGAGCGAATTCGCCCGGGCCGGCCGGCTCTTGGCGGTGGCACGGGGCGATGAGCCGGCTGACCTGCTGCTGCGAAACGGCGAGGTGGTCAACGTCTTCTCCGGAGACATCATCCGAGCCAATGTCGCCATCAAGGACGGCATAATCTGCGGCGTCGGCCTCGAGTACCAAAACGCGGCCGAAACACTCGACTTGAGCGGCCGCTATGTCCTGCCCGGCCTGATTGACGGCCACGTCCACATCGAGAGCTCACTGCTGCCGCTGCACGAATTTGCCCGGTTGGCCCTCCTGCACGGCACGACCGCAGTCGTCGCCGACCCCCACGAAATCGCCAACGTGCTTGGTGTCGCCGGAGTGAGATACCTGCTCAAAGCCAGCGCCGACCTGCCGCTCGACATTCTCTTTCTTGCGCCGTCGTGCGTCCCGGCGACCGCGCTCGAGTCCTCCGGTGCGACCATCAGCGCCAAAGAAGTGGCCGAACTCCTAAAGCTCGACCGTGTCATCGGCCTGGCCGAAGTGATGAACTACCCGGGCGTGGTCTTTGCCGACAAAGAGGTTCATGCCAAGCTCGCCGCAGCCAAGCAGATGGGCCGGCCGATTGACGGCCACGCGCCCGGCGTCGTAGGCCAGCTCTTGCAGGCGTATGTGCTTGCTGGGGTCGGCTCGGACCACGAGTGCGTCGGCCCGCATGAGGCGACCGAAAAGCTCAGAACCGGGATGCGGGTGATGGTCCGGGAAGGCTCGGCCGCCAAGAACCTGTCAGCCCTGCTGCCGATAGTCAACGACTTCAAGCTGCGGCGCTGCTTCTTTGTCTCCGACGACCGACACCCGGAGGAACTACTGCGGTACGGCTATATGGACTCAATCCTGCGCAAGGCGGTAAGCCAAGGCATGCATCCGGCTGCCGCCGTACAGATGGCGACACTCAACGCGGCTGAGTACTTCGGGCTGCGCGACCGGGGCGCGGTTGCGCCCGGCTTCCGGGCCGACATCACCGTCTGCCGCGACCTGGCATCGTTCCAGGTGCTGACCGTCCTAAAGTCGGGCCGAATCGTCTCCGACGGCAAGCAACTAACGGTCAGGCTGACGCCGGTGAAAGACGACACCGTGCTCGGCACGGTCAACCTCGGTGAGCTGACCGCCAAAGGCCTCGCAATCAAAGCCGAAAGCGGCATGTTGCGCGCAATCAGGGTCGTGCCGGACCAGATTATCACCGAGCGCCACCCAGTCCGTCCCAAGATTGAAAAAGGACTGGTCGTTGCCGACCCGGAACGTGACCTGCTCAAGCTCGCGGTCATCGAGCGGCACAAAGGCTCGGGCCGCATCGGCCTGGGCATGGTCTCCGGGTTCAACCTGAAAAAAGGGGCACTGGGCACAACCGTCGCGCACGACTCGCACAACCTGATCCTCGTCGGCACCAACGACCGAGATATGCTCCGGGCTGCGAAAGAACTGCAGAAAATGGGCGGTGGTTATGTCGCGGTGGCCGACGGCAAAGTCGCAGCTCGGCTTGCCTTGCCGATTGCCGGCCTGATGTCGGCTGCGACTGCGGATGAGGTCGTGGCCGACCTCCACAAGCTGCTTGAGAAGGCGCATGTCTGGGGCTCGCGCCTTGCCAACCCATTCATCACCCTCTCCTTTCTCGCTCTGCCGGTCATCCCCGAACTGAAACTGACCGACCGCGGCCTCGTTGACGTGGCGCGATTCCAGGTCGTTCCGCTGTTTGAGTAGATTGGCGCGCTACATCGGTATCATCGGCCAAGCCGAATCCGACCCTGACCTTGTCCGGCAGGCTGAAGAATTGGGCCGGCTCATTGCCCGGACCGGCGCGGCGCTCATCAGCGGCGGTCTGGGCGGAGTGATGGAGGCTGCCTGCCGTGGGGCCAAGTCAGCCGGCGGGCTGACCATCGGCATTCTGCCCGGGCCGGACCGGCGCGATGCGAACCCCTTCGTTGACATCGCCATTGCCACCGGCTTAGGAGAAGCACGCAACCTGGTCATCATCCGCACCTCGGACGTTCTCATCGCGGTCGGCGGCTCCTACGGCACCCTGTCCGAAATCGGCTTTGCCCTGAAGATGGGGAAGAAAGTCGTCGGTCTAGGCACCTGGGACATCAAAGGCATCGTCCCCGCCGCCAGCCCGGCCGAAGCGCTAAAGCTGGCAGACATCGCCGGCTGACCGGCTCAGGCACAAAGCCCGGCTCCTCCGCCGGCTGTCCCACGTCCCGCCTGCCAGACGCCCGGCCAAGAGCTTCCGAAATCGCCGGTCAGACCGACAACACCGGCCAGCCGAGACCGCCTGCAGTTAGGGTACGGTGAACGCTAGCGGGACTCGAGCTTCAGCCCGAGCCGCTCACTGATACGGTAAAGACTGGTGCGTTCGACTTCGAGCACGCGAGCAGCTTCGGTGACGTTACCATGACACTCAGCAAGCACCGACAAAATGTGACGCCGCTCGAAATCCTCGCGTGCCTCTTTCAGCGCCCGGCGCACCGGGCCTTCGCCGCCACGATTGATAAGCAGCGGCTCAATGTCCGAAGCCGACATCGTCGGGCCGGGCACGAACACAACCGCGCGCTGGATGACATTGGCAAACTCGCGCACATTGCCGGGCCAGCTCTGATTCGCAAGCAGCGCCAGCGCATCGTCCGTCAGGCTCTTCAGCGGCACCGCATGTTCCTCGCAATAGCGCGCCAGAAAATACTCAGCGAGCAGCGGAATATCCTCCCTCCGCTCGCGCAGCGGCGGCACCTCCAGAGTGACGACATTCAGCCGGTAGTAAAGGTCTTCCCTGAACCGCTGGTTGCCGATTTCCTCAATCAGATTCTTATTCGTGGCGGCGATGGTCCTCACCTCGACCTTCAAGGTCGTGGTCCCGCCGACGTGCTCAAACTCACCCTCCTGCAGAAACCGCAGCAACTTGGCCTGCACATAGAGACTCATGTCGCCGATCTCGTCGAGAAACACCGTGCCGCCGTGGGCCAGCTCAAGCTTGCCCGGCTTCGCGGCGACCGCGCCGGTGAACGCCCCCTTCTCATGGCCGAAGAGCTCGCTCTCAATCAACTCATGGGGAATCGCGGCGCAGTTGATGCGCACAAAAGGTCCGGAGCTCACCAGACTCCGCTCGTGAATGGCGCGCGCGGCCAGCTCCTTGCCCGCGCCGCTCTCTCCGAGAATGAGCACGCTCGCCCGGGACGGCGCAATCCGCTCAATCATCTCCTGAAGCCGCCGCATCGGCGCCGAATTGCCGACCATCTCATACTGGGACCGACACGCCGCCCGCAGACTGGCGACCTCACGCTGCAAGTACTGACGCTCAAGCGCGTGCCGCATCGTCATCACCACCCGGTCGGTATCGAGCGGCTTCTCGATAAAATCATAGGCGCCCTGCTTCGTCGCCTGAACCGCGAGCTTTATCGTCCCGAAACCCGACATCATGACGACCGGCAGCGCCGGCTTCGCCTTCAGGGCCGCAGCCAGCACCTTCAGCCCGTCGGTATCAGGCAACTGATAATCAAGGAACGCCAGACTGAAATCGCGGGTACTAAGCAGGTCCAGCGCCTCCTTGCCTGTGGCCGCAGGCACGACATTAAGCCCGTCGGACTTCAGTAGATAAGATAGCAGCTTCCTCACCTCGGGGTCGTCGTCAACCACGAGCACGAGCGGCTTCGGTCCGTCGGCCAAACTCAACGCGACTCCTTAGCAAATCTCCGGACCGCGGCCGCCAGTCCGGACCGACACCTAAACTGCTGCATCTGTCGCACTATCCTAATCGTCGGCGCTTGTCGGTCAAGTTCTACCGCAGCAGACCGCCTCGCGCCGACTCGACGTCAGAACCGCGTGCCAACCACAGCATTCATCGCCGAAGCCAAAGCCGCGACAACCGCAGACTCAAACGCTCATTCACTCACACTGACAACCGCTCGCTTCAACGCTCAGACAACCGCGCCGGCAATCGCGTAAGCAGACGCTCAAAGAGACGCGCAAAAACACTCTCCAACTGTCGCCAAGGCAAACGCATGCGCCAACACTTGAGGCAAAACCTAGACAAGCGCCAGTTCAATCGCGCCCTCAATCGCAAGACTCATCACGGTGTAGGAGACGGCCCCCGGGTTACCCGGGCATCGCCTAACTCATTGCCAATTCAGAAGTTGCTAGTTGACCACGATTGGGGTCGGCCGAATATGCCGGGCCGACCCCCAAAAAACTGCGGCAAATCAGGCCTACTCAGCCGTATAACTTAGTGAGAGCAGGGACATGACCCAATCCGGGCCCTGTCCTTGCCAAAACATAAGGAGATAACCTATGAAGAAAAAAGACCGACCTTTCATATCCCCGAGCTGCGAGCGCGGGTTCCGGCGCTACGCCGTGAAGCTTGCCGACGGCCGGGCCAGCCGGCGCAGCGACGGCGACATCGCGGCCCAGTCCGAAAACTACCGCGAGGCGGCCGAGCACTCGGCCCTCCGCATCCTCCAGCTCAAGCAAGTCCTCGGCGACCTCGGCGTACCCTTGACCCTCTACGTCGCCTACACCGGCTTCACTCTGCACGTGGACAAACAGGTCAGAAGATTCGACCACGCCACGCTCAGAACTCTTGTCGCCCACGCCCTCCAGCGCTGGACCTGCCACGGCTGCGACCCGGATGTGCTCAAGGCAATCTGCGAACGGGTGTTCGGACTGAGCTAGTTGCGCTTGCTGCAACCCGCAAACTGGCCGCCCCACCCTCGCACCCGACGGAAAATCCGACGAACAGCGACTACCCGCCGGTTTCTCCCCGCCACTGGCATGGAGCGGTCAACAAGCAACCGTCCCACACGCCTCACGCCGAGACAATCCCGCAGAAGGCTAGCCCATCCAGTGCCGCAACCGCGTTCAATCCACGCCCGCGCGCGACGGGCGGCTCCTGGAGCGCCGGAACGGCATAGTGGCGGGCCCGTTTCAATCCACGCCCGCGCGCGACGGGCGGCGTCGTGTCTTCTTGCATAAGGCGGGCGTCTGGTTGTTTCAATCCACGCCCGCGCGCGACGGGCGACGGAACGCGGCTCATCCAAGGTATCCTCGGAAACGTTTCAATC
>FWPV01005680.1_pt1 | contig 24675 bp, 25 predicted proteins | sample 2228371 | NCBI WGS metagenome assembly FWPV01 (sample SAMEA103939776, study PRJEB20133) | metagenome | reverse complement strand
GACCGCGCGCGAGAGCTGCGAGAGCGCAATCACCGGCACCGAAAGCTCTTTCGCCAGCGTTTTCAGGCCCCGGCTGATCTCGGAGATTTCCTGTTCCCTCGTGTCCGTGTTCCCCCCTCCTTTCATGAGCTGCAGATAATCAAGGATCACCATTCCCAGCCCCCTCTCCGCCTTGAGGCGCCTGGCCTTTGCCTTCATCTCGAGAACCGAGATGGCCGGCGTGTCATCGATGAAGATCGGTGCATCGGAAAGCCTTCCGGCGGCGGTGGTCAGCTTCGGCCAGTCCGATTCCCCCAGGAAACCTTTCCGGATCCTCTGTGAGTCCACCCGGGCTTCCGATGCGAGCATCCGGAGGGCGAGCTGTTCCTTCGCCATCTCGAGGGAGAAGATGGCCACGGGGATCCCGGCCTCGATGGAGGCATGCTGGGCGATGTTCAGGGCCAGGGCCGTCTTCCCCATGCTGGGACGGCCCGCGATGATGATCAGGTCCGCATTCTGGAGGCCGGAGGTCAGTTCGTCGAGCTTGTCGAAACCCGTGGGGACCCCGGTGACGAGTTCCTTTTTCTCGTAGAGACGCTCAATCGTCCGGAAGCTGTCCTTGAGGATCTCCTTCAGGGGGAAAAAGGCCGGGCGGATCTTGTTCTCCGATATTTCGAAGATGGCGTGCTCGGCCTCGTCGAGGATGCGGTCCACATCGGACCCGGCATGGTAGCTCTTGTTGAGGATTCCCGTGGCCGTCCCGATGAGCCGGCGGAGAATGGATTTCTCCTTGACGATCTTCGCGTAGTAGGCCACGTTGGCCGCCGACGGGACGCTGTCCACCAGGGTGGCCAGGTAGGCCGCCCCGCCCACGCTGTCGAGGTGCTTCTTCTCCCGGAGGAGGTTGCTCAGCGTGACGAGGTCGCTGGGCTCACTGCGGTCCGAGAGTTCCAGGATGGCCGAGAAGATCCTCCGGTGGGCTTCGCTGTAGAAGTCGTTGACCTCGAGAATCTCGAGGACCGCGTTCAGGGCGTGGTTGTCCAGGAGAATCCCGCCGAGGATGGATTGCTCCGCCTCGATATTCTGCGGAGGCACTTTGAAGAGGGATGGATCGATGTCTTTCATGCCCGTTTCTGCCCCGATGCCGGAACGCCGGCGGGGGTTATTCCTCCCGGGTGACGTTCACCGTGATCTCGGCGACGATCCCCGGATGAAGCTTGATCTTGACCCGATGTTCCCCCAGGCTCTTGATGGGCTCCTCGATGACGACCTGTCTCTTGTCGATGTTCAGTCCCTGCTCCGAGAGGGCTTTCTCGATGTCCTTCCCCGTCACGGATCCGAAGAGCTTGTCCATTTCACCCACCTTGCAGGGGATCGTGACGGTGACGCCGGTGAATTGCTGGAGGAGGGATTCGGCCCTCTTCCGTTCCTTTTCGGCCTGCTGGGCGATGACCTTCTTGGCGTGCTCGAGGGCGTCGATGTTCTTGCCCGTCGCCTCCAGGGCCAACCCCTTCGGGATGAGGTAATTGCGGGCGTATCCGTCGGAAACCTTGATCGTGTCACCCCTTTTCCCGAGGGATGCGACGTCTTCCTTGAGAATCACCTTCATAAAAAAGCCTCCTTGAGACGAGATTGAACGGGTCGGAGGGATCCCTCAAGCCGTGGGATCCCTGAGCGGTCTGTTCATTTTTCTGAAATCGATCCAGAGGTCGAACAGGCCGACGGCGGCCACCACGAGGAGCAGCGACTGATAGACGAACAGAAAGAGATAGAAAACCGCGCGCAGGAACTTCGGGACGCTCTTTTTCTTGAAGAAGAAGTCTACTATGGAAAATCCCTGAAGTAAATAGACGAATAGAAAAATGATCAGGCCGTTGAACCCCACCAGCCGGATTTCCTCCATCGGCAGGAGCATCATGCCGCCCGAGGCGATCACGAACCACACGAGCCCGTCGGGGACTTTCCAGCGGGTGAGGTCGCCGTAGTCCGGGCAGGGAACATGCGTTTTTTGAAAAAGGGATCTCATCAGCAGGACGTTGACCCAGGCAAAAAAAGCAGCGCTCACGGTCGCGAGGGCCGGAAAGAGGCCCAGGAGGGTCGTCGTGATCCCGGGGATGTTCTCCCGGATGGACTCGACCTGGTCCGCGGGCATGCCGAATTCGGCGTAATACGCGATGCTGTACTTGAGACTTTCCCGGATGTGGGTCTCGATGAGCTGGAGGGCGGGGATGCCCTGTTGCCAGCTGAAGAAGAGGAGCAAGGCGAGCAAGATCGCCACCAGGGACGCCGTGGCCGCCAGGATGGTCTTCTCGATGCCCCAGTTTCGTCTCATGAACTCCGGCAGGAGGATCCCCAGCGCACCGATGACGACGAAGAGGGATGCTTCCGCCTCGACGCCGCTGAACCGCAGGGCCGCCCAGGCGACCAGGACGGAGGAGCCGAAGGACAGAAGGCCCGGAAGCCTCCCCAGCCGGGCGTAGAAGTGGGCGACGGGCAGCGGAGTGAAAAAACCGACGGCGAACCCCAGCAGGGGGCTCAGGGCGAGCAGGATGAAACAAAGGGCCGTGATGCCCGCGCCAAGAACGAAGTCCGCGACCGGGATGGAACGCCTCTCTTCCGTCACAGCTGGAAATTCCTCCGTGAAGGGGCGGCTGCGGTATCGCCGCCGTCAACACGACGGCCGAAAAAAATCACCGACCGGGATTCACGGCAGGAACCGTGACGGCGCGTCCTCAACGGGGCAATCCTCAGCAACGGCCTGTGGATCAGGTCTCGCTCACCATGAAAGGCAGCAGAGCGATGCTTCGTGCCCTCTTGATCTCGACGGTCATCTTGCGTTGATGCAAGGCGCAGTTTCCCGAGATCCGTCTCGGGATGATCTTCCCGCGCTCCGTCAGGAAGTACTTGAGGATGTCCGGCTCCTTGTAGGACAATTTCAGGTCGGAATTGGTGCAGAACCGGCAGACTTTCCTTTTATGATAGACCCGCCTTTCGTATCTCGGCCTGGACTCTCTCGGGTTTGCATTCGCCGTCATTTCGATTCTTTCCCTCCCTTTTCGCTCTCTCTCGACTCCTCGCGGGGCTTGCGGGGTCTCCGGATGGTGGCTCGCCCGAACTCTTTTCTCTCGGCGAACCTCGGACGGGCCTCCGGCTCGGCGGCCTCCGCCGGCTTCTCCTCCGTCTCTGCGGGTGCGCCGGTGATGGCCTTCTCGATTTCCTCCGGGGTGATGCTGTCGGCCTGCTTGACCGTCATGTACTTGATGATCTTTTCATCGAATTTGAGGTTTCTCTCCAGCTCGCTGACGATGCTTCCCGTGCCCGCGAAGTCCATCATGACATAATAGCCGCGGGACTGTTTCCCGATCAGGTAGGCGAGCTTGCGCTTTCCCCAGCGGCTGATGCGGATCACGGTGCCCTTCATGTTCCGGATGATCGAGGCGTAGCGCTCGACGAGGGAGTCGATCTCCTCGGGGGGCAGATCCGCGAGGGTGATGAATACGAGATCGTACCGTTTCAATGTGTTACCTCCTTTCGGCTCAACAGCCCGGGCCCGCAGCCCGAGCAAGGAGTCCTTCTTTGAATTGGAAGAAGCGTCTTTTATAACAACTTTCGTGAGAAATCAATCATTTTTCCGCTCGATCCTTTCACGCCGGAAGTCCCCGGCCCCGGGGCCTACGGGGCCGATCACCGGATTTTTCTGTTGACCTGGGTTCCGTCTTCTTTTATCCATGTCCATCATCCGTGTGTCGTTCCGGCGGGCGGGTTACCGGGGGGATTTTCTTGTCCATCTACCGAAGAGCAGCGATCGTTTCGGCCGCGATCCTCGCCGCCGTCCTGGTTTACCGGCTTGTGTTTCACGCCCCGGTGCCCCGGGAGGTCAGGCTGACCGGTGAGAACATCATCTGTTTCGGCGACAGCCTCACATCCGGTTTCGGGGCCGGCCCGGGCATGGATTACCCTTCCCAGCTGTCGAGGATGCTCGGGCGGCCCGTGATCAATGCGGGAAGGGCGGGGGACACGACGGCATCGGCCCTGGCGAGACTGGAACGGGACGTCCTCTCCCGGTCGCCACGGATCGTCCTCATCACGCTCGGGGGGAACGATCTCCTCAGGAGAGGGGATCGACAGGAAGCCTTCGGCAATCTGAAGGCCATCGTCACGTCCATCCAGGATCGGGGGGCCCTCGTCATCCTCGGGGGGATCGAGGCCCCGATCTGGGGCAGGGGCTTCGAGGAGGTCTACCGGCGGGTTTCGGAAGAGACGGGGGCCGTGCTGATCCCGGACATCCTGAAAGGGGTCATGGGGAATCCGGCGCTCATGCACGACGCCGTTCACCCGAACGACTCGGGTTACGCGGTCATGGCCCGGTATTTCCACGAGGCCATGAAGCCCTATCTGTGAGCGGGGAGCGGAACTCCGCTCCATGAAATCGTGAAAGGAGGTCTGCGATGACCAGGCAATGGACGAGGTTCTGTGTCGCCGTCATGGTCACCCTGGCTGTCCAGGGTTGCATGGTGGCCGAGAGCACCTACACCAAGAAGGTGGAGGAAACGGAGAGTTTGAACCGGCAGATCGGGGCCCTCGAGCAGACGATCAAGGATCTGAAGGCGGAAAACCAGGGCCTCAGGGTGAAGGTGGAGGAACTGACGAAACAGGTGGCCGAGCAAAGGCAGCGGGTCGCCGACCTCGAGATGATCAAGGAGCAGAAGGTCCAGGAGGTCAGCAGCGAATACAGCTCGATGATCGAGAAGATGAAGGCCGAGATCGCCCAGGGGCAGGTCACGATCACGGAACTGAAGGGGAAACTCACGGTCAACATGGTGGAAGCCGTTCTGTTCGACTCCGGGAAGGCCGAGGTCAAGGCGGAGGGTCTGCTGGTGCTTCAGAAGGTCGTCGACGTCCTGAAGGAGGCGAAAGACAAGGTCATCCGCGTCGAGGGGCACACCGACAATGTGCCGATCGCCGGCGCGCTCGCCCGATTGTACCCGACCAACTGGGAGCTCTCCGCCGCCCGGGCAATCAACGTCACCCGGTACCTGCAGGCCCGGGGCATCGACCCGGCCCAGCTTTCGGCCGTTGCCTACGGGGAGTTCAGACCCGTGGCGGACAACGAAACCAGGGAGGGGAGGGCGAAAAACCGCAGGATCGAGATCGTCCTTGCGCCCAGGGAATGAAGGGGCGCGGGATTTCCCTCAACATGATCGGTCGGGTGTTTCATCCTGAAGGCAACCCGTTTTGTTCCGCTGAGACACTCATGGGTTGTGGAGGACGACGGGGGGTCGCCCCGCCGATATGGAATGGCGTTCGCCGCAGGATAGGGGCTTTATGAAAGCGATGGGCCGAAGAGGAATCTGCGGTTTGGTGATCGTGTTCAGCCTGGCGGTGTCGGTCCTCCTGTCCCTTCCTGGCGCGGCTCTGTGCGTGGAAGGACGACGACACTTCGTCATCGCCTCCCAGCGGAATGCCCCTCCGTTTTCCTTCGCGGATAAGGACGGCGAGCCGCAGGGGATCCTTGTCGAGTTCTGGCGGCTCTGGGCGGCCAGGAACGGTCATGAAATCCGCTTTCACCTTGCAGACCTCGATGAAACCATCGAGCTGGTCCGAAAAGGAAAGGCCGATTTTCATGCAGGACTCTTCTCTTCCGAGCCGCGAAGTTCTTATCTCGAGTTCTCATCGGGGTTCATCGACGATACCCTGTCGCTTTTTGTCCTCGACAGGCTCGATGTGCAATCGGTATCAGATCTCGTCAAAACGCCCGTCGTCGTCGGTGTAAGCCGCGACCACTATGCGGCCGAGTACATCCAGTCCCGGTACCCCTACATCAAGGTCAGGCTCCTGCCCAACAGCGAGGAGGTCATCCTGAGCGCCCTGCGGAACGAACTCGTCGCCTTTGCCGTCGACTATCCCATCGCCTTTCATTATCTCTCCAAGTACGACGCCCGGGGCCAGTTCCGCGTCGTCACCGACCTGACGACACAACAGCTCCGTGCGGCTTTCCGCAGGGGCGACCGCGACACCCTTCAAATCGTCGAGACCGGTCTGGCAAAGATAGAGAAAAAAGACCTCGACGTTCTCTCTGACAAGTGGGGGCTCCGGGGAAAAAGACGACTGCCCACGTGGCTGGTCCGGGCGATCTTGGGAGGGGGGATCGGGATTCTTGTCCTTGCCGTTCTCGGCAACTGGTTCCTGTTGAGGCGAGAGGTGAGACGGAAGACACGGGATCTCGATGAAAAGAACCGAATCCTCAACCTGATCAACCGGGACATCCTCGAGGCCACCCAGACGGTCCAGAGCCAGATGGAGACGCTGGAGATGCTCAGCCGCGACAAGGACGATCTTCTGCGCATCGTGACGGAGGACCTGAAGGGGCCGATCCAGAGCATCCACCAACTGACGGCGGAGGGCAAGGAGACACAGAACCAGGCCGTGCACGAAAAGACGGGGCGGCTCCTGGCCCTCATTGACCGACTGCTGGAGGCGTCCCGTCTGGAAGCAGAGGCCTACCGCCAGGACATGGTGCAGGTCAACCTGGTGGATTTCCTCGACAGGAGGAGAAAAGAATTTCGTGATCTGGCGGCGATGAAGGACATTACCGTCAGCCTCACCCTCCCGAAGCAGCCTGTACCGGTGCTCCTCCACCCGACCCATTTCGGCGAGATCTGCCGGCAGATCCTGCTCAACGCCGTCAAGTTCTCGCAGCGCGGCAGCGAGGTGCGGGTGAGCCTGGGCGTGAGGGAGGAGGGTGCCGGCAAGAGGGCCGTGGTCGAGTTCTGCGACCGCGGCATCGGTATCCCGCCGGATCTCCTGCCGCGCATCTTCGAACGGGCAACCAGCGCGGCCCGTGAAGGAACGATGGGGGAGCCGTCCCTCGGTATCGGCCTATCCGTTGCAAAAAGGCTTCTGGATCTTCACGGAGGTGTGATCCGCGTCGAATCGGTCGAAGGAAGCGGGTCGACCTTCGTTGTCGAGTTGCCTGTCACCGAAGAGTCCGCCGTCGTCCTCGACGATATCGAGATCAGGATGCAGACGGGGGACATCATCCTATTCAAGGGTCTTTATCTGGACAGGGACCAACAGCCCCACCCTTCGGAGAACTGGACCCACGCGGGTCTCGTCGTGAAAATGCCCGAACGTGACGAAACTCTCTTGTGGGAATCGACTCCGCTGGAGTCGGTCATCGACCGGATTCTCGGTATGAGAAAAGGCGGCCCGCAGCTCGTCTCTCTTCGGGAGCGGCTCCTGACCTACGAGACGGATGTCTATGCATGGCGGCAGCTTCGTGTGGTGAGGAGCCCGGAGATGCTGAACGCTTTGTATCGTTACATCTACCAGGTTCACCGGCTTCCCTTTCCGCCCCAGATCGAGGTGATCCGGCGCGTGATTCAAAATCGGTTCTTTCTGCGCTGGTGGCCGCGGAAACCACTTTATCGGAACATATTCTGCACCGAGCTGATCGCCGAGACCTACATGCGGATGGGGCTTCTGCCCGAGACACCCCCGGCGTCGGCGTACCTGCCCCTCGATTTTTCGGAGCGAAAGAGACTTCCTTTTCTGAAAGGGGCCTCCCTGGGGCGTGAGATCCTCCTCCGCGTGCCGGGCAGAAAGGAGCGCTTCATCCTGCCCTCGTCGCTTGCAGGGAAAAAGTGATGAGGGTCGGGGATCGACGGGAGGATGAAGACTCAGAGGAAAGCACCTGTTTTACGGGCCGTCTCCAGCGTCACCTTGCCCCGATAATAGAGTTCACGGACGAAGGGCGCTGCTTCCTCGAGATTCAACCTCAGGGTGAAGGATTCCCGGCCGCTTCGAAGGGGAATCTCAACAAGTCTTTGTGAGGAGACAACGTTTACCCGGTCCGAGTAGTAGCAGAAAAGCCCCGTGTGGACATTGAAGGCGGCGGATCCGGGTTCCCCGATTGCGACCTCCCGCCAGGTCAGCCTTCTTCCCCCGAATATCCACCGGATGACGAAACCCTCGGAATCCGTCCGGATCGTCATGAACACCTTCACGGCCATCAGGCCCATGAGAGCCGCCGGGATCAGGGACAAGAACAAGAGCACGAGGCGTGTCTGCTGCAGGGTCCGCTCGCTCACCGCTTGGACCGGCATCGGTTCGGCCAGGATGATGGAAAGGACCAGGATCGAAACGACAAGAATTCCGAGGACGATTCCCGCGGGCGTCCGGATGTGAAGGTCGTGAAGGCCGTAGACGCCGACGCGGTTTTTTGACAGGATCCGGTTCCTTTCGCCTTCATTGGGTCTGAGGCTGACCTTTCCCCGGAAACGGTTCTCGAGGGCGCGGGTGAAACGGGGGATCACCGGGTCGTCGGCGAAAAGAGCGATTTCCGCCTTCGCGTCCCCCCCGCCGTTTGAATACAAAAACCGGATGCGCAACCCCGGCCGGCAAGACCCGAAGCGCCAAGAGATGAGGGAATGTTCAACCCCCCGCAAACGACCCCGGGGAATGGAGATTTCATCTCCACGGTTCATGATGCGGATCATCCCGCCGCCCAGGTCAACCCGGAGTGCGCCCGCCGGCCCGGTAAGATCGAAAGAAGCTTCCTGTTCGATGTGAATTTGCTCGGCCATCACAAAATAGTATAGAAATCCTTTCACAAAAGAAAAGGGAGGGCAAAAAAAAAGAGGAACCGGTGTTCAGCCGATCCCCCTTTCTGTTTCCCGGTGCGGGATGGTCGTTATTTCTTCCCGAGGAAATCGGGCTGCAGGAACTCGGGGTTGGGGTAGGTGTAGAAGCCCTTGCCGGTCTTGAGTCCCAGTTCGCCTCTCTTCACCATGTCGAGAAGTTTCTTCGGCGGCTTGTCCAGTTTGAGTTTCGAGTCCTTGTAGTAGACCATCTCGATGTTGTAGATGGTGTCGAGTCCCACCTTATCCATGAGCGCGAAGGGCCCTTCCTTCATGCCCGTGAAAATCATCCACGCCCGGTCCGAATCCCTGAAATCCACAAAGCCGTTGCCCCACATATAGAGAACCTCTCTCTTGATGGCTCTCCAGACTCGGTTGAAGCAGAAACCCAGGATTTCCTTGTTGACGCGCAGAGGAACGCAGTTCACCGACCGGATCCACTCGACGCCCGTGTCAAAGACCTTCTTGAGCGTCTTCGACCCGCCCATGATGTCCACCATGTTGACGCCCTGGAGGGGGAAGTAGAAGTGGATGTTCAGGCAGTACTCCGGGCGGCCGCTGCTTTTCTCCATTCTGGATACCGGGATGGACGAGCTGTTGGTCGCCAGGATGCAGGTCGGCGGCGTCCATTTCCCCAGGTCCTTGAAGACCTGCTTTTTGAGGGTCAGGTTTTCCGGGACAGCCTCTATGACGAGTTCGGCGTCCTTCACGGCTTCGGCGAGGTCCGTCACATGCTGGACGTTCTTCCTGATTCCTTCCCACTTCTCGAAGGGGATGAGAGGCGTGACCCCCTTGGCCTTCAGGTCGGCCATATACTTATTGAAAACGGCGTCAAAAGCGCCCTTCACCGGGTCATAGACCTTGGTCGTGTAACCGGCATGGGCCGCGAGCATCGCAATCTGGGTCCCCAGGACCCCGCTGCCTACGACAGCAACCCTCTGGAGCGGCAGTGCCATAAGATCAGCCTCCTTTCGTTTGCATTGAATTGAGTCGTTGTGAAGGTCATGGGTTTCTCGTGGGAGTGAGGCCGGGAGGCAGAACGGACCCCTCCCGACCTCATGGACCGATTACAGTTTGAAGATCGGTTTGAGCTGCCGGGGCAGATTCTCACCGGCACAGCTCTTCGTGACGAAGGAAACCAGCGTCGTGATGATGATGGCTCCGGCGATCGTGAAGAGATAGTATGGGAACGGGAGTTTGTAGATCTTGAAATTCTCCAGCAGCGGGAGCGCGATATTGGCGATGACCGCGAAGTAGAGCCCCGCGAGGACCCCTTCCGTGGAGCAGCGCCGCCACAACAGGCCCATGACGAAGGTCGGGATCGTTACCGATGCGAAGAAGCCCCAGCCGAGGGTCCCGAGGATGGCGACCGCCCGGCCTCCCCAGTAACCAAAGCCGACGGCGAGAAGGGTCACGATGATCTGGAGCCAACGGCCGTAGACGACCTGTTTGTCGATGGGGATCTCGTGGCCGAAGGCGCCCGCAAGGTCGCGGGTCAGGCTCCCGGCCGCCAGGGAGATGAAGAAGCTCGCCGTCGACATGATGGCGGCCAGCAGACCCGCCATGACGAGGGCCTGCAGGACGCCGCCGGTCTTGGACAGAAACAGGAACGCCGCTTTGTCGAGGTCCTTGATGGGTGCTGCGGCACCGGTGGCGACAAGCCAGATGGCCCCGTAGCCGACAAGAATCCACACAAGCGACGTCAGCCCGTAAGTGCATCCGCCGAGGATGCCTGCAAGTTTGAGATCCCGGTGGTCCTTCACGGCGTACATCTTCGCGAGCATCGTGGGTTGGCCCACGACACCGATGAAGAAGACCATGGCAAAGGTGATGACGAGCTGGAAGGGCATGGCTCCGGCGCCGTCCACGAAGGTCGGGCCGAAGTCCGCTGCATTCTGGATGACCGAAAGGTCACCGCCCGTCATGGCGAAGAAGGCAAAGATGACACCCACCACGCCGATGAGCATGACGAGCCCCTGGAAGGCGTCCGTGAGGATCGATCCCGACATGCCGGAAACCAGCATGTAGATGAGTGTCGTACCGAAGATCACGCCGACCCCCATCTCTTCCGTGATGCCGAGCATCTGGTTCATGAGCTTGGCGCCGCCCTTGACCTGGGAGGACAGGTAGGCGATGGCCGCCAGGCAGAGACCTACCGCCAGGATGCCGCGCACCGCCTGGCTCTGGAACCGCACGCGGGCGATGTCGGGCAGGGTGGCGACGGAGGTCACCTCGGCCATGGCACGCATGCGCTTTCCGAGGATCCAGTAGCCGTAGGCGAAACCGGGTCCGCAGGCGATGGTCATCCAGATCGAGGTGAAGCCGAACTTGTAGACGAGGCCCGGGCCGCCGATAAACCCGAAGGCGCTCATGACGGCCGCCGCCGAGGCCAGGCCGATGACGAGGCCCCCGAACGCCTTGGTTCCCCCGAAGAACCCCTCAGCCGTCTTCGCGTATTTGTTGGCGTAGATGCCGATGGCGATGGAGACGAGAATGAAAAGCACCGTGTAGCCGATGATCAATGGCGTTGGTTGAATCAACTGTTCGTCCATGTTTCCCCTCCTTTACTTGAGCTTTTCAAGCTCGGCGACTTCCTTCATGAAATTCTGCCATTCGTCCTCCGGTACCGCGTATTTGTCGAAGAGGACCGCGTAGGACAGCGTGGAGGTCAGGAAGTTTCCGAGCCAGAAAAAGACCATGGCCCCGAGAAAGCCGGGATGCATGCCGAGGACGAAGTCCATCCTCTGCCCCTTGGTCGTGTAGGCCAGCGTGAAGGCGATGGCCTGGACGATCCCGTTCAGGAGAACGGGCCAGATGAGAACCACCGTCGACATCTTCTCGTTCACCACGGCGCCCATCAGGTAATACACGACAACCAGGACGGCACAAGCGAGGAGGCCGAAATAGATCAGTTGATAATCTTTTGCAGGGCCGCCGACCCAGCTGGCGTATACTACAAAGAACCAGCAGAAAGCCGCAATGAGCATCAGAACGTCTCTTGCTTTGTCATTGATTGTAATCATTCCAAACCCTCCTTTCCTCATGAAAGTTCCTAAAGATAAGACCCTTTGAACATGCTCGATTTTCCTATCAACACCCCCTTTCTGTAGATAATTTCATAAACCGACTGTTCAACGGCAACATACATGCCATCAATTACTAACAGGTAAAGGCATAAATTATTGAAATAATTATAGATATTATGTAATTTAGGCGCATCAAATGCAACATCATGTAGACATACGTCTACATAGTGTAATCTGCTCGATATAAAATCATTTGATATCAAATACTTGAATAGAGTGTATCCGAAATTCTACATATAGATAATCGGCTACACAATCAGGTGGGATTGAGCGGCAGATTCAGTTTTTTCATTTTCTTGTACAGGGCCGTCCGGTGGATCCCCAGGAGTTGGGCGGCCTTGTTTTTGTTGTTGTGTGCAAGGTTGATGGCGTGCAGGAGCGCCTCTCTTTCCGAATCCGCCTTGAGGTTCTTCAACCGGATGGTCCGGGACCGGGTCGTCTCCGCAGCAAGCGTGCGGAAGAACAGAGGGAGGTGGTTTACCTGGACGGTGTCTTCGATGCCGTCCATGGAATAGAGGATCCTCTCCAGGATGTTGGCAAGTTCGCGGACATTACCGGGCCAGTCGTAACTTTCGAAGATTTTCAGGACCGCGGGGGAGATCGTCTTCACGTTTCTACCGAAATCCCTGTTCATCCTCTCGAGCATGTGGGCGGCGATGAGGGGGATATCCTCTTTTCTCTCCCGGAGCGGCGGGATGCTCAGGGGAATGACGTTGAGCCTGTAAAAGAGGTCTTTGCGGAATCGGCCTTTCCTGACCGCTTCCTCCAGGCTCTCATGAGAGGCGGCGATCAGCCGGAAGTCACACCTGTAGACCTTGGTGCCTCCCAGGCGTTCGACCTCCTTCTCCTCCAGGACGCGCAGGAGCTTGGGCTGCATGTCCAGCGGGAGTTCGCTGATTTCGTCCAGGAAGATGGATCCTCGGTGGGCCAGTTGAAACTTGCCGGGCTTGGGGCGACTGCCGGCACCGGTGAAGGCGCCCGGCTCGTAGCCGAAAAGTTCCGCCTCCAGCAGGTCCTTCGGGATTGCCGCGCAGTTCAGGCGGACGAAGGGACGGGATCTGCGGTCCGAAGCGTCGTGGATGGCATGTGCAAAGAGTTCCTTTCCCGTTCCGCTTTCACCCAGGAGAAGCACAGGGGCATTGACTTTGGCCGCCTTCAGCGCCAACGCTTTCAGTTCCGACATCGATGGGCTCTTGCCGATGATGTTCTTGAAGCCGTATTTGGTGGATCGAAGATCCTCGAGTTCTTTCTCGTACAATTGAACCTTGGATTCGAGGATGGAGAGTTTGTTGGCCAATGCAGCGACATCTTTCACGTCCTCGAAAATCACCTGTCCAAAGACGGCGACGAGCTTGCCGTCGATTTTGATGGGAAGCCTCTGCACCACCATTTGTTGGCCCATGATGTTGTGTGGGTGATTGATCTCAGGAATTTCTGTCTTGGCGACGATGTGCATCCTGGTGTTCTCGATCACCTCCGTGCAATGCTTGCCGATCTTCGTCTTGGGGTCCATTCCCAGGAACTTCCCGTAGGTCTCACTCATGAAGATCACGTAGCCTTCGGGATCCGTGATGAGCACGCCGCTCAGGATGTTGTTCAATACGGCCTCGTAGAGTCGAAAGGTTTCCTGGAACTTCTCCGTCATGGCTGATTCCATGGTGCCCCCTGTCGTGTAGACAATTTGCGGAAACGTATCATACCTTGAGGGGATCACTCAAGCCCGTTGTCATTCAAGCCTTTATCTTTCGGGGTTTCCGGACCGAAAAGATGGTGACGATCAGGATCCCTTTTCTATGATTTTTTCCATCGCTTCGTGACCGGACGGTGCCTCAGCATCACGTAAGTTGCGCCCGTGCCTCCGTCGCAGGATCGGGCGCTCGAGTAGGCGATCACCCACTTTCGCCACGGCCCCGTCGTGAGCCACTCGACGACCTTTGTCTTGAGCACCGGCTCCGCCGGGGAGGAGAGCCCGCGCCCGTGGATCACCAGGATCCCCTTCCGGCCCCTGTCGAGGGAGTCCCGGATGAAATCCCCGAAGGCCGACTCGGCCTCCTCCACGTTCATGCCGTGGAGATCGATGTGGGCCTGGATCGAAAACTCCCCCTGGTGGAGACGCCTTGCGATCTCCGGCCGCACCCGGTAGCCCGTCCCCTCGATGTACTCCGGCGTGTCAGAGATCACGAAGCCCTCGCCGTACTTGACGAGGCTGATGAGCATCTCCATGGCCTCCTCCTTCCCGTTCCTGGCGGCCGCTTCGCGGACCGGGGGCGGCGCGGGGTCGATGTACTTGTCTTTGCCGAGGACCTTCACCCCCTCCATGGCTTCCCGGAAGATCCGCTCCTCGTCGATGGTCGCCCCCGTTGCGTCCCGGCGGCTTTCTTCGACCGGCCGCACCTTCCTCGAGGAAGGCCCGGCCGGGACGGCTTTCTTCCGGAGCATCTGGTCGAGTTTTTCAAAGGGCTGGAAACCCAGCCCGGACTTCGGGGGCTTCATCGATCCGTTCACGGCTTTCCTTCCTATCGGCACCGGAAGGGATAGAAGTGGCTGTAGCAGTATCCGCCCGGATCGCCGTACATGATTTCCGTGTCGGCCATGCACTGCTCGATCGTCTTCCGGGAGGCCTCTTCATAGTCGGGGCGCTTCTCCTCTTTTTTCTTGCAGCTCATGCAGATGGGCTTGTGACTGTAAACAGAGAGGATTCTCAGATTCCGGGTGGACAGGTCCTTGCGGCACTTGGTGCATTTGGCGGCGCAGGAGAGTGCTTCTTTCCAGTCGTCTTTCATGGGTTGAACCTCCTGAGGATGATGAAGGGGTCGTTCCGGTGTTTCGGGCTTTTCTATACAACGTCGGGCATTCGATGTAAATGGTCTCCCGATGAGGAGGTCCGCCCCCTCGATCCTTCAGGATCCGCCGGAGAGTCTCCTCGCGTGCCAGATCGAGGGGACGTTGGATCGCCAGTCCGGAAGGGTCATCGTGATGGCGATCTCCTCGAGGGCGGATAGAACCAGGATGACCGTGGCGATCTCGAAGGGCCGGGTGACGCCGAACAGGAGCATCAGGAGGGTGCCGATGCTGAGGACGACGGCCGCGAACTTCGCCGCCCAGGTGTGGTAGCTGGTCAGCCGCCGGTACTTGAGAAACCCCAGGAGGATGGGCACGGTATAACTTGCCACGACGGCGGCGACGAAGGGCGCCTCCCGCCGGATGAGCTCCGGCCAGAGCCACCAGGCGCAGAGGGGGACGGTCATGTAGATGGAGAAATCCCCCCAGCTGTCGAGTTTCGCCCCCAGGTCCGTCACCTGCTTGAATCTGCGGGCGATCGTCCCGTCGACGGCATCCGACAGGAGGGCCAGCATCAGGAGGGCGAGGAAAAGATCGGCCCGGCCGAACCAGGCAAGAACCAGCAGGAAAGGGGCGCAGACCATTCTGAAGATGCTCAGGCTGTTCGGTACGTTGAACATGCGCGTGCCTCGAGGCTCCTTACCCGAAAGCGATCAGCAGGACCGTTGTGTCATCCCGGTCGTCCTTCTCCCTTGCCTTCTTGACGAGCTCCTCACACAGGTTTTCGGGGACACGCTGCCCCTGTGAAAAAATCTCCTCCATCTCACCATCTTCCAGGGCGTCCGTCAACCCGTCCGTGCACAAAAGCAGGAAGTCCTTTTTCTCGAGACGCAGCGATCGGCCGTCGACGTCCACCTTCGCCCGGGTTCCCACCGACCTCGTGAGGGCATAGCGGAACCGGTGATGCCTGATCTCGTCGTGCGATATCCGGCCGGTCCTGACGAGCCACCCGGTGACGGAATGGTCCTCCGTGAGCCCTTCGACCCGGCCCTCCCGGACAAGGTAGGCCCGGCTGTCCCCCACGTGGGCGATGTGACAGAGGTCGTCGACGATCCAGGCGACGAGTGCCGTCGTTCCCATGCCGAAGAGTTCGCGGGCTTGCCGGGACTGCCTGAAGAGGATCCCGTTGGCCGCCCGGATGCATTCCCTGAGCAGGGCGACCGCGTCGGGTTCACGATCCGTCCGCCCGGGGACCCGCGAGTTGATGATCTCGACGGCAAGCTCCGCGGCTTTTCCCCCCGCCTGGTGAGACGCACCGCCGTCGGCCAACACGAAAAGACCCCTTTCGGGATCGGCGAAGAAGCGGTCCTCGTTTTGCGCCTTGTTTTTGCCCCGAACCGAAAGGGTGTAAACCGTCAAGGGCTGCCCCGTAGATGGTGATGTCAAGGTTGCATCCCGATGTCGCGAAGAAAGGGGATGATGCGGTCCCCGAGGATATGGGGGGCCCGGAAGACGGCGTAATGGGCGAGTTCATGCTCAAAGGAAAACAGCCGGGCGCCGTGGATCCGGTCGCGGGCTTTTTCGGCCGTGCTCAGGCGGAGCCACTGGTCATTGGCCACGTGGAGGATGAGCGTTTGCGCCTTGATCCGGTGCAGCTCCGCCGTCAGGGAAAAACCCTCGGCGATCCGGTTCCGGATGAGCAGGTCGTTGGCGTCGTAGCTCCGAGCGAGAGGGAGCAGGAGTTCCCCCTGTTTGCCTTCCGGTTCCCAGGAGAAGACCTCCCTTCGTGCCTCGTCCCAGGGCTGGCCCACCCGGAAATCGAAGCTCATCCCCGTGTAGAGCAGGATCGACCACCCGAACATCACGCCCCGGTTCGGGTGATGCTCCTTGGGCAGGTGGTAATAGTCCCCTCTTGTCTCCCTCCAGACGGGGTCGCTCTGGATGGCCGCCGTCATGAGTTCGAAGAGCCAGCGGGTGTTCGAGTCCACCTCGGTCGAACCGCCGATGGGGAGGATCGCCCCGACGAAATCCGGGTGCAGGACCGCCCAGATGTAACTCTGGATGGCGCCCATGGAGACTCCCGTGGCGAGCTTCACCCTGCCGACTTTCAGTTCGTCCCGAAGCAGGAGGTAATTCGCCTGCACGCAATCGAAGTAGTTGTACCGGGGGAATTTCATGCCGAGGCCGTCGCTCGGTTTGCTCGCCCCCCAGAGACCGACGGCGTCGAGAAAGACGACATAGTGACGGTCCGTGTCGATGAGTTTTCCCGGCCCGACCACGGCTCCGCCGGCGAAATCGTTCCCCTCCTGACCGTCGTACCAGTAGTAGTACATGAAGGTCGAATCCCCGGAGTAGTAGGGGCTGATGACGACGGCGTTTGTAATCCGCCCGTCTTCGTCCCTCTCCGGCGTTCCTGTCGCGATCCAGGCGACCCGCAGGGGCTCCGCCCCGAGGGATTCCAGGGTGACGCCGCCCTCGCCGCCGTACTCGAAGTCCCGGGGGCGGCCCGGGGAGTACGCGCCCCCGAGCCTGAAACGGGGAATGGTGTGGTATCGCTTCAGTCCTTCGAGGGCCGGTATGCCTGAGGTCTTCGTGACCGATTTTTTTTGGGAAGGTGACAAGAAGATCCTCCTTCGCACCGGATTTCCGTTCAGAGAGTGAATTCCATGCCGGTCCGGGCGACGCTTACGGTCCCGGGCAGGCCCTCGTGTTGCCAGTTCCGGCGGGCTTCCTCCTCCCATCGGTCGTCCGTCCAGCCGAAGCCCGGGTTCCCCGCCCCCTCTTCATGGCCGCTCATGTGAACAAGGAAAGTTTCGCGGGGATGGAGGGCCTTCACATACCGGCGAACGGAACGGAAAGAGAGGTGGCCGGTGTTGAACCCGTTCACCTCCTCGGCGGTCCAGGCGAAGCAGTCGATGAAGAGGAGATCCGGGTTTTCAATTTTCCCGATGACCCTTTTGCTTTCTTCGCCCGTCGGTGACGGGATCCATTCGTTTCCGTTGTCCAGGTCCCAGAGGAGCACCGCTTTTTTACGTGGGGTCTCGATGACGAGGGAAGCGCTGCAGGGCAGGGGCTCCTTGAAGTTCTCCGGGTTGAGGTCCGCCCCGGCGTGTGAAACGGTGAAAGGCGTGATCCGGATCCCGGGCACACCCGTCGGGATCGGATCCAGGAGCACACCGGGGGGATGGGATTCCGCGGTGACGCGGGGGGCGAGACAGCGGTGCCACTCGTAGGAGTAGTTCCTCTGCAGCCATCTGCCCGTTCCCGGCCGGCACCACGCCGGGATCCTTACGAAATGCTGCCCCCGCCGACGGGCGGTTCTCCTCGCCGTTTCGCAGAGGCGGTTCAAATCGAGGGTGTGGTCGGGGTGCCAGTGGGTGAGAAGAAGCCAGTCCAGCCTCGCGTCTTCGGGCGGGAAGGAATCGACGAGACTTTCGACGACCCCGGGGCCCGCGTCCACGAGGGCGTGCCATTGTATTTTCCGGTTCCGCCCGTCCCGTGACACGATGGAGACGGAGGTGGTCGTCCGGTTCCCCCGGTCCGCGCAGCGGCCGCAGGGACAGCCGAACTCCCTGAGGAAGGCGTTACCGGCGCCGTTGACGATGATGCTGAAGTCCATGAATCCTCCCCGCGCATGGGATCGGCAGGTAAATGGATAGCGGAAATGGGAAGGAAAAGCAAGATGACGGATTCAAACCGATCCTCTTCTCGGCCCTTTTGCATTGACACGCCGCATCTTCTGCCCTATACTGCCGCGCGAGTGTAAACCTTATTCATATTGATAAGTTACAGATTGTGCCGATTGCCATCATGTGGAGAAAGAAAGAGCCCCTGATCCTCTGCGTCCTCCTGGCGGCTGTGACCCTGGCGGCTTTCTGGCAGGTCGGCGATTGCGGCTTCATCACTCTCGACGACGACGCCTACGTGACCAAAAACGAGCATGTTCGGGAAGGGATCACGCTCAGGGGGATCGCGTGGGCCTTCACGGCCGGTCATGCCTCGAACTGGCATCCCCTGACGTGGCTTTCCCACATGCTGGATGCTGAGCTCTTCGGGCTGCAGCCGAGGCGGCATCACCTGACCAATCTCGCCTTTCACATCGCGAACACGCTTCTGCTCTTCGCCGTTTTTCACCGGATGACCAAAGCACTGTGGCGGAGCGCTTTCCTGGCGGCCCTGTTCGCCCTTCACCCTCTCCATGTGGAATCCGTCGCCTGGGTGTCCGAGCGCAAGGACGTCCTCTCCACCTTGTTCTGGCTGCTCACCACGGGGGCTTATATTCTTTATGCCGAAGGCCGGGGGCTTCGAATATCCTCGGCCGTGCTCGCCTTCCTTGTCCTCGGCTTGATGTCGAAACCCATGCTGGTCACCCTTCCCGTTGTGCTCCTTCTTCTGGATTACTGGCCTCTTTCGCGCATGGCGGCGGCATCGGGGCTGCGGCCTTCATGGGCGTCGATCCGTCCGCTGATCCGGGAGAAGATCCCGCTCTTCGCCATCGCAGCGCTTTCGGCGATCATCACATACGCCGTTCAGCATCAGGGCGGGGCCGTGAGATCTTTCGAATCTTTCCCCGTCGGCGTCCGCATGGCGAACGCCGTCGTGTCCTCTGTCCTCTACATCGAGAAGATGTTCTGGCCGAGAGACCTCGCCGTTTTCTACCCCCATCCGGGCCCATGGCCGCTGTGGCAGGTCTTCGGGGCCCTGGCGTTTCTCCTCGCCGTGACCTTCCTCGTTTTGCGGGCGTCCCGGAGGGCTCCCTACCTGGCCGTGGGGTGGCTCTGGTACGGGGTGACGCTTCTTCCGGTCCTCGGTATCGTGCAGATCGGAAGCCACGGGATGGCCGACCGCTACACCTATGTCCCTCTGATCGGGCTCTTCGTCATGGTGGCCTGGGGTGTCCCCGATCTCCTGAATGGATGGCGCTTTCGCAGGGAGGCCCTCGTGGCATCGTCGGCGTTGATCCTCCTTTGCCTCTTCAGCCTCACCCGGGCCCAGGTCGGGTACTGGCAAAGCAGCATGACGCTATATGACCATACCTTGAAGGTGACCGGCGGCAACGGCCTGATCCACCACAACCGGGGTGTCGAATACGCCCGGCTCGGCGACTACGCCCGGGCGATCGAGGATTTCGACCGGGCCGTTGAGATCAACCCGCGATTCGCACTGGCCTATGTCAACCGGGGTGTGGCCTCCGGCAGGCTCGGCCGCCATGAGCGGGCGATCGAAGACTTCGACCGGGCGATCGAGATCAACCCGCATCTTGCCATGGCTTATTTCAACCGGGGGGTCGCCTGTAGAAACCTTGGTGACCCTGTCAGGGCGATCGGGGATTTCGACCGGGCGATCGAGATCAACCCCGGGTACGCCGCGGCGTATTTCGACCGGGGTCTTCTCCATGGCAGGATGGGCAACCATCGCCAGGCGCTGGCGGATTTGCAGACGGCGGCAAGGCTCGGGAACGAGGATGCAAGAAATTTCCTGCAAAGCCGCGGGGTCAACTGGTAGGGAGGCCTGTGGCGGGGGCGAAGGGTTGCGGAACCGGCGGAGACGCAGGGCGAAGGCCGCTGCGGATGTCATTTCCCTCGCGGCTCCTGCGGGTAGGATATGGTGAGGACGATCTTTTCCGTGATGATCTTTTCCTTGATCCTCACCGTGAGGAGGATGCCGTTTTCGCCCTCGTCCATGTTGTTGTGGGCCCAGCGGGCGAACTGGCCGCCGTAGAAATGGGCGAGGTTTTCCGGCCAGATCGTGATGACGCTCCTGTCGCGGGGGAAAACGATATCCGGCTGGAGGGGGTTGTTCCGGAAGTTGGCCTCGTCGTCGAACATGAACCGGCCGTTTTCCCCCCTGGGGTCGATGAAGAAGGTTTCGCTCCAGATGATCTCCAGGAATTCGCCGCTTTTGTTTTCAATGGTCAGAAGGAAGGCCTTGTAGCCTGCCTCAGGTGAGAGGGAATGATCGTCCACCGGCAAGACGGAGACATCGAAGTAGGGGTTACCGGCGCGCTGCGCGGGCAGTTCGTCGCGGGAGATCTCCCGGGGGGCGGCGGCGCACCCCGATAAAACCGCCGTGGCGAGAAGAACGGATAGGAGGAGCGGTGTTCTTCGCATCTTGTTCCCCTCTGCGACCGTGATCGGCCATCGCCTGTCGCGCGGCAAGACAAGCGGCGACATTCAAGCGGTGCTTTCCCTTCTTTTCAGTCGCACAGCGCCGTGGCGTACAGCTCGCCGTTGTATTTCAGCTCCGTGATCATGCCGTTCGACTGCCGCATGTGCACCTGGGCCACCCCTGAACTGCCGTCGCTGAAGGTGAGATACACTCTGTCGCCCGCCACGCGGTAGGTCCCCCGGTTGCCCGCACCGGGGCTTCGGCCGTAGGCGATCCCGGCGCCGCTGCCGAAAGAGGATTCCGAGGCATATTGAAAACCGCCCCTGCCGTCGAAGGAGACCCTCGTCGAACGGCTGTAGCTGCTGCTCGATGAGGCGGAGCCGCCCCAGCTGCACAGCATGCCTCTCAACTGCCATTCGAGTCCCTTTCCCGTCCGGTTGTCGGCGGCCGCAACGGCGCCTGCGGTCCCCTTTTTCGTCGAGCCGGCCGGTGCTGCCGACCCTTTCTTGGCGCTTCCCAAACCAGCCGCACCCGTTCTCTGGCACTGCAGGCGGGACCCGTCGGGGAAGGTGATGTGGAGGTTATTCCCCTTCAGCGTGTAACGGTAGTTCTCGACGCCGTCCTCGTCCTGGACGCGGATGACGCCGGCGCCGAGGGTGTACCTCGCGGGGTCGCCGTCGAATACGAGACGATTCTTCGACTCGAAGACCAGCCGCGAGACGCCGTAGGGCCCCTGGCATTGCCAGCTTCCGATCAATGAATCCGCATCGGGCCCCTGCTTCTGCGCCGCCCCGGCGTCGGAGCCTGCACACAGGAGGAAGATCGCGATCATCGTTACAAGAACCCTGCTCATCCCTGTCATGTTCATGGCCGTCACCCCGCCTTCGGCCCGGTCCGGTGGTCTTTGCGGCGCCTGGAGTGCCTCACCGGTTGAGGATCCTGATGGTTTTCCTGTCGTCCGCCGTTTTGAAGATGACCGTCATCCTCCCCCGGGCCGGGCTTGCGTAGACGTAGTGGATGTCGATGCCGGCATCGGAGATCTTCTTCGCGACCTTGTGGACCTGGCCCGGCCTGTTCGGCATCTCCACGGCGACGACGTCTTCTGTTTCCACCCTGGCGCCCATGTTCTCGAGAATCTTCTTCGTCTTGGACGTGTTGTCGGTGATCAGCATGAAGCAGCCATCGTCCCCCATCTCGTAGGCGGAGAGGGCTTCGATGTTGATCCTGGCCGCGGCGATGAAGATCGTCACCTCCGCCAGCAATCCGATCTTGTTGGGCAGCGCAAAACGGAGCTGCTTCAGCCTCCTCGCGATCGCCATGCTCACCCCTCCTTACCCGATGTCTGCCGTCATGGCCATCATACGATTTCAGCGGGGAAATGAAAAGAAAAAAGGCAGACCGGTCGGGCGACCCGGCTGCCTTTTGAATCACGGCGGACAACGGGGGAATCCGCTTCCCGGATCGTCCCCGTTTCAGGGTGGCGGTCGCGATCGTGCAACCTGTGATCCGTTGATGATCCCCGTTTCTTTTCCTCTGGATCCGCCTACAGGTTCTTCGCTGCCCAAAGGGCGGCCTGGAGGCGGTTGGGCACGTTGATCTTTCGAAAGATGTTGTAGAGGTGCGTCTTCACCGTGTGAGCGCTGATGAACAGGTGGCTGGCGATGTCCTGGTTTTTCGAGCCGGTGATGACCATGGTCAGTATTTCCAGTTCCCTGTGCGTGAGGGAAACATCCTCTTTTTTCCTGATTTCCTTGTTGTGCATGGAGAGGATGTACTTGGACATGACGTCCCTCGGGTACCACATTTCCCCCTTGAAGATCGCTGAAATCCCCTTTACGAAATGCTTGGGGGAATCCTGTTCGTAGAAAAAGCCCCTGACCCCCCAGGAAATGGCCTTCTCCTCGATCCCCGACCCCGGCATCACGTTGAAGAGGGCGGCCATTTGCCCGTTCGGGACGCTTCGGCCCTTCAACTCGAAGCCGATGAGGTAATTCTCGAGATCCTTCACCGAGGAGTCCAGGAGGACGAGGGTCTGGCCGTCCTGGTCGTTGTTCGCCGGTGGCTGGTGCTGGGCATCCACGGATACGAAGCACTTCGCCTCCAGTTCTTTTTCGAGAAAATCAGCGAGGATTTCATTCTGAAACCTGCTGGGTCCCACGATGTGGATGATCTGCCTGCTTGCCAGTGTTCCCATGGCTCCCTCCCTTCCCGTTCATTCCCGTTCCCGATGATACCAACCTCCTGGATTAGAACGGTTTTCCAATTGATTAGGTCGTTCTCTCATACTTTTGTATTAGGCACTTTCTGTGCCACTTTGGTGAAAACGGCCCGTAAAACATAAAATCATGAGAGATATCGATATGTTATAATTATTTCGTTTTCTCTGATCGGGTAAGAAAAAAGTCGTATGTCCTTCAACGGTGAGGTCAGGTGAGAGGATCATGATCGGGTACCTTTCGGGATTCAAACGAAAATCCGACGGTTTTCATCTCTCCGCCGCTGTCAATAATTATTACATAAAAATCGTCGGTTTTTTGACATATGCCGGGATTTCTGACGAAATTCCGGATAACGGCGGAAAAAGCAAAGGTGGCCCACGGCTATCTGATTGATTTTAAATGATAATAATTTGCAGAAGGGGGCGCGGAAGGCATGGGAGATGCAATCATTCATTGAGGCATGAAATGCACGGTGGTCCGCCTCCGCAGGGGTCAACGCCGGTTTCAGGAGCGTTCGGAAACAAAGAACGGATGGCGGGAAGGGGTGTTGAAGGAACGGGAATCCTTGTAACAGGAAAGGAGGTTACGATGAAAAAAATCATAATGGCGATGGTGGTATTTGCCCTTTTGTTCACGGCAATCGTGTCAGCCCGGGCGGGGACGTACACTTATACGGCTTGCCAAGGCAATCTGATCAAGAATTGGGATTTTGAAGGTGGAAAGAAGGATTTTGATACTGATTATTCATATGTGGACCCAAGTAACAAAGGGAGTTGGACGATGGGCCCTGAACAAACGTATACGGTAAGCACGAACCCGCATGATTATCACTCGGGATGGAAAAGTTTCGGAGATCATACAACCGGTACGGGCAACATGATGATCGTCAACGCGGCATGTGTTGCAGGAAGTAGTTACTGCATCGGCCAAAAGGCACTGAATCAAAGGATATGGTCTCAGACGGTGACTGTAGAGCCCTACACGAACTATACATTCAGCTACTGGGTTGCTCTTTCCTATTCCGCCACAGGCGCATATCCTACGCAACCGCCAAAATTGCAGACATCAATCAACGGCATGGAACTGGGCACTTATGACGCACAGGCTATCGTCAATGCATTTCCTCCCGAAGCGTCGAACGGCTCAGCGGGAAATTGGGTTCAGGTGAAGTACGATTGGTTTTCAGGGGATTATGATACGGCCGAGATTACTATTATCGACAAACACGCGTGGCAGTACGGGGATGATTTCGCCCTGGACGACATCGAACTCTGTTGCGTATATTTCAAGGACGAGACCGGCTGGGCCGCCGGCGATCGCTACGTCGCCAAAGGCAACTGGGCAACCTATGTAGGTTATGAAGAAGGTGAATCGAAAAGAGTAATACTTTATGCCGGCCGGACCATGGATGCGGGCACGGTGGCTTTCGCACCGCACGACGGCGATGTGAGAGTCACCATCACCCTCAATTCCGGGTGGCGCTTCAAGGACGCTCCCGAAAACGTGAAGATCCAGGATTACGCATCGGCCCCGTCGGGCAACCCGAGCCCGGGCCTTTTTGCATGGAAGGGCAACGCAACGGGGACGTCTTTCTCCATTGACGTTCCGGAGAACAAATTCTACGGGGTGCACGTGGACCTGGTGCATGAGGTGCCGTGCACACCGTAGCAGGCTTTGTCCCGTTGAAAACAGGGACCCTCACATCGCCGTGGCTGATTTCTCAGCCAGGCGCAGTGAGGGCTGCATCGGTCCGGGGAATGGACGCCGATTGAAGGAGCCCGGCCGGCGGGACGAACGCCGGGCATCACAAAAAAACAGAACGGTATTTGGTTACGAAGGCGGGGCCGGCAACGGCCCCGCCTT
>FWPV01003605.1_pt1 | contig 24676 bp, 28 predicted proteins | sample 2228371 | NCBI WGS metagenome assembly FWPV01 (sample SAMEA103939776, study PRJEB20133) | metagenome | reverse complement strand
CGGGATGCCGTTGCTCGGGGCGTAGTGGGTCTCCCCCCGTGCGAGCGCCGCGCAGCAGGCGTCCTTGATGTGCTGCGGGGTGTCGAAGTCCGGCTCGCCGATGGAGAGGGAGACGACGTCGATCCCCTTCCGCTTCATTCGCTTGGCCTCGTCCGAGATCTCGATCGTGGCGGACGGGGCGATGCCGGCAACCTTCTCGGAGAGGGATCTCATCGCAATCGCTGGACCAGTTTTACCGCCGATTCGACCGCGCGGCGGGCGTAGTCGATCCGCTCCTGCGCCTCCAGGCGGGTCATGCCGGGCCCGGATATACCGAGGGTGACCGGTTTGCCGTACTCCAGCCCCAGGTCCATGATCTTGCGGGCGGCGTGCTGCAGCACGATCTCGTCGTGCTGGGTGGCGCCCTCGATCACCGCGCCGAGGGTGACCACCGCGTCCACCTCGCCCGCCTCGAGCATCTTCTTCACCGCGATGGGGACGTCGTAGGCGCCCGGCACGTACAGGGTATCGACGACGTCGGCGCCCAGGAACTTCGCGTGCTCCCGCCCCTCGATCTCCATCAGGTAGGTGATGTCCCGGTTGAACTCCGAGACCACAAATCCCAGCTTTATCGTCATTCCGATCCTCCTTCTAAGATTCTCACCAGGTCTATTTTAAGGCGGCTCATGCACGCTGCGGGGGGCGGGCGCCGGGGCCGCTGCCCGATTCCGAGCCCCCCGCGGACGTGCACGCCCATCCGGCGCAGGCCTCCGGCGGTATCCAGCACGTGCGGCCTCTCTCGCGCCGGCAGGGCGAAGAGCGGGGCGGCGAGTTCGCTGCACTATCCTCGGGCCCGATCATCTGGACGGGGCGATGGCAGGTAGAATTTTTCAGGCAGGGCGGCGCCCGATATCGCCTCGCTCTCGAGAGAGACCTCCGGGGATGCAGGGCCCATCGCTTCGGATGAACCTCCAGATCGGGTTGGGCGGGATTCCTCCTGCCAGGCAGTGTTCCACCCCGCTGGTACGATACTCTCCAAGGGAGGCAGATCCGGGAGCGCCACGTCACCGTCCCTCCACCGCTGCCAGTACGATATCCCTGCATGCGGGAGCCGGGAGGAGAGGATGGATGGGAGAACCCGGTTCCGCCCGGGATTGCGAATACGTCAACCCTGTATGCCGCCCGCCCAGAGCGGCGCCCAATCCTGCGCATGGCCGCGGCATAGAAGGCGGCGCTGACAAGCCGTGCCCGCACGCCCCGTGCGGGCCCTGCCGGGCGAGAGGCGAGGGATCGGGGAGGTTTGCTCCCCGGCGGGGGGGAGCCCGAGACGCATCGACCGCACCGGAGACGGGATCTCAGGCCCGCTTCCGCAGGATGACCATCTCGCAGAAGAGGGAGCCGCTGCACATCGTGTCGTGGATCTCGATCCCGTACTCCGGATTGAGTGCCTCTATCGCGGCACGCACGTAGGACGCACAGAGGATGCCGGCGTCCTCCTCGCGGAGCCCCCGCTCCCGCGCCAGGGTGCACATCGGGCACGCCGCGAAGCGGATGACGGTCTCCTCGGGAACGCCCTCGATCAGCGGCGTCTCGAACCCGGAGCCGAAGAGGACGACGGAGAGCGTCCCGAGGGTCTGGACGAGCCCCGCTGCATCCTCTCTGGGCATCCCGTACTCGTCTGCGATGCGGCGGAGCTCCTGGCCGACGTCGCGGAAGACGACGTCGATCCTGCCTTCCCTTCCGCCGGGCTCTGCGAACCTCCGGAGAAAGAGGAACGGCATGTAGGTCAGGATGCGCGACGCGATCTCCCATCGCGCCCGCATCGGAATATCCCTGATCGTTACCATGCGGCATCCCCTCCGCTGCCGGGGACCGACACCGCCCCGTCCCCCCCGACGGCACACCGTATGCAATCCTCGAACGCCATTGCCGGTAAGATGCCCGGGGTAATATATGAAGTTGCCCCATTCGCACCGCCCGGCGGACCGGGCGGCTCCCTCAGCGGCGGGCCGGACCGACGTCGGGAAATCCCTGGCGCTGCCCGGTCCCCGCCTCCTTCTCCAGGTCCCGGGGGTAGAGGAGGAGCTTTACCGCGTTGACCGCATGCTCCCGGGTGCGCTGCTCGGCGAGCCAGGCGAGCTCCCGCTCGTCCCGGGCCTCGTCCTCGTGCACGAAGACCTCGATGATGTGCTTGTTGGTCATCAGCTGGGCGCGGATGAGGCCCTGGGAGGCCTCGTGGGCGCACATGCGGTCCTTCTCGGCGGGGCCCGGCATGCCGAGCGCCATCGCCAGATCGCAGCCGCGCTCCTCCAGGAGTATCTTGCAGGCGACGGGCAGATCCTTGATGCCGGGCACGGTGTAGCGTTCGATCGAGAGACTGGCGTGCCTTTTCAGCTCGTCGATCGCGATCCTGCCCATGTTCACCCGCGCAAAGGTCGTATCCGCCACCCCGATCTTCATCGCAGCACCCCGCCGGCCGCCTCCACGCCGTCGCCCTCGATCCTGTATCCGAGCGCCTGCAGGGAGGTCTGCACGGCGGCGACCGTCGCCATGATCTCCGCCGCCCCCACGGCGCCCATGTGACCGATGCGGAAAATCCTGCCCTTCAGGTGGTCCTGCCCCCCCGCGATCTCCACCCCGAGACTCCGCACGTTCGCCCGCAGATCCCTGTCGGAGACACCGTCCGGGTAGGAGATCGCCGTGACGGTGTTGGAGCAGGCGTGGAGCGCGTCTGTGGCGGGGAAGAGGGAGAGCCCCCAGGCGTCCGCCGCGGCGCGGACCGCGTCCGCCATGCGGCGGTGGCGGGCGATGCGGCGCTCGAGCCCCTCCTCCTCGATCATGCGGAGCGCCTCGCGGAGCGCCAGGAAGAGCGGGACCGCCGGCGTGTACGGCGTCTCCAGCGTGGCGGCGCTCTTGCGGTACGCGGCCAGATCCAGGTAGAACGGCCGCTTCTCGCAGAGCACCTCCCAGGCCCGCGGCCCGACGGAGATGGCGGAGAGCCCCGCCGGGGCCGCCAGGCACTTCTGGGACCCGACGAAGGCGACATCGACGCCCCAGCGGTCCGCCTCCACGGCATCCCCGCCGATGGAGGTGATTCCGTCCATCAGGAGAAGCGCCCCGTGCTTGCGGGCGAGCCTCCCCACCGCCTCGGCCGGGTTGCGGATCCCCGCAGAGGTCTCGTTGTGCACCATCGTCACGACCTCCGCCCCCGCCTCCAGGCTCTCCTCCAGCGCCCCGAGGTCGAGAGGTGTGCCCCAGGCGGACGGGATCTCCGTCGCCGTCCCGTAGCGCTGCGCGATCTTGTACATCCGCTCCCCGAACTTCCCGTTGACCAGGGAGACAATGCGGCGGTCGCGCCCGAAGTTGGCGACCGCCGCCTCCATGGCGGCGGTCCCGGATCCGCTCAGCACGTACAGGTCGTTCGCGGTCCCGAAGAGCTGCTTCAGCGTCTTCACGCAGGCGGCGTAGATGTCGCCGAACTCTTTGCCCCGATGGTTGATTGCCTGCCGGACCATGGCGGAGCGGACACGCTCCGGAACGGGCACCGGCCCTGGCAGCATCAGCAGTGGTGGCTCATTCTCCATAGAATACCACATACTAATAAGGGGGGATTCGATATAAGCTTGAATGGCATGGTCGACGTTTCGGTCATCTCCGGCTCTCCATCGGACGCCCCGGTCGTGGAGAGGGTCTGCAGGACGCTGGACGAACAGGGGCTCTCCTACGAGCGCCAGGTCATCTCCGCCCACCGCCAGCCGGAGCAGCTGGACGCCTACATCCGGGGGGACCCGTGCCGGGTCTACATCGCGATCGCCGGCATGTCCGCCGCGCTGCCCGGCGCGATCGCCTCCCGCACCGCCCGTCCGGTGATCGGGGTGCCGGTCTCCGCCAGCCTGATGGGGCTCGACGCCCTCCTCTCCATCGCCCAGATGCCGAAGGGGGTGCCGGTCGCCTGCGTGGGGATCGACGCCGCGGAGAACGCCGCCCTGCTCGCCGCCCGCATCCTGCAGGCCCGTTAGAGCTGTTTTTCAGTCCTCTCCCGCCTTTTCGTCCCCGAAGACCTCCCGCACCATCCGCACGGCGCAGAGGTCCCCGCACATGGAGCAGGTGTCCATCATCCCGTCGCGGTCGTGGATCATCCGGGCCAGATCGCCGAAGAGCGCCAGCCGGAACTGCTCCTCCCAGTCCAGGCGGCGGCGGGCGTCTGCCATCGCCCGCCCCCGCCGCCGGGATCCCTCGACACGCAGGGTATCCCCGATGTGGGCGGCGATTTTCGTCACCCGCGTCCCCTCCTCGATATCCTCCACCGACGGCAGGGCCAGATGCTCGCTCGGGGAGACCATGCAGAGGAAGTCCGCCCCGTGCATGCAGGCGATCGCGCTGCCGATGGCGGCGGCCACGTGGTCGTAGCCGGCGGCGATGTCGGTCGGGAGCGGCCCGAGCAGGTAGAGGGGGGCTCCGCCCGTCATCTCTTTCAGGGCCCGCACGTTGTAACCGATCTCGTCCAGGGGGATGTGGCCGGGCCCTTCGACGAGGCGCTGCACCCCGGCGGCGAGCGCCCGCCGGGACAGGCGACCGAGCGTGGCGTACTCCGCCGATTTCGCGAGCCGCCGGGAGTCGCAGACGCTCCCCGGGCGCATTCCGTCCCCCAGGCTCGCGACCACGTCGTACTCCTTCAGGATCTCGAGAAGGTAGTCGAACTCGGCGTAGAGAGGGTTCTCCTCGTCGCGGTAGACCATCATCGCCGTATGGAACGCCCCGCCCCGGCTGACCACGCTCAGGATGCGGGGATCGGCGCGGAGCGCCGCGAGCGCCTCGCGGTTCACGCCGCAGTGGAGGGTGAGGAAGTCCACCCCCTGCTGGCAGTGCTCGCGGATCACGCGGAAGAGGAGGTCGGCATCGACGTCCGCTGCGCTGCCGGCGCGCCGCACCGCCTCGTAGATCGGTACCGTTCCCACCGGCACGTCGAGCGCCAGGATCTTCCGCCGCATGCGCGGCAGGTCGCCCCCCGTGGAGAGGTCCATGAGGGTGTCGGCGCCGCTCCCGATCGCTGCCAGACCCTTCTCCACCTCGAGCGTCTCGTTGCAGCGGCTCGCCGAGGTGCCCACGTTCACGTTCACCTTCACGCGGCACCCGGCGCCGATGGCGCAGAGGCGGTGCTTCCGCCGGGGGTTGGCCGGTACCGTGACTTGCCCTTCCGCGATGGCCCGCGCCATCCGCTCCGGAGGCATCTGCTCACCCTCTGCCAGTTCCTCCACCAGGGGAGGGATCCCGTTCCGGCACTCTGCGATCAGGGCATGCATAACACACATGTACTTCCCCTCCTTATTATGGTACATGCCAGTCCGATGGATCGCCGGGAGCGGCGGGCTCGCTAACGCCTACCTGTTCGGCCCGGTCCTGGTGGACGCCGGGGTGCTCCCGATGGACGTCGCGCTCTACAGGGAGCAGATCCGCGTGATCGTCCTCACCCACGGCCACTACGATCATACCGCCCACGTGAACGAGATCCGCCGCATGTGCGGCGCACGGGTCTGCATTCACCCCCTGGATGCACCGGCTCTTGCGGACGACCGCCGCAGCGTGGCGATGCTCTTCGGGGCCCGCCCTCCCGGGGCGGCCGCCGACTTCACCGTGGAGGAGGGGGACACCGTGGAGGGGCTCGAAGTTCTGCACACCCCCGGCCACACCCCGGGCGGGATCTGCCTCTACCACGCGGGGGAGCGGATCCTCTTCTCGGGGTACACGGTCTTCACCCACGGCTCGTTCGGGCGGTACGATCTCCCCGGCGGCGATCTCGCCCTCCTGCAGCGGTCGATAGAGCGCCTCGCGGGCCTGGACGTGGAGGGGCTCTTCCCCGGCCACGAGGCGCCGGTGCTGCAGGGGGGGCGGCGGCACATCCTGGCGGCGCACACGATCGTGCAGGGTCTGCATGGATACGGGGATCTACTGCCGGATCCTGGAGAACGCCGCCTGCACGCTCCCCGTCGGCGGCCTGGGAGAGGTCCCCTTCCGGGCGGGATGGCACGTCTACGTCGGCTCCGCCCTCGGCCCGGGCGGGCTCTCCCGCGTGCGGCGGCACCTCCGCCTCGCCGCCCGCCGCGATGCGCCCCCCCGCTGGCACATCGACCGCCTCCTCCTCTCCCCCCGGTTCCGCGTGCGGTACGCGGTCTGCGCCCCGACAGCGCTCCGTCTCGAGTGCCGCCTGGCAGCGGCGCTCGGGAGCGGCGGCGTCGCGGGGTTCGGCGCGAGCGACTGCTCCTGCCGATCGCACCTCTTCTACCGCTCCGCCGATCCGCTTCCGGAGGCGGAGCGCGCCTTCCGCAACCTGGGTCTCTCCTGCACCAGCAAAAGAATAAAAGAGTCCGCGGGACAAGGGTAGAGTATGAAGGTGCTGGGCATCTCCGGGAGCATGCGGAAGGAGGGGAACACGGCCCTGCTGGTCCAGGCGATCCTGGACCGCTGCAGGGAGGAGGGCATCGAGACCGAGTTCCTCTCTCTTGCCGGGAAGACGATCAAACCCTGCCTGGGTTGCGAGGACTGCAAGCAAAACCTGACGTGCGCCGTCCGGAACGATGACTGGCACGCGATCGCCGAGAAGGTGATCGCGTGCGAGGTGCTGGTGCTGGGGTCGCCCACCTACTACTACGACGTGAACGGCCACACCAAGAACTTCATCGACCGCACCTACTCGCTCTACCACAACCGCGTGCTGGCGGGGCGGAGGGCCGTCGGGGTCGCCGTCTGCGCCGATAAGGGGGGAAGCCGGGCGCTCCAGACGATCGAGGGGTTCTTCAGCTCCCACGAGTTCTCCTACCTGGGAGGGGTGCAGGGGCGGGGATACCTCGCCGGCGAGGTGCTGAAGGACGCGGACGCCATGCGTCGGGCGCGGGAGATCGGGGACAAGATCGTCCGCCTGCTGATGCCCTCAGACTAGGGAGTAGAGGGTCGTCCGCTGGCGCAGCGTCCTCCCCAGATCCTCTGCCATCCGCTGCATCTCGGCGGGATCGAGGTACTCGGTGTTCGCCGCGCCGGCGCCCCGCGAGATGCTCTCCTCGAACATGGTCCCGCCCAGGTCGTCCGCGCCGGCGAGGAGCCCCACCTGCGCCAGCTTCGTCCCCAGCTTCACCCAGGAGCTCTGGATGTGGTCGAAGTTGTCCAGGAAGAGGCGGGACACCGCGAACATCAGGATATCCTCCCTTCCCGTCGCCCCTCCCCGCGCCTTTCCGGCGCGGTAGATGGGAGTGTTCATGTGGATGAACGAGAGCGGCACGAACTCCGTGAACCCGCGGGTCTCGTCCTGGATCTCCCGCAGGATCGCCAGGTGCCGCGCCCGATCCGCCTCGCCCTCGAGGGAGCCGTACATGATGGTCGCCGTGGAGGGGATGCCGAGGGCGTGCGCCTCGCGGATGATGCGGATCCAGGCGTCGGTATCGATCTTCCCCGGGCAGAGGACGGAGCGCACCTCGTCCACCAGGATCTCCGCGGCGGTGCCGCAGAGGGAGCCCAGACCCGCCGCCTTCATCCTCTGCAGGACCTCCGCGGTGCTGCACCCGCTCTTTCTCGCGGCATAGGCGATCTCCATCGGGTTGCTGGCGTGGATGTGGACGTGCGGGGCCGCCTCGCGGATCCAGCCGATGAGGTCGACATAGGAGTCCGCGGTGAAGTGCGGGTGCAGTCCGCTCACCGTGCAGATCTCGGTCGCGCCCCGCTCCCGCGCCTGCGCCGCCTTCTTCTGGATCGTCTCCCGCCCGTAGAAGTAGGCGTCCGGGTCCCCCTGCTTCCGCGAGAACCCGCAGAATCCGCAGGCGTTGATGCAGATGTTCGTCACGTTGAGATTCTGGTTGCGGACGTAGGTGACGGTGTCGCCGACCTTCTCCTCCCGCAGGGCGTCGGCGGCGGCGGCGATCGCGAAGACGCCCCGGTCCCGGACCTGCAGGAGGGATGCGGCCTCCTCCTCCGTCAGGCGGTGGCCGCCGAGCACGTCGTCGAGCAGGATTCGCATACGGAAAGGGCATCCCCCCGGGAGAGGGGTGCCCGAGCCTCCGGGTTCAAGGTTGTCCAGGAACATGATTAGGGTAACGCAATGGGCGCAGGCATACACTTAATAACCATCGCGGATATCCCCCTGCCATGCTGGGACAGATAACCCCGCAACGGATCCGTCTCTCCTACAAGGACGCCGAGGGGTTCGTCATCCCCCTCGGGAACACGAGCCTGGTCTTTGCCGTGACCGAGAGCGGCCTGATCGCCAACGACATCATCGACATCGAGGCGCTCGAGAACTTCGACTACCCGGCGGCGCAGATCGGCCCCGCCCAGGGGGACATCGTCGACACCCTGGAGGAGCTGCTGGAAGGGGAGGTGAAGGCGGCGAACCTGCACGCGATCCAGCGCCGCGTCGAGGTCGGGATGCCGGCGCTGGAGGCGCTGAACCGCATCTAGGCGCTTATCCCACCCGTCCGTAGGTCGTGGTCCTCTGGCGCAGCGTCCGCCCCAGATCCTCTGCGATCCGCTGCATCTCGGCCGGGTCGAAGTATCCGCCGCCCTCGCCGCCGGCCTCCGCCGAGACCGCATCGGCATACATCGTCCCCCCGAGACCGTTCCCCCCGCACTGCAGCCCGGGCGACGCCATCTTTCGCCCCACCTTCTGCCAGGGGATCTGGATATTGTCGAAGTTGTCCAGAAAGAGGCGGGAGACCGCGAAGAGCAGGATGTCCTCCCTCCCGGTCGCCCCGGGGGGCGCCGTGCCGGATGCGTAGAGCGGGGTGCGGGCGTGCAACCAGGAGAGCGGCACGAACTCCGTGAACCCGCGAGTCTCGTCCTGGATCTCCCGCAGGATCGCCAGGTGCCGCGCCCGATCCGCCGCCGTCTCCACGTGGCCGTAGAGGATGGTGGCGGTCGAGCGGATTCCCATCCCGTGCGCCTCGCGGATGATGCGGATCCAGTCCCCGGTGCGCACCTTGTTCGGACAGATGACGGCCCGCACGTGGTCGACCAGGATCTCCGCCGCCGTCCCCTGGAGGGTCCCGAGACCCGCCGCCCGCAGGCGGCGGATCACCTCCCCGCTGGAGATGCCGCTCTGCCGCGCAGCCCAGGCGATCTCGTCCGGGCTGGCGGTGTGGATGTCCGCCCCGGGGATGGCGGCGTGCAATCGGGCGATCAGGTCCGCGTAGGTCTCGGCCGTAAAGTGCGGGTGCACCCCCGAGAGGAGGTAGATCTCGGTCACGCCCCGTTCCCGCGCCAGGCGCGCCTGCTCCGCGATCTGCTCGCTACCGAGCAGATAGCCCTCGTCCGATCCCTTCGGCCTCCCGAACCCGCAGAACCCGCAGAGGTTCTTGCAGATGTTGGTCACGTGAATGTTCTGGTTGCGGACGTAGGTGACGGTGTCGCCGACCTTCTCCTCCCGCAGGGCGTCGGCGGCGGCGGCGATCGCGAAGACGCCCCGGTCCCGCACCTGCAGGAGGGATGCGGCCTCCTCCTCCGTCAGGCGGTGGCCGCCGAGCACGTCGTCGAGCAGGCGGTGCAGGACCCTACCGCTTCCCCCGCTTCGCGGCACCGCTCTCCTCCTTCCTGCCGGCGATCACCTCGTAGAGGAGCATGAGGACGATCACGATTGCGGCGAACTCGAAGAGGTGCAGGGCGGGATAACCCAGGAGCGGGATGGCGAAGAGGGCCTTTCCCACGATCCACTCCTTCCGAACGGGCTCGATCGCCCCGATGCCCTGGTAGTAGCCCTGCTGGTCCGCCAGCTGGTTGTTGTCGCCCTTGGTGATGTAGCCCGCGTCGGCGTCCGAATAGGCCATCGCCCGGTGGATGATCGGATTCACGCGGTTCTCGCCGTTCGGGCGGTAGACGATCACGTCCCCGTAGTCGCCGAACGCCGCGTAGCCGCTCTCTCTCCCCTCCTCCCAGGTGCGGAGCGGTCCGAAGCGGTCCTCCTCCACCACGAAGACCAGGTCGCCGACGTTCATGTGGGGCACCATGCTCTCCGACTCGATGGTGACGAGAGCCGGCCAGGTGCCGGCGGCCAGGAAGAGGACGAGGGCGAACCCGCCCACCACGGCGGCCACCCAGAGGAGATCCCGTGCGAGGGATACCCAGGGGTTGTCGCTCTCGCGGAACCGCCGGATCGGGTTCGCACTGCCGTTCAGCTTCTTTGCGTCTGCCATAGAGGATACTTGCTGAGTACCATCCGCGTTTATCCTACAAATACATACCAGAGGGAGGGGGCCCCACCATTGGCAAAGGTCATAGAGGTGGGGGACCATAGTAGGATCTATGCTCGGTGACCAGGAGATCGTCCAGCGGTTCCTCGAGACGAACCTGCAGGTGCACCCGGATGTGGTGAACTACATCCGCAAGCAGGGCGATCCCGCGCTCATCGACCGCATCATCGCCGCCATCCCGGAGAGCACGGTCGTGGTCTCGACGCGGCACATCCCGGACTTCGCCCCCGAGCGGGACGGGACGCGGTTCCTCACCGATCCACGGGTGGAGGTGATCCGCGGCAGCGCCGATTCTTCCGCCGCCGCCAACAACTTCGCGGACTTCGTGCACCTCTTCCGCGACCGCTACACCCGCCTCGGCAACCTGATCCGCGGCAGGAACCCGGCGATGCCCATCGAGGCGCTCACCCGCTCGAGCCGCTACAACCAGCAGGAGTGCACCGTGATTGGCATGGTCGGCGACGTGCGGACCACGGGGAGCGGCAACCGCCTGATCGACCTGGAGGACCCGACGGGGCAGCTCTCCGTCCTCTTCAACAAGGGAAAGGACGTCTTCGCCGAGGCGGAGCGCCTGCTGCCCGACGAGGTGATCGGCGTCCGCGGTAAGCTCTCGCAGGACGGGCGGCTCTTCTTCGCGGAGCAGATCGTCCGTCCCGACATCCCCATCAACCACGCGCCCTACACGAGCCCGCAGCCGGGGAAGGCGGTACTCGTCTCGGACATCCACGTGGGGAGCGACACGTTCCTGGAGGCGGAGTGGAACCGCTTCGCCGACTGGCTGCAGGACTCGGACGTGCAGTACCTGCTGGTGGCGGGCGACCTGGTGGACGGCATCGGGATCTACCCCGGCCAGGAGGAGGAGCTGGTGATCCGCGACATCTACGAGCAGTACGACGTCCTGGGGGGGATGCTCGCCGACCTCCCCTCGCGCCTGCGGATCGTCCTCTCCCCCGGTAACCACGATGCGGTGCGGGCGGCGGAGCCCCAGCCCGCCATCCCGCCCGACTTCACGCGCAAATTCCCGGGCAACTGCCTCTTCGTGGAGAACCCCTGCCTCCTGGCGGTGCAGGGGGTGCGGGTGCTGATGTACCACGGACGCTCGATCGACGACATGATCGGGCTGATCCCCGGCGCCAGCTACGCCCAGCCGGAGCAGATGATGGAGGGGATGCTGGAGCGCCGCCACCTCGCCCTCACCTACGGGAAACGGACGTCTCTCGCCGCCACGCGGCAGGACCAGCTGGTGATCGACCCCATCCCGGAGGTGCTCCACACGGGGCACGTCCACACCAGCGGGCTGACGCGCTACCGCGGGGTGCTGGGCGTCAACGCCGGGGCCTGGCAGTCCCAGACCGCCTTCCAGAAGCAGATGAACATCCATCCCACCCCGGCCCGCGCCGTGGTGCTGGATTTCCAGACGCTGGAGCCGCAGATTCTGGACTTCACGGGTCCGTCCGCGGTTTAAATCCGTGAATTTATATATTCCGTACAAAGAACTTCTATAGATTCTTTCTGTTTGAGAGTCGTTCGGAGGCAATCAGAGATGGATATGTTGATTCTGGCACCCGTCTTCGCCCTCCTGGGCCTCGTATTCGCAGGCTACTCGTTCTGGAATATGCGGCGGGAGGGGGCGGGCACCGAGGTGATGCAGAAGATCGCCGGTGCGATCCACCTGGGCGCGATGGTCTACCTGAAGCGCCAGTACACTGCCATTGCGATATTCGTCGTCGTGCTGGCGGGGGTCCTGGCCCTGATCATCAATCCGCTGACCGCCGTCTCCTTCGTGGTCGGGGCCGCCCTCTCGGCGACGGCCGGCTACGTGGGGATGAACTCGGCGACGCTCGCGAACGTCCGCACCACGAATGCCGCCCGCCGGGGGATGGCAGACGCGTTCCGCGTCTCGTTCTCGAGCGGCATGGTGATGGGGCTGACGGTCGTGGGGCTGGGCCTCCTGGGCCTCAGCGGTCTCTTCTACGCCCTGGACTTCTTCACCGCCCTCGGGCTGCCCGAGATCGTCTCGGTGATCTCGGGCTTCTCGCTCGGGGCGAGCTCGATCGCGCTCTTCGCCCGCGTGGGCGGCGGGATCTTCACCAAGGCCGCCGACGTGGGGGCGGATCTCGTCGGGAAGGTGGAGGCGGGGATCCCCGAGGACGATCCCCGCATCCGGCGGTCATCGCGGACAATGTCGGCGACAACGTCGGGGACATCGCCGGCATGGGCGCCGATCTCTACGAGAGCTACGTCGGGGCGATCATCGCGACGATGCTCATCGGCGCGTCGGCAGCGGGGGTCGCCCAGTTCGGCGGGGTCGGCATGATCAACCTGGTAATCCTGCCGATCCTCATCGCCGCCTTCGGGATCGTGGCGTCGATCGTCGGTTCGCTCTTCGTGCGCACGCAGAAGAACGAGAGCAGCGCCATCCACCGCGCCTTCAACGTCGGCACCTTCGCCGCCCTGGTGCTCACGGTCGCCGCCGCCTACTGGCTCGTCACGAACCTGCTCGGGCCCCAGTTCATCGGGGTCTTCGTCGCCGCCATCGCCGGTCTGGTCGCCGGGTTCCTGATCGGGCTCATCACCGAGTACTACACCTCCTACGAGCGCCCGCCCACGCAGGCGATCGCGAAGTCCTGCGAGACGGGCGCGGCGACGGACATCATCACGGGTCTCGCGAAGGGCATGGAGAGCACGGTCTTCCCCGTGCTGATCATCGCCGTCGCGATCCTGATCGCGGCGAGCCAGGCGGGCCTCTACGGGGTCGCCATCGCCGGCGTCGGCATGCTCGCCACGCTGGGCATCACGCTCTCCGTGGACGCCTACGGCCCGGTCGCCGATAACGCCGGCGGGATCGCCGAGATGTCGCACCAGGAGCCGGGCGTGCGCGCGATCACCGACACGCTGGACTCCGTCGGGAACACCACCGCCGCCATCGGGAAGGGGTTCGCGATCGGGGGCGCGGCGCTGACGGCGCTGGGTCTCTTTGCCGCCTACTCCCAGGCGGTGGGGCTGGAGCTGGTGAACATGCTGGACTACACGGTCTTCGTCGGCGTCCTGATCGGTGCCATGCTGCCCTTCCTCTTCAGCTCCTTCGCGATGACGGCGGTCGGGAAGGCCGCGGGCCAGATCGTGCAGGAGGTGCGGCGGCAGTTCCGCGAGATCCCCGGTCTCATGGAGGGGAAGACGGAGCCGGACTACGCGGCCGCCATCACCATCTCGACGAACGCCGCCCTGCGGCAGATGATCGCCCCGGGCGTGATGGCGATCGCCGCCCCCCTGATCGTCGGCATCGCCCTCGGGCCGGCGGCCCTGGCCGGTCTGCTGATCGGGTCGATCTCGAGCGGTTTTTTAGTCGCCGTCATGATGGCGAACGCCGGCGGCGCCTGGGACAACGCCAAGAAGTACATCGAGCAGGGGAACCTGGGCGGGAAGGGCTCCCCGGCCCACAAGGCCGCGGTCACGGGCGACACGGTCGGCGATCCCTTCAAGGATACCGCGGGGCCGGCGCTCAATATCCTCCTGAAGCTGATGTCCATCGTCGCGGTGGTCTTCGCGCCCATCTTCCTCTAACCTTTTTCAGACAGCGAACATTCACCGCACGGGTTCGGCATTTTCCAGCATCCTTCGATCCCCGCTCCAAAGGTATATCAGCGAGAACGCCCATGGGTTCGCCTCGCGGGAGCCGGAACGGCAGGGCGGTTTCAGCCCCCGCGAGGGGCGACGAAGGGGATGCGTGTATTCGTCCTGGTCTGTCTGATCCTGGCGCTGCTGGCGGCCGGTCCTGTGCAGGCAGCGGTTCCCACCGTTCTGGTGGCCGATTACCGGGTCACCCCGGCGGTCCTGCTCCCCGGCGACACCGGGACCATCACGGTCATGCTCCGGAACACCGCCGAGAGCGCATCGCAGACCGAGACCGACGTCGTCGTTCAGCAGGACGGCACCTCCACCTCGACTGCCGTCACCCCCATCGATGCCTTCGTGGAGAGCGTCTACCTCTACGGCAACGGGCTCGAGGTGCTCGAGGGGAGTTACACCGATGTGGGCGCCATCGGGCCCGGGCAGTCCTTCCCCCTCACCTTCCTGGTCGAGGCGCCGACCCGGGCGGGGATCTACTTCCCCGAGGTCTGGATCCGCGTCCGGGGAGCGGAGAGCGTGAAGTATCCCCTGCCCGTCGACGTGAACTCGCGGGTGTCCCTGCAGAAGGAGCCGGCAATCACCGTGAACAAAACCGTGCCGGTGGATATCCAACCGGGCGACCGCTTCAGCGTCTCCCTGGATCTGACCAACGGGGGGCTGGCCCGGGCCGACGACGTCGCCGTCACGCTGAATACCAGCGGGCTCTCCCTCGCGCCGAGCGGACCCAGCAACTACTTCTTCGACCACATCGAGGCGGGGGAGGCGATCCACCTGGACCTGGGCTTCATGACAGACGAGAACATCCCCCTGGGGCTGAATATCGTGCCGCTGACCGTCACCTACTCCGGCGGCAACGGAACAGCGAAGCGCCAGGTCGAGACGCTGGGGATACCGGTCGTCGGGCGGGCGGAACTGGGTGTCGCCTCGATCCGTACCGATCCGACCCAGGTCGCCGCCGGCGATAGCGTGGATCTGACTATCCGTATCGAGAATACGGGAACAGCCGATGCAAACTCGGTGCAGGCATCCATCGAGAACGTCTCTCTTTCTGGCTCGAAACGGGCGTTCATGGGGACGATAGAGCCAAACAACGATGCTCCTGCGATCTTCTCCCTGCAGGCGGACGAGGCGGGGGAGTTTAATTATACACTCCTCATCTCCTACACAGACGACTTCGGGCCCCACACGACCCGGCAGGACCTTCAACTGGTGGTTCTGGAACAGAGTCCGAGCGATCTGCTCATCCCCATCGCCATCGCCATCGTCCTCGTCGCTGCGTTCGCGATCTACTGGTACAGGAGACGGAGGGAGACGTAAACGGTGATCGAAGAGGTGCGGGTCTCCTCATTCCTGGCATGGAAGTCTATCCGGCGAGGCAATAAAGGGACGCTTCTTTTGACTATCCTGATCATCGCGCTGGTCTTTGTCAACCTGGTCTTCCTCCCCTCGATCATCGCCGGTGTCGTCCAGACCTTCAACACGCAGTCGATCGACTTCGACTATGGCAACCTGGTGATCGAACCCCGGGAGGGGGAACGGTATATCGACGACGTGGATCGCCTGCAGAAGAAACTGGAGCAGATACCGGGCATTACCGGCACCGCCCCCCGCATCACCACGGGTGTCACCTACCTCTACAGGGGTAGGACGGCGGAGAGCAGCCTGTACGGCACCAATCCGCAGGATGAACGGTCCGTGACCCAGATCGAGCAGAGCCTGATCGAGGGCGAGTTCCTCTCCAGCGGCGACAGGAATGCGATCCTGATGGGCGCCACGCTCGCGGGGAGGGAAGGGGAGGAGACGGGAGGGCTCCCCTCCCTGCAGGGCGTCCAGGTCGGCGATTCGGTGCCAACGGGGTGGAGCGGACCTACCGGGTGAAGGGCATCTACGAGACCCAATCGTTCGGTGTCGACCTCGCCGCCTTCGTCACCACGGCTGAGATGCAGTCGGTGCTCGGGCTGGAGAATCAGGCATCCCAGATCCTGGTGAAGACCGCCGAGAATGGCAGGGAGCAGGAGTACAAGAGGCTGCTGCTGAGCTACGGCATCCAGGAGGAGGTTCGGACGTACCAGGAGAAGGCGGCCGGGTTCGTGGACCAGGCGATCCAGAGTTTCAACATCATCAACGCCATCTCGACAGGGGTCAGCCTGATCATCGCCGTCGTGGTGATCTTCATCGTCGTCTTCATCAACACGGTCAACAAGCGCCGCCAGATCGGGATCCTGAAGGCCATCGGGCTCAGCCAGCAGATCATCATCAATTCCTATGTTCTCCAGGTGCTCTTCATCACGTCTGCAGGGGCGCTGGCGGGGATGATCCTGAACGCGGGCGTGGTGGCGTATCTAACCGCCTACCCGCTGGTCTTTCCCGGAGGACCGGTCTACCCGGTGGTCGAGCCCGGGGATACCCTGCGGAGCATCGTCAGCCTGTTCGCGGTCTCGGTGGTCGCGGGCTATGTACCGGCGTGGAGGACGGTCCGCGAGGACATCCTGGCCGCCATACGGGGGCAGCCATGATCGTCGCCAGGGATGTGACCAGGATCTACACGATGGGCAGGGTCGAGGTGCGGGCGCTGCAAGGGGTCTCTTTTCAGGTGGAAAAGGGGGAGTTCGTCGGGATCACGGGGGCGAGCGGGAGCGGCAAGTCGACACTCCTCCACATCCTGGGCCTGCTCGACCGCCCCACCACGGGCAGCGTCACTATCGAGGGGACCGATGTGCTGGCGTTGACAGACCGCGAGCGGACCCTCTTTCGCCTGAACCGCCTGGGTTACGTCTTCCAGGACTACGCCCTGATCGGGGAGCTCACCGCCCGCGAGAACGTCTATCTCACCTCGCTCGTCCGGGCGACGCCGCGGGAGGAGTACCTCGCCCGCAGCGCCGAGATCCTGGAGCGGGTGGGCCTGGGAGAACGGATGGACTTTCGCCAGAGCGAGCTCTCGGGGGGCGAGCAGCAGCGGGTGGCGATCGCCCGGGCGCTCATCAACAACCCGAGCATCCTGCTCGCGGACGAGCCTCTCGCCAACCTGGACAGCGCGACCTCCCGCAGCATCCTGGACCTCTTCCGGGAGCTGAACGAGGATCTCCAGCAGACGATCGTGATGGTCTCCCACGAGGACTGGCACAGGGAGTACTTCTGCCGCATCATCAACTTAAAAGACGGGATGATCGAGGGCGAGGTGCAGTGCCGCCCCCGGGCCCGGGCGGATGCAGGATAGCAGGCCGGAACCCCCCGCCGCCCCGCCGGGCGACCTCCAGCTCTGCGCAGACCCGATTACGAACTCCGCTCGAGTGCGAGAATTCTATGCATATCCTTCCGAAGTTCGGGAACGCGGTTGACTACTGTTGCCCATACGAGCGCTACATCAATCCCGAAGCAGGTGTGGATCAGCTTGTCCCGCATGCCTGCCATCTCCTTCCAGGGTATGTCGGGATATTTCTGCCGGATAGTATGGGGACTTTCTTGCTCGCCTCGCCGACAATCTCGAACTTCCGGATGACGGCACTCTGTGTCTTATCGTCGCGAGCAAACTCTTCAGGCGTCATGCCTGCCGTGTACTCCTCGATCCTTGCAAGAGCGTCGAGAATATCCGAGAGGTAGAGGTCCGGTGCTCTCATGCGTAGATCAGGTCCCGGATGACCTGCTCACGGATATCAGGCCGCAATGCGGTCTGAGGCACCACATCCACCCGACGACCGAACCTCTCCTCCAGGAACTGCGACAGCCCGATGAAGTCGAAGAGATCCGCAGCGGGGCCGAACTCCACGAGCAGGTCGATATCACCTCTCCCGGTTCCTTTCGCGCATAGGACCCAAAGAGCCCGACGATCCGGACATGGTAGCGCTCTGCGAGCTCGTCTTTCATAGATTGCAGGTCCTCGAGTATTTCGGTGCGGTTCTTCGCATGCATTAGGGCTCAATCTTCATTCGTCTCTGGACTGCTTTAATTTATCTCCCTTGCCCTCCAATTCCACACGATGCCGCCGCGTGCTCGCCAGACGACTCATCGGCCAGGGCGTTCGGCATGCCCACGGATCCCTCGCCACTTTCATCCGCTATCCTTCTTCCCGGCATGCCGGCGCCTTCTCCTGAGCCGCGATGCACGGGATACTACTAATATCTTCAGGCCCTGCAATTCTCATTGCAGTATGGTTGATGTCGATCTGCTGAAGCGGCGGTGCGGAGAAGTGCGGCAAACCCTGCGGGATCTCGAGCGGATTGTCCGCCTGGGGGAGGCGGAGTTCCTCTCGAACCCGTACGTGCGGGATGCCGCCAAGTACCGGCTGATCGTGGCGATCGAAGGCGCAATCTCCATCTGCAGCCACGTCGATCGCCACGATCGCTCCAGGAGATACCAGACAGCTACGGGGACTGCTTCCTGCTCCTGGGCCGCGAGGGCGTGCTGGAGCGGGACCTCGCCGAACGCTGCGCAGAGATGGCGAAGTCCCGGAACCTGATCATTCACGCCAATGGGAAGATCGACGATCGAAGAGTCTTTGCCATCCTGAACGAGGACCTCGCCGATATCGAAAGGTTCGTCGCGGAGGTGCTGGACTGCGCAGGTCGCGTTGAGCGGCAGCGATAGGGAAGAGATCGTCTCCCGCATCCGCCGGGTCCTGGAGGGTCACGAGGAGGTCGTCTTCGCCTGCCGGTCGACGTGAGCGTGATCAACGCGGCGCCGCTCCGGGCGGTCCACCGCATGATCAGGGGGCAGCTGATCCTGAGCCGGGACGACGGGCGGCGGTTCCGGTGCATCGAACGGGTGTTGGCAGAGTACCTGGACCTCAAACCCATCGAGGAACGGATGATCGACGAGGTCCTGCGGGGAGGGGTGTGAGACATCCCCGATCCTCCCTCGCATCGGATCTTGCCTGGAAGCCGCTTACACCACCACGAGGAGAGAACGTGCCGCGATCGACCTGCCGGAAACGGTGCGCAACGGAACGGTTCACTGGCGGGAAGGAGATCCTCAAGACGTTCGTTCCCTGAGATGATCACCAACCGAATCGAAGGTATCCTGGACTTCCAATCCTCATTTTCCGAGGAACGGTATTGAAACTGGACATCAAAGAGGGTCTCCCCTGTCCCCTTGACTTCTTTCAATCCTCATTTTCCGAGGAACGGTATTGAAACCCTGGGGGATGAATTGATGGCAGCAGCAGCAGCCACCCCTTTCAATCCTCATTTTCCGAGGAACGGTATTGAAACCGGAAAAAGAGCGAGAAGGAGTGAAAGGGATACATGCCTTTCAATCCTCATTTTCCGAGGAACGGTATTGAAACATGCCCGTATTCCATGCGGAGGTTGTGCAGGGTCACTTTCAATCCTCATTTTCCGAGGAACGGTATTGAAACTTCCTTCCAACGTGGAAATCCACGTTAAAGAAATGTGCTTTCAATCCTCATTTTCCGAGGAACGGTATTGAAACTTCCTTCCAACGTGGAAATCCACGTTAAAGAAATGTGCTTTCAATCCTCATTTTCCGAGGAACGGTATTGAAACAACCCCATCCCGTCATCAAAATACGCACTCACTGAACTTTCAATCCTCATTTTCCGGGGTAGTGTCCCGATAATTCTGTAAAATTGAAATTGCCCTGTATCCAACACCAATTGACCAAAGGAGGGACACAGGGCAATGGTACCTGAGGACGTCATACGACATTACCTTATCGACAACAAGCAGGGGATGATCCAGCTTCTCACCGGGTTCCTGAATCAGGTGATGCAGACAGAAGCGGAGGAACAGGCCGGAGCTGCCCGGTACGAGAGGACCGATGGAAGAAAGGCCCATCGGAACGGATACAAAGATCGGTCGCTGAAGACGCGAGTCGGAGAACTCACCCTCCAGAAACCGCAATTCCGGGAATTCCCCTTTGAGACGCAGGTCTTCGAGCGGTACACCCGAGTCGAGAAGGCCCTGGAGAATGCTATCATCGAATCCTACCTCCAGGGCGTATCGACCCGGAAGATCCGGGAGATCGTCTCCCACCTCGGCGTGGACCGGATCTCGCCCTCTGCCGTCTCCCGGATTGCGCAAGATCTCGATGCGAAGGTTCAGGAGTTCCTGAACCGACCGATTGACCAGGCGATCCCGTATCTCTTCGTGGATGCGTCGTACTTCAAGGTACGGGAGGGGGTGCGGTATGTGACGAAGGCCTTTCTGGTGATCACGGGCGTCCGGGCAGATGGATATCGGGAGATTCTGGGAGCCCGGATCGCCGCCTGCGAGGAGGAACTCGTCTGGTCCGGGCTGTTCGAGGAGCTGAAGGACCGGGGATTGACCGGGGTCCCGTTGGTCACCTCCGATGGTCACCGGGGGATCCAGAAGGCGGTGGAATCCTCGTTTGTTGGATCGAGCTGGCAGATGTGCCACGTCCACTTCATCCGGGCCGTGTTGAGGACACTCCCCCAAAAACACCATCGGGAGATAGCGGAGAAACTCAAGGACTCCCTTGCCGATGAGCGGAGATTGCAGGATCTCGCCCGGACCCTGGAGGACCAGGGATACTCCCGGGCCGCCAATACTATTGAACGGTTCCTGTCGGGGTTGTTGAACTACCGGGCCTATCCGAATTCGCATTGGAAAAGAATCCGAACGACCAATGGCCTCGAGCGAATCCATAAGGAGATCAAGCGAAGAACGAAAGTCATCGGGGCATTCCCAAATGATTCCTCATTTCTGAGAGTGGCCGTCGCCATCCTCATGGATATGAACGAGGAATGGGTGACCGGTAAAAGGTATTTATCAATGGACGAGAGATGATCATGCGGGATCCAGGGCATCCATTTTACAGAAAATTTGAGACACTACCTCGGGTCTTTCAGGAAATTGACGATGTTGCCTTGATACGAACGGCATGGAAATTCGTTCCAGGAGTCTCATATCTAGCCTGTACTCGCAGGTATTTGAAAGATTTTTTATGACCGCCTTAATGAATGATACTATTCTTGAGATCCTCGATAGTTCCAGGCTGAAATATATTTACTTTATCGAAAATATTGGACATATTGGCTCCTTCTGGTTTAATCATGCGATTTATCGATAAAATTGCCACATTCTCTTCGAAAATAATTTTTGCTGAAAGTAATCCCGTTGATGAGTCTCCGATGATACACTTTGGTAATTTTTTATTATCCATATAGAATTGAATTTCTATTGGAATATTTCTTGGAATTTCTTCTAGTTCCGATGTAAAATCTATATTTAGATAATTAGCTTTAAGTTCTCTAGGATGATATTTGATACCGATTGAGTAATCTAATTTTCTCAATTCTGTTATGATATCCAGATAGGTCTTCCTGACCTTCGAATAATTAAGATCTAGTGCGTAATTGCTATGGGGCAATATTATTATCGCATCATATTGACGTCCTTTATTATCGAGATTAAGACTCTCCAAGATTTTCTGTATTAATTTGAAATCAGGACGAGTTAATATGTTTCTTGGTAATTGCGTTATCTTTGAAGATATTAATTCTGGACGAATAATCTTTGGAAAGAATACCTTGATTTCGTCAATATATTCAGATTTTCCTAAAATTTCAACATTTTGATACCAACTGCCATAAATTAGTTTTGCTAAAGAGTGATTAACTTTACCGAGGTGAGGCAATTTTCCATTACTATACGCAGCAAAACCATCCTCCATATAAACATTGTATCCTCCCTGTTTCTTATTTTTAAAAGCAGTTATTTGTCCTTCTATATTTGCGTCGTTAAAAATATATGCTGTGCATTTTGTCAATTTTATTTCATCCAAGTATTCATTTAACTTGTTTCTTTTTTCTCTTTGCAATAATACATGCGATAATATATTCTTCTTCTTACGATATGTGCCAGGCAGAAGCGTTATTGTTGTGAAAGGACAATTTGTCCAAGTAGAGATAGCATTAAAGTATTTCTCAGCATTGTCAAAATCTGATGCAAATATTAAGTGTTTTTTAAAGGCATGATCATATTTACATGCATAACCACAAGAAATCAGGAGATGATATGGAGTATTGGCAATATAAATGCTATTCATAATTTTACATTCACCTTTGGAATGTATGACGTATGTATATCGTTCTTATATCGCCTTTCAACACGTTTATCCAAGTATTGTTAATGATTATATATAAATTGTCGTATATGTGTAAGTATAGAGAATTCTGATTATCCTCCCCCTCCAACCACAAGAGCTTTACCGGAGCACGACAAATGGTGAGTGATGGATTCGCTCACCGATTTTGCCCTGAACGAGGAGTACAAACGCATCCAGAAACTCGGGGATAAGCTCTCCGAACTCGAGTCTCTGATCGACTGGGAAGCCTTCCGGCCGGTGATCGGGCAGCTGTATACTAATGACCAGGGCCAGGGCGGACGACCGAACATGGATGTCATACTCATGACGAAACTGCTCGTGTTGCAGTCCCTCTATGGACTCTCCGATCCGGAACTGGAGCGCCAGGCGAACGACCGGATCTCCTTTCGGAAGTTCCTGGGATTCCCGGAGAAGATCCCGGATCACACCACCCTCTGGTATTTCCGGGAGCGGCTGATCCAGACCGGGAAGGAGAAGGCGATCTGGGAGGAACTCCAGCGACAGCTGGATGCGAAGGGCTTGCAGATCCGGCGCGGGGTGATCCAGGATGCGACCTTCATCACCGCGGATCCGGGACATGCACCGGCGGATACGCCCCGGGGAGACGAGGCGAAGACCCGCAGGAGCCAGGAAGGTACCTGGGCAAAGAAAGGGAAGAAGTCTTCGTTCGGGTTCAAGCTCCACATCCTGATGGACAGAGACCACCAGCTCATCCGGCGGGTGCAGACCACGACGGCATCGGTCCACGACAGCCAGGTCGATCTCTCCCGGACCGGGGAGACCGTCTATCGGGATAAGGGATACTTCGGTGTGCGGCCGCAGGCATCCATGGACAAAACGATGCACCGGGCAGTCCGGGGACATCCGCTTTCGATCCAGGAGAAACGAAGGAACCGGGCGATCAGCCGGACCCGGTCGCTCGTGGAACGGCCGTTTGCCGTGATCAAGCGGGTGTTTCAGGCCGGGCATGTCCGGGTCACCACCGGCGCCCGGGTCCATCTCAAGAACCTCTTCTCCTGTCTTGCGTTCAACCTGACGCAGCTCCGCACGATCCATCGACACCCGTCCGAGCGGTAGCGATCGAAGAGAGCCGGAAAAATCCTTCCAATCAAAGGATTTCAGGTAGAAGAGGATACACGATGGAGGAAACAGGGTAATGGTGAGAGATCAGGTTGAATGAAGTGAGGGATAATCGTAATCCTCAGGAGAGATTGTTCATTCATCGATTGGGCAAGTATGTGATCCGCGGCCCAACTTGCCCAGTCTCGCTAACGCAGGGGTGGAGCCAATAGCCCCTCGGGTAAGCTACCGAGGGGCAACATTCTTCAATTATGCCCTGAAACCAGAAATTAGGGAAGAAGACTAAGTTCCCTCCTTCTTCAGTCAGGATCGGTACGCCCATACCACCTATGCCCTGCAGCGAGAGATGAAAGCACTCGATATCCTGACTGATTAAGCCTTCCAGAACGGCGATGCTCATCAGGTCATCACGTATTTAGACGAGTATGGGTTTACCATCGTTCCAGCCGCTCAACCCATCGTACGCGTTCAATGCTTTTCCTCACGCTTAGCTTATGATCTTGAACTTCTCGTGATAGGTCATCCCATCTTCACATACGGCATTTAATCGATTTCTGCACAATAATTGAGCCCTTTGCCACAATATTTTCCAATCTACCTCGTGTAATATGGTGCAGGCAGAGATCGCTGATAGAATGCGGAAGTATACTCCTTTGGCCTGAAACCTGTCCGAGTGTTTCAGCCATGTGATCTCGGAATGCGAGCGGGGCGGGGAACGGGAGGGGTCCGGGCATCGGAAAAGCTTGCCCGTTGACAATCCGCCCGATCTCCCCGCGGTCCCGCATCACCGCGCCATCAGCGCGAACACGCCCCATCCGAGGTATTCACGCGTGTACGCGGCGTATCGTCTTGGCTCCTGAGCCAGTCTGGCTCTGACATCGTTCGCGAAGTCGTCGTCGGGATTCGCGTCGAGCCATCGGCGCATGGTGAGCCACTTGGCCGCCTCGTACCTGTCCCAGCCTTCCTGGTCGGCCAGGACCATCTCCACAACGTCGTAGCCGAGGTCGCCAAAAGACGCGAGAAGTTCCGGAAGCCTGAGAAAGTCGGAGATGGAATGGGCTTCGCATCCCCGGGCAACGTCTTCCGTCGGGGGCAACTTCCGCCAGTAGGGCTCGCCGATGAGGATGATTCCCCCGGGGCGGAGACTCTTCGCCAGAAGGCGGATGGTGCCGGCGACTCCCCCGCCGATCCACGTGGCACCGAGACAGGCTGCCACATCGACCTTCCCGTCGGCGACGTAGCCGGCAGCGTCGCCGTGGATGAACTGGACGCGTTCGGCGACTCCGAGTTCTTCGGCGCGGAGTTTCGCCTGCTCGGTGAACAACGGGCTCAGGTCGATGCCGACGCCGGCGATCCCGTAATCGCGTGCCCAGGTGCAGAGCATCTCGCCCGAACCGCTGCCGAGGTCGAGCACACGGGCCCCCGGTTCCAGGCGCAACGCTGCGCCGAGAGTGGCGAGATTTTCTGGTGTGAACGGGTTATGGATGCGGTGAGCACTCTCGGCAATGGTGAAGATCCGCGGGATATCCATCGTACAAACTCCGGTTACTGCGTTGTGCACGAACGGGCATATACCCTTCGTGACCGGAGTGGATAAAGGGTTTGAACTATCCCGCTACAGCCCCAACGGTTCGATTTTTTGCTCTGGTATTCCGTACGGAAACCTGAACGCG
>FWPV01005679.1_pt1 | contig 24677 bp, 20 predicted proteins | sample 2228371 | NCBI WGS metagenome assembly FWPV01 (sample SAMEA103939776, study PRJEB20133) | metagenome | reverse complement strand
CCGGCCCCAACTACCGTCCAGCGGATGCCTTCTACCCCCACCAGTGATGCCTATCAACAACTACTGGGCGACCTGCGCTTTGTCATCAAGGACAGCCGCAAACTGGAGCAGGTCGCCGATAGTCTCACGGGGGCGGGCATCTACAGTATCGATGACTGGAAGCGGGCCCTGCTCGAGGTGCGGGGGCGGCTGCTGGAAGCCCAGGCCCAGGCCGAAACCGGCCAGAGCGATCTCGCCAGGCGCACCCTGGCCCAGGTCAATGCTCGCTACAAAACGGCCATCGAACCAGTGGTCGAGGCCCTCCGACCTGAGCTGGCCCAGCGCACCCGCCGGGTCTTTGCTCTGGCAGAGAATGCGGTGGGCCTTCGCACCAGCGACTTCACAGTGCTCTCAGGGGAGCTGCTCGAGAACGGCCTGGCCCTGGAGGGCCAGAGCCTGGGCACCTTCCATGGTGTGCAGGTCTGGCTGCTGCAAACCATTCTGGGCATCCCCAGGGCTTTTCTGTTCATCCTGGCCGGCATGCTGGCTTTTTTCCCACTCTATCTGCTGAACCTCACCTTTGGGGGACGCAACATCTACTGGCGCTTCCTGGGGCTGGCCTTCTTCTTCCTGCTGCTGCCGGCCATGATGGAAGGGCTCTCGTACATCGGCTCGATTCTGTCCGACTCGCGCTACGGGCGGCTGCCCTTCCTCAGCGTGCTCACCAACCTCTCCATCCAGCAAAACCTGGTGGCCCAGTTGTTCTGGGGGCTCACGGTGTTTTTGGTGATTATTTTTGCCACCATTGGTTTGCGCGGCATCGCGGCCCAGTTTGGCCTGCTGCAAAACCAGCGCACCCCGGTGCGGCGTGGCCGCAACCCCACCATCCCGCAGTCCACTGCCGCCGCTGCGGGGGTTGCAGGTGCAGGGGTGGCGGGCGCCACCAGCGCCAAGCCCAACCCCGGCCTCACCAGCGAGACCATCGTGGAGTGGGACGAGGAGTTCTGATCATTTTGAATCCGGCGTGAGGTCAGCCGTCCTGCCGGCTGGGCGCTGGGTGGAGCTTCGGCGAGAAGCTTGCCAGGTCGGCTACGGGACGTAACGCTCGACCTGCCCAGGCCCCAAGGTATAATCCACCCACTTTTTTATGAAACTGGGATTCAGCCCCCTCACCGCCGGCCTGAACTACCGCCAGTCTTTCGACCTGGCCGCAGAGCTTGGGCTTTTTCTGGAGATTGCCTACGACCAGCACGAGATGGATCCCCGGCTGCCGGGACCTGAGCAGTTGGCCGAGATGGGCCGGGCGGCTGGGGTGGGCTTCAGCCTGCACCTGCCTTTTGTGGACTGGAACATCGCCTCGCTGGTGCCACAGATGCAACGGCTCTCGCTCGAGCGCACCCAGCGGGCCATTGAGTTTGGGGCCGAGATCGGGGCCACTTGTGGGGTGCTGCACACCGGCCTGGTTCCCCTGCGGTGGCCTGAGGCGGTAGCCCATGCCCACCGGCAAGTACATCAGGCCCTGGAGCAGCTCGAGCTGGCCATGCCGGTCGCACTCGAGAACCTGGGTCTGAGCCGCGCCGACTTGCTGGAAACCCCCGGCGAACTGGCGGAGCTGCTGGAAGCCCACCCGCAGTACGGATTCTGCCTGGACGTGGGGCACGCCCTGATCCAGCGTGGTTCCGGCGGTCCCCAGGAGTACCACCACCTGCTGCACGGGCGGCTTTTGCACTTCCACCTGCACGACAACCAGGGTGTCGAGGACGAGCACCTGCCCTGCGGGACTGGGGTGGTGGATTGGGACTGGGTGCGGGGGGTGCTCTCTGCATTCGCCGGAACGGTGGCCCTCGAGGTGACGGGTGGGGCCGAGGGCGTGCGACAGAGCGTAGCCCTGCTGCGTGAAAGCGGGGGTAAGGGTGCCTCTTCAGCGCTGTAGGCTTGTTACTCAAAATAAGTCCAAGCTACAATAAGAGGCGTAAGAACTTTTATTGTCACAATCGAGACCAGGGACATTTGCCCTCATTGAAAATTTCTAATATCAGGTCTCAAGGGGCACGATGCCCTTATTTTCTGGTAGTCTTGGGGACAGTGCCCAGACCTCCCAAAGCAGGTCTGGCGAGGAGGAATCGAGCAATGCCGATTGAGCGCATCGAAGTCTATCTGGATGGTGGCACCGAGCCGGTGCAGGTGCTCACCCAACCCCCTTTCAAAGTGACCTACGACACCCGCTCTCTGAGCGATGGGGAGCACTTGCTACGGGTGGTCACCCATTACACCAACGGGGCCAGGGAGGTGAAGGAGGTACCTTTCAAGGTTGCCAACACCCCTGGCGTGCTGTTGCAGGGCCTCGAGGAAGGCAAGGAGGTCTCGGGCACCCTGGACGTGACCCTGCGGGTAGCCGACGCCGACGTTAAGCCTGGACGCGAACGCTTCCCTGGGCTGGGGGCGGCCATCGCCACGGCGGCCATCCTGGGTGGGGTCTGGTTGTTCTTTGCGGCCTCGGGGGTTACCAACAAGACCCTCGAGGAAGTAGCCAAACCCCCCGCGGCCAAAGAAGCCAGTGCGCACGGTGGAGAGGCGGGCCACGCCGTTGAAGTGGATGCGGCCCTCAAAGCCAAGGGCGAAGCGGTCTACAGCGCAAGCTGTGCGGGCTGCCACCAGGCCAATGGCACGGGTCTCCCAGGGGTCTTCCCTGCCCTGGACGGCAGCAAAAACGTGGCCGACAAAGCCTATACCATCAACATCCTGCTCAAGGGCAAGGGCGGCATGCCGGGTTTTGCCCAGCTTTCCGACGAGGAGCTGGCCGGGGTTGCGACCTACATAAAGAACAGCTGGAGCAACAAGTTCGGTGGGGTGACGCCGGATGAGTTCAAAGCGGCCCGCTAAACCCTGGAGGGAAGATGTATCGCAATGACACGGTAGTTCCCTACTTCGCCCTGGTCTTCTCGGCGGCATTGTTTCTGATGGCCTACCTCAACGACCGGATGCGGGTAGTGCACGAGGCCGGTGTGGTGCCCCACCTCACCGTGGGCAATATCGGGCTGATGGCTTTTGCCATGGTGCTCTTCGTATACGGCTTTATTGGGCTCATGAGCAACTGGCTCGAGGGTTCCGAGCTGCGTCCCGGCAAGCACGATCCCGAACCCAGCAGCCTGCCTATGGTCGCGGGGGTGGTGCTTTCGATCCTGCTGGTCGTGCTATCGGGTTTCTTCGTCCGCACCCTGGTCTTTGCCAACAATCCCGAAATCGGCTACTACAATGCCACCACCCTGCAAGGCGGGGTGTTCGCCGCGATGATGCTGATTCTGGCATTGCTCATCGCCATCTACAAGAAATTCTTCATGCAAGAGGAAATCCTGGCCGAGGATGAAAAGGGCGATTTCCCCTGGTAACCTCGAGGCCCAATCCAAAAAATGCAAACTGGAGGAGTCAAAAATGGCTGATCACGAAGCCACAGCCCACCACCACGACCACCCCGAAGACCCGCAGGCTCATGCCACCCGCCGGGCCGTGCTGCAGGCGGCCATCGGGGTGAGCGCGGGTGCTGCGGTGCTTTCCACCTTGTGGGTGGGCGCAGGCCTGGTGCCGCGTGAGGAAAAAATTCCCAGCAGGGAGCCCGTGGCCACGGGCGATACCCTGGTCTTTGCCACCGGCCCCAAGGCGGAGCAGGAAATTACCCTCGACGACCTGAGGGCAGCCCAGGGTACTGCGCTGCCGTTCATCATTGCCTTTCCCAAAAGCCCCGATAACGTGGTCAAAAAAGACCTCACCACCAACACCATCATGGTCATGCTGGCCGACCCTGCCCGGATGAGCGCCGAAACCAAACAGCACGCCTCGCCCGAGGGGGTACTGGCTTATTCGGCGGTTTGCAAGCACCTGGGCTGTACGGTTAGCCAGTGGCAAGACAACACCTGGCTCTGTCCCTGCCACGGCGGTAAGTACGATATCTACAACCAGGCCAGGGTCGTGGGTGGCCCCGTACCTGCACCGGTTCCTCAGCTGCCCGTTAAGGTCGAAGCGGGCAAGGTGGTGGTGGCAGGCGAGTTTCTGGGCAGGCCAGGGGCCGACGTCTAGGGAGGAAGTATGTATCAGTGGCTAGATGATCGCTTGAGCATCGGAAAGCTATACGCCAAGGCCTTCCGCAAAGCCTTCCCGGTACACCACTCGTTCTTCCTGGGCGAGATTACTTTGTTCTCCTTTGTCACTCTGGTGCTCACCGGTATTTTCCTGACCCTAAACTACGAGCCTTCCATCCGGCCGGTCTCGGGCTCGCTTTCAGGCGGACAGCAGGTGCCGGCGGCTTACTACTCGATTCTCTACATCGACTCACTGCCTTTTGGTGCGGTGCTGCGCTCACTGCACCACTGGGCTGCCCACATCATGATTGCCGCCGCCTTCCTGCATATGCTGCGCATTCATCTGACCGGAGCCTACAAGAACCCCCGTGAGCTGAACTGGATTGTCGGGGTGTTCTTGCTGGTGCTCTCCATCATCACCGCCTTCACCGGCTACGCCCTTCCCTTCGACAACTACGCCCTCACCGCTACCAAGATCGGCTACGAGATTGGGGCAGCGGCTCCCTGGGTAGGCAAACTGCTGTCGGAGATTCTCTTTGCGGGCGAGCTTACCCCCACCAACACCCAGACCATCCCCCGGCTCTTCCCCATCCACGTGCTGTGGTTACCACTGGCCCTGATTGGCCTGATTGGGGCGCACCTGGCCATCATGATCAAACAGAAACACACCCAGCCCAAGTATGCCGAAAAGGTCGCACCGGGCAAGATTGTGGGGGTGCCGCTGTTCCCGCAGCAGGCCGCCATGATGGGCATTCTGTTCCTGGTTTACATTGCCGTAACCACCTTTATCGCTGGGGCTTTCCTGGCCCATCCGGTAGAAGCCTTTGGCCCCCCTACCGCCAACACCCCACCGGTTAAGCCCGACTGGTATTTCATGTGGATTTACGGAATTCTGCAGATTATCCCAGCCAACTGGCGCTTTGAGTTCCTGGGGGCCACTTTTGGCCCGCAGTTCTGGGGCGGCATCCTGGTACCCACACTGATCATTGTGGGCGCGCTGGCGATTCCCTTCCTGGACTACTCCAAAGAGAAGCGACGCTACCTGGAACTGCCCAGCCAGCACCCCTTCCGCACCAGCTTCGTGATCGGGATGCTGATGTTTTACATCATGGCTACCCTGGCCGGATACAAGGTGGATCTGGGCCTCTCCAACGCCCTTTTATGGGTACTGGTCTTCATTCTGCCCGTCATCACCGGGCTGGTCTCCTACATTATCCTGAAGGCCATCTACGGCAAGGACTGGAACCAGGAAGTAGAAGTTAAGTTCATTGGCAAAGGCTCTGCGGCCGACGACTAATTGCTTCCTGTCAAAAGCGCCTCTAATACCGGATTCAAAAAGATAGTCATTCAAAACAAAAAATCCAGAGGCTATCTTTTTGAATCCCAGAGCACACCCCTCCCTTCGGTCGGCGAAGAAAGCGTATCCCTTCGGTCGGGTTAGTTCGCCACCATTCGGTGCCGAACTAACCGAATCTGGTATAAAATCGGAGGCGCTTTTTTTCGGCCATCGCCAAAAGCCGGGGCTATCTCGAAGCTCCACTCGGGCGCTCTGGTCAGGGTTGACTATCCAGACCCGGGTGGACTGGAGTACGGCGACGTAGGCCCACCCTTCGATTCCTGTGGGATGGGCGGCTACCATACCATTGATTATGCGATCCGGTCGGTAAAGGAAACTATCTGCGCTAATGTACGCATCCAAGCAATGCGCCTAGCAGCGGAATTTTTTCATACTTCGAGTGTGGCAGACTCATTCCACCGCTTGGGTGCATAGAATCAAACTGGTCAGTCCGGCCACTCCCCCACGTTCTCGCGCTCGACGGCATAGCCTGCTTGCTCGAGGCCCGCTACCACCGCCTGGCCGTGCGAGGCATCCCGCACCTCCAGCACCAGCTCAACCCCTACCTTGCCCAGGGGAGCCAGCCAGAGAGCCCGGCGGTGAAAGATGTCGATGATGTTGGCTCCTGCTTTCGCCACGTGATCGACCACCCTAGCCAGCGCCCCCGGACGATCTATCACTGCCAGCTTGAGAAGCAGATAACGCCCCTGCCGAACCATGACCTGCTCAATCACACGGGAAAGCAGGTTGCCGTCGATGTTCCCTCCGCATAGCACCGTAGCTACGGTCTGTCCGGCTCGAGCCGGCACTTTGCCCGCCAGGATGGCCCCCATTCCGGCTGCCCCGGCCCCTTCGACCACCAGCTTGAGGTTCTGGGCACAGTGGGCGATGCCACGGGCAATTTCATCGTCGGTCACCTCGACGACCTGGTCTACATAGCGCTGGATGAGGGGCAGGGTCAGGTCGCCAGGCCGCTTGACCGCAATACCGTCGGCAATGGTCTGGGCGACTGGCACACTCACCGGCTCCCCGGCCCGAAGCGAGAGGTTGACCGGGGCACAGCCCGCCGCCTGCACTCCCACGATGCGCGTCTGCGGGCGCAGGCTTTTGACCGCTACAGCAATCCCCCCAATCAGACCCCCACCGCCAATGGGCACGACCAGCACGTCGAGCTGGGGCAGGGCCTCCAGCAACTCGAGGCCGATGCTACCCTGGCCGGCAATGATCTTTTCGTCGTTGAAGGCATGTACATAGGTATAGCCGTGCTGCTGCTGGAGTTCGTGGGCGTGGGCCACCGCATCGTCAAAGCTGGCCCCGTGCAAAACCACCTCGGCGCCCAGACGGCGGGTCGCTACGATTTTGGTCAGAGGGGCGTGCTGGGGCATCACAATCACCGAGCGGATGCCCTGCAACGAGGCAGCCAGGGCCACTCCCTGGGCGTGGTTGCCCGCCGAGGGGGCAATCACCCCTCTGGCTTTTTCTTCTGGGCTTAGCAAGGCAATTTTGTGGTATGCCCCGCGAATCTTGAAGGAGCCGCTCCGCTGCAAACACTCGGCCTTGACAAAAACCTGCACTCCCAGTTCCTCGGAGGTGAGGGGGTCGGGCAGGGTGGGCGTTGAAGCGACCACCGGTCGAATCACTGTACAAGCCGCCTGGATATCCTCGAGACCAAGAGCCATGTGGTGATTGTATCGCCTGACGCGATTCGCCAATCTGTACCATCGCTTCCGGCGACAAAAAACAAGTCCTGCACACGTCCTGGCTTTGGGGGATGGCCGGGTTCTTTCCGAAAATCGCTTTAGAGAAAAGAGGGGGTGTGGGGGAGCTATAATCCCCCGGACTTTCAGTCCGTGGAATACATGGACTCCCTCACGTCCGCCGGAGGCGGACATAGCATAGTGGGCGGCGGATGTGCCATCATATGCACGTGCCTGAAGAACGCACTACGCGCCATTCGCATTACAATCTGAACTACCATCTGGTGTTCACCCCCAAGTATCGCAGGCAGATCTTCTTTGGTGAGGTGCGCGAAAGGTCGATGCAGGTATTCCGGGAGGCCTGCTTGATGAGGGACTGGGCAGTGCTAGGCATGGAGGTCATGCCCGACCACGTGCACCTTTTCCTATCTGTACCGCCCAAGTGGGCACCCTCGGACGTGGCGAAGATTCTGAAGGGCGTGTCGGCCCGGCGCATCCTGCAAGAGTTTCCGAAGCTACGGCGGGGCAAGGGCGGCGGTCATTTGTGGACGCCCTCCTTCTACGTGGGGAGTGCTGGGAACATCTCAGCCCAGACTATTCAGCGCTACATCGAGTTGCAACGCAAGCATCAGGTGGACGATGACTAGAAAGGCGTTCAAGTACCGCCTGTACCCCACCCAGCCCCAGCAAAAAGACCTGGAGCGCACCCTCTCGCTGTGCCGCCACCTCTACAACGCGGCCTTGCAGGAGCGTAGAGAGGCCTACAAGAAGACCGGGAGGACGGTCGGCTTCTACGAACAGAAGAGGTATCTGCCCGAGATACGCACCGAGTTACCGGAATACAAGGGCATCCACTCCCAGGTCTTGCAGAACGTCATCGAGCGGGTAGACAGAGCCTTCCAGGGCTTCTTCCGTAGGTTGCGCCACCGGGTGGCGCAACCTACGGCGGGACAGAAAGCGGGATACCCCCGCTTCAAGGGGCCGGGGCGCTACGACGCCTTCACCTTCCCCCAGGCCGGGACGACCGGGGTCAAACTCCAGAAAGGCGGGAAGCGGGTGCTCCTCTTTGGCATCGGCTCGGTCAAGGTCAAGCTGCACCGGCCTTTGGAGGGGAAACTGAAGACCGCCACGGTCAAGCGGGAGGGAGAAGCGTGGTACATCGTTTTCGTCTGCGAGGTGGAGCCCCAACCGCTCCCCCAAAACAACGAGACAATCGGGATAGACCTGGGCACCAACCCCCACTTCCTGGTTACCTCCGAGGGGGAGATGGTCGAGGCCACCCGGTACTTCAAGAAGGCTGAGGACAAGCTGGCCAGAGCGCAGCGCTCCCTCTCCAGGAAGAAGCCGGGGAGCAAACGCCGTAAGGAGGCTAGAAAACGGGTTGCCCGGCTGCACCGCAAGATTGCCAACCAGAGAAGGGACTTCCACCACAAGACAGCGAGGAGGCTCATAAACCGCTATGGAACCATCGTTCACGAAGACCTGAACATCCTCGGACTGGCCCGCTCCCGCACCGCCAAGGGGGTGCTGGACGCGGGGTGGGCACAGTTTCTCCAAATCCTCGCCTACAAAGCGGAAGAAGCTGGTAGGCGGGTCGTGGGGGTAGACCCCAAACACACGAGCTAGGACTGCCCGGTGTGCGGGCACCGGGAGAAGAAACCCTTGTGGGTCAGGGAGTTCACCTGCCCCGCTTGTGGGGCCTCTCTTCACCGGGATGTGGCCGCGGCCATCAATGTCCTGGCACGGTCGGGGCGTGTACCCGACCGCAGATGGGCTCGGACGGAGCCTTCGGGGATGGGTACGGCGTGGGCCGTCCCGTGAGAACCGAGAAGCCCCGCTCTTCAGAGCGGGGAGTCGTCACAGCAACCTTGCCACCTCGCCAAAAGGGAAGGCTTCGGAGTCGAGTCCCCCCGGCGAGACCACCCAGAGCGTGGGGAGCTCTGGCGCTTCCTGGGGAAAGTCGCCATAGCCATCGGTGAGGTAGATGCAAACCCCTTCCAGCACCCTGCCCTGCACCTCGCTGAAAAAGGGCCGGAAATCGGTGCCGCCACCCCCCTGGGGTGGGGGAATTTCGCCATCGGCGTGGAGCGGATAGGGGCCGTAGAGGGTCGCATCGGCATAGTAGAGCTGGGCTTCTAAGTGCGGGTAGGCCCGCAGGATGCCCTGCACCTCGCTGAGAAACCGGCGGATGAGGGCATCATCTACCGAACCTGAGGTATCCACGGCGATGTAGACTTTGAGGCTCTCGCCCTCGAGGGTCTCCAGATACCAGCCCCGCCCTACATGGCGGCGGTCGTAGCCGGCAAAGTCGGTGGGTGTACGCACCAGAAAGCGCCACAGCAGGGTTTTCCAGTCGAGTTCCGCCGGCCCCAGGAGCCCAAAGGCTCGCTCGAGGCCCGCAGGAAGGCTGCCCTTGCCCTGGCTTCGTGCAACGGCCTGGGCCTGCTGAACCGCTTTTTTCCAGTGCTTTTCGATGGCGGCCTTCTCGGCCTCGCCCAAAGCGTCACCCGAGAGCTTCTTGCCCCGGAAGGACTTATCCTTGCCCACCTGGCCTCGGCCCTCCTTATCGTTGCGCTCGGAAGCGGCATCCGAGGGGGGCGCTTCGAGCAAGTCCAGAATGACCGGCTCCTGGGCGGTGGGCAGCAGGGCATAAACCTCCTCAACGGCGTGGCGCTCGAGTTCGACGTCGCGAAGGTGCCCCTCCGGCAGGCTGAAGCCGTTCTGCAGCAAAATACCGTTGACCACAATATCGGCAGCAATGTTCCAGCGCCTGGGATCGCGGTGGAACCGGCGGGTAACGTGGAGCAAGGCCGCGTGCAAGACCTCGTGCATGAGCACCCCATCGAAGTGCTCATCGGGGAGGGCAGCCATGAACTGGGGGTTGTAGAACACGTCGCGCCCATCGGTAGCGGCGGTCGGCAGCTCGAGGCTGGGCCGGTAGTGGGCAAATAGGGCCAGGGTGGCAAAAAAGGGCGAGCGCTTGCGCAGGCGAAACAGGCTGGCGCTGATACGGCGCTCCAGCGCGGGTGCCGGGCTCGGCGGGCCGGGTTTGGGGTTGGCAGCGGTTTCGGACATTCTGACCTCACATAACGCAGTGGGCTAACCCTTCCGGCCAGGGGCCCGGCGTCCCAGACTTTCCAGGGCCTTTTGCCTGACCATCCCATTGCCGTCCTGGGCCAGAAGTTCCAGCACCTGCAAGGGCGTATGGGGGTTCTGGGCCACCGCATAACGCACCACCCACTCCGGCGCGGCCCAGTGGCGCACCTTGGCCAGCTCCTGGGGTGGAATTTCGGCCCCAGAGAGGGCGACCGCGCGGTTCAGGGCAAAGCGCGACCTCGAGGCAACAAGTGCCAGCCGGGTGCGGTAGGGGCCCAAAACCTGGGGCTCGAGCTGGGCGTTGTTCAGTGCGGAAAGGCGCACGTTCTCGTCCATGTCCCGGAGCAGTTCGGCCAGGACGGGGTGCGGGGTGTGGGGGTGCTGGGCCACTGCCTGCCGCACGTCGCGATCGGCATCGTGGGCCAGCACTTCCAGCAGCTCTGCGGTCAGGGCAGGGTTCCTGGCAACTGCCTGGCGTACCGACCACTCGCCATCCTGGGTTAGCTCCTGTAGCACCTCGAGGGGGGTGGCCGGATTTTGTGCAGCCAGCGCACGGCTCCAGGGAGTCTTCCGGGCCAGCTCCCGCAAAAATTCCGGCTTTAGGTCAGCATCCACCGCCTCGGCCCGGCGGTAGTGCTCCAGCCAATCGGGCGGGGTTTGGGGGTGCGTTCGGGCCGCCTGTCGCACCTGTTCGTCGGTGTCGGCCAGCAGCCCGCAAAGGGCTGCAGACGGAGCTTTGGGGTGCTGGGCCACCTGCAAGCGAATATCCTGCTGGTCATCCGTACTCAGGTGCTTCAGGGTCTCTTCTGTCACCTGCGGGTGGGCCACCACCGCCCGTCGTACATCGGCATCGGGGTCAGCGGTCAACCTGAGCAGCAATTCAGACGGCAGGCCCGGGTGGGTCGCCAGGGCCTGCCGCACCCGCCAGTCGTCGTCGAAGCTCAGGGCCTCCAGGGCCTTCAGGGGGGTTGAGGGATGCTGCGCCGCCAGCCGCCGGGCCCAGTCGCTCCCCTGGGCCAACCTGTTCAGCAACTCTGGGGGCAGCGGTTCGCGGTTTTTGAGCCGCCGGTAGAGTTCGACCTGGCTCATCGCTGCATCCAGCCCGGCAAACCATCCAGCAAACAACGGTTCCAGCGCAGCTTCGGGGGCCTGGGGGTGGTCGGCTACGGCCTGCTGCACATCCCGGTCGGGATCCCGGGCCAGCCGCAGCAGCACCTCCGCAGGGGTCGAAAGGTGGGCTGCGACCATCTGGCGCACCCGCCAGTGGTCGTCCTGGGCTAGCCGCTTCAGCAGGGCCGGCGGGGTACGTGGGTTCTGTGCGACTTTTGCGCGCACATCGGGCTGCTCGTCTTGGGCCAGCCTTTCCAGGCTTTCCAGGGGAGTACGCGGATGCACCGCTACCGCCTGCCGCACGTCGGGGTCGGTATCGGAAGCCATCGAGGCCAGGGTTGCGGTCGGGGTTTTGGGGTGGCGGGCGACGGCCAGGCGGGTGTGCCAGTCGCGGGAAGCGTGGTAGCGCCTCAGGGTTGCGGGACTGGCATTGGGATGACCTACGGCCAGCCGGCAGGCCCACTCACCCAGGCAGGCCAGGCGCTCGAGCTCTTCCGGCGTGAGCGCCCTGTCCTGGGCCTGGGCTCGCTCGAGCAGCTCCTGCACCTGCCGGGGGGTATTCGGGTTCTGGGCAGCAGCCCTGCGCACTTCCTCGTACTCATCGCACACCAACCGCTCCAGCAGCGAGCAGGGGGCCTTGGGGTTGGCCGCGACCCACTGCCGCACCTCACGGTCGCCGTCCTGGGCCAGTTGCTCGAGCCAGCGTGGCGGCAGGGCTGGGTTGCGGGCCAGGGCCCCCCGCACCCGCCAGTCGTCGTCGCTGAGGAAGCGCTCCAGCAGGTGGGGTGGGGTTTGCGGATGCTGGGCCGCCAGTTGCCGAAGCCAGTGGTGTCCCTGGCTGTATGGGCTACCTGTCCCGAAGGGAACCATCCCCTCGGCCAGTTTCTCGAAGGGAGCCTCGACCGGAAGCTGGGCTTCCAGCTTTTCCAGCAGCTCGGCCGCTTCTGCTGGCGTGGCCGGATGCTGCCGTGCGGAACGGCGCACTTCCTCCTCTTCGTCGAACAAAAAGGCTTCCAGCACTTCTTTGGGCAGATGGGCCTGACGCATCAGCGCCAGCCGCAAACTGCTGTCCGGCTCGAGGGCGATGCGCGGGGCCAGCCAGGCCGGGGCCATGCCCAGAAGCACCATCTGGCGTAGCTCGAGGAAATCCATATCCACCTCACACCACCCGAGGGCTGCCTCCAGGGGACAGGCCCCAAGGGCCACATGCAGCCGGGCCGCCTCGGCCAGCGCGGGCAAATCGTGGTTGGTCAGGGCCTCCACCAGGTCGCGGGGTGCCAGCGGGTTCTGCAGCACGCTCAAGAGGGCCGTATGGTCACCCTCCCGCACCGCCCAGCGCAAAAAATGCAGCGGGGCCTCGGGGCATCCCAGGAGGCGCTGGCGGGCGTAGCCTGGCATCTCCGCCAGCCAGTTGGCGTTCACCAGCAAGAGCAGATCGAGCACCGGATTGCCCAGCACCGCCTCAGGGAAATGCACGGCCAGCCGCAGCAGCACTTCTTCGGGCGTATTGGGGTTGCCTGCCACGGCGCGGCGAACCGGGGCCTCGGGCCTCGAGGCCAGCATCCGCAGCCGCTCCGGCGACGTCCGGGGGTTCTGGGCTTCCTCGAGAAAAACCTTCATCTCAATCCCATTCCTAGCCCAACCTCACCGCTCGAATCCCCGCTGACAAACTTCTCGAAAAACCCCATCAGCCACATCGCTTGTAAGCGTGGGCTGAGGTAGGCAGTATCCATCTGGGCCGTGTCCTCTCGGCCCGCGTAGGCAATGGCCGGGCGCTGTGGAGTACCTCTTCCCCTCTCGCCCCCCGAGTGCGAGGCCATACCCACCCACAACCGAACGATGGCCCTGGTTCCCATCCACTTCACCCCAGCACCAGCTCGCGGAACTCCTCCAGGTAGGCCCGCAAGCGGGGTTCTTCCCGCACCAGCAGGGCAAACTCCCCCAGTCCCTGCCCAAGCCGCCGGTAGAGATCGGACACCAAGAGCTGCACCCACTCGCTCGGCGCTGCGTCCACCATCCAGCGGAAAGCATGGAGAGCCTGCGGGGCGCTCTCGGCGCGGTAGGCCAGCCCCATGGTCAGGGCGTAGCGGGCCGAGGGTTCCTCGGGAAAAGGAGGGTTGGCCCGACCCTCCAGTATGTCGGCCAGCCCGGGTAGTGCCTCGTAGACCTGAAGGTAGGCCGCCAGCTCGGCGGCGGCGGCCTCACCGACCACCGGCGCAATGTCGAGCCCAGCTTTCAACAGGTGCGAGGCCATCTCCCAGCTGCGGGGGCTGGGCCAGGCCGGACTTTTGGTGTCTATCTGGTGCAGGAGCGCCGGGCGGTAGGCCAGAAAAGCCAGGATATGCTCGTGTATACCCGCCTGAAGACCATAGGCCTTGAAGCTCTCGTAGCTGGGAGCGACCTCGAGGTGGATGAACCGATTGGCAAGGGGAGCAGGCATGTCGAATACAGCGGCCCGGTCCTCTTTGCGGTTGCCCGCTGCCCACACAAACCAGCCCTCCGGCAACTCGTAGCTGCCCACCTTGCGATCTAGAATAAGCTGCTGGGCCATACCCTGCATGGTCGGGGGGGCCATGTTCAGCTCATCGAGGAATAGAATCCCCTCGCCTTCCCTGGGCAAAAACTCGGGCGGATACCAGCGGGAAACCCCGTCCTGCGGCACCGGCAGGCCGCGCAGGTCGGTAGGAGCCAGCTGGGAGAGCCGCAGGTCAATAAAGCCAATTCCATACCTGCGGGCTGTCTGGGCCACAATGGAGGACTTGCCCACCCCCGGCGGCCCCCACAGCATGGTGGAGATTTTGATGCGGTGTTCAATCAGAGCGGATAGGTACTCGGCTAGTTCGGTTGGGCTCACGCGCTCAGTGTGGGTGAAGCGCGGGCAAATTTTGTAGGCAAATGAACATTCCGGCAACATTAAATTTGCGCTAAAGGGCTGGTGCAGGCACCCGTTGTTGAGCAATCCTGTAGCGCGATATTCGAGCAGAGCATCGGTTGGTCGGCGACAACCCATCCCAAGGGTATCGCCCTGCGTTGGGCGGCTTCGGTCGGTCGCCCCTGCGCCGAACTAACCAAATCCGGTGCAAGGCCCCATTTTTGCCTCCTATCAGCAAAAACCCCACAGAACCGTGGCTGTACCAGGTACTCCTTGGAAACCCGCTCAGGAACCCCACCTCGAGAACGGATGTTGCACCAGGCTAGCATTCAGATAGCGGGGGTCGTCGGTCACTTCCGGCCCTACCCAGTCGGGCAGATCGAGGGGTTGGTCGGGCGACTCGAGCTCCACCTCTGCGACCACCAGCCCCTGATTCTCGCCCGCAAACACGTCCACTTCCCAGACCAGCCCCAGGTCTACAACGCGGTAGCGGGTTTTTTCAATCAGCGGGCGCAGGCAAAGTCTGTCCAGAAGCTCATTCGCATCGGGCAGGGGAATTTCGTACTCGTACTCCAGGCGCGACACCCCCTCTGCCGCCCCCTTGATGCTCAGGTAGCCTCTGTCCCCAGCGATGCGCACCCGCACAGTACGGGCCTGCTCGATACACAAGTAGCCCTGTCGGTAAAAGGTTCCATCTGCACGCTTTTTCCAGGCCGACGACCTGACCAGGAATTTGCGCTCGATCTCGGTGCCCATGCCTGATTGTATGGACTTCGAACAATCCTGATAAGCCGGTACTTTTCAGGTCTGGTTCACGGTAGCTTCAGGGTATGCTGCAGGGAGTTATAACCTGTACTGGCCTCCCAGACACCGGGGTTGGCCAGGCGAATAGCGTACTCAGGACGGTTGGCCAGGTTGGGTGCCGGATCGGGCAGGTGCAGCAATACCTCGTAGTCGCCAGTGGGCATATCGCCGGGCAGGGTGGCCTCGAGCATCAAAGCCTGGGTTTTATCTGGCTCCCAGAAGCGCGGATCTGAGTTAAGGGGGAAGGTAAAGACCTGCCGGCTCGTCACATGGCGCAAGATGATCCGCACCGGGCGGGGTTTGATGGGATTTGCAAAACCATCGTTGGCGATCTCGAGGCCCATCTGAAACCGCCCCCCCCGGCTCAGTTGCTCGGGGATAACCGCCTTGACCAGCCGGAAGCGATAGCCCAGGCGACGGGCCACTTCGTCGTAGCAGCCCTCGCTCTTCCAGCGATCCAGCACCGGCTTGTACCAGGTACCGCTGATGATCTGCCAGTTAAAGCGACGCAGCTCCACCAGGGCCACCGAGCAAGCCTGGCGCGCCCCCAGATTCACCTGGCAGGTCTCGCCTGCTACCGGAACGTAGCGGCTCATCTTCTCCAGATACGCTTTTTGCCGATCCCACTGGTTCCAGCTATAAGTACCGGCGTCGTTCTCCCCAGCCAGAAAGCAGTCGTTGTGGTGGCCGATACGAGCCTGGTTGCTACCATCAAAGGCCTGGCTGGCGGGTAAGGGCTGTGGATGCAGCCGTTCGATATCTTCCAGGTAGCGAAGCTGGATCGGGATGCTCTTGGGCAAAGCTGCCAGCAAGGCTTGCACCAGCTGATTCTCGCTGGTGGGGTTGTCGAGGTTGTGGCTCGAGGTGTGCCACTCGCCCCATAGGCCAATAAATCCGGCCTGTACTGCCAGGATGATGTCCTGGTAGTCGGCCCACAGCGGCTTGAGCTGTTCGATGTGCTGCAACATACGCTCCAATGGAGCGTCTTCGCTGCCGGTCTTGCCGGGAAAGGCGTAGTAGTGGCGCAGGATAAGCTTAATGCCGCCCTGCCGGGCATTCTCGAGGCGGGTGCGCAGGAGATCCAGGTAACTCTGGGGAATAGGGCTGTTGCGGTAATCGTACAGGCTCACATAGGCAAACACCACACTGGCTGGCAGGTTGAACCAACCGCCCGAGCGCACGGTACGGTAGTCGTTGTATTCCTGGAGTTGAAAAGCAACGTGGAAACCCCGCTCAGGGTTGAGAAAGTTTTCGTTGGAAGGCTGGTAGGTAATGGTTTTTCCACTCATCGGCGGTAAGATGGGTACATCACCGCCTGAGCCGGGGGGCTGAACCTCGGTGGCAACACCACATCCAGGCAGCAGTAACCCCACTGCTAGCAATGCACTCAAAAGCAATAACGGTCTGGACTTGCGCATCATCGGGACAGTCTATTGGGGCTCTCCAGGGGCTTTAGGTTAGAAAACCTTAAGCTCTGTTAAGTTTCCCCCTGAGAATAGCGGCAGACCAGGGCATTCGGGAGATCCAATGGCCCGATATGCATTGCGTAACGCCACAAATAACGGCACCTAACCCTCAATTCCGACCCATTTCTGTAAGGAGTCACACCTTCTTTGCTGCGGTAGTTTATTCGCTAATAATGCCCTGCGTAACCCCATTTTCATGCAGAACCGGCCCGACTTACCTATAACCGTAGAAGAGGTTGATACAAGGGCCTTCTTATGCGCACTCTCCTACTATCCAGCTTTATTGCTTGCCTTGGCACGCTACTTCCCGGTTGTTCCGACCCTCAGTTACAGGGAGTAGAGTCTGGGCAAACCCTCCTGCTCTCTCGTCAAACCACCCTCGATGCAGCAGGGAGTGGGCAGGCGGGCTACTTTTGCCGCCGGATCATCTGTGCTGGAGATGACGGCGAAAACAACGCCGTGCGTGGCTTGATGGAATTCGACCTCGGTACCTTGCCAGCAGGTAAAGCGAGCCAGATTGCCAGCGCCACCCTGCGCCTTTATCAAAGCGAGTCCAGCAGAACCTACACGGAGTTATACGGCCTGGTGGTGGAGCATATCCACGTAGCCAACTTGCTAGACCCCACTGCCTTCAGCGCACCCGCCCTGGCTGCTTTCGGCAACAACACATCTGGCCAAGGGTACATCGAAATAGACGTCCTGGAGGCCCTGGAGAGCGTGCTGGCACTGGGTGGGCCATCGGTACAATTTCGCTTGCGCTTCAACAGGCCCACCAACCACGACGACCACAGCGATCTGGCCCTGTTCAGCACGGCCGACGATTACGCCCCGCAGCTCGTTCTTCGTTTCAACCAGCCCTGATACCAGATGATGCTCGACCAACCTCATACCGGATTCAAAAAGATAGTCATTCAAAACAAAAAATCTAAAGGCTTGGTTGCGCCGCGCGCGACGCAACTTGAATCCCAGAGCACACCCCTCTCTCCGGTCGGCGAAGAAAGCGTGTCCCTTCGGTCGGGTTAGTTCGCCGCCGTTCGGCGACGAACTAACCGAATCTGGTATCAGATTGTCGTATCGTCTTCAGGCCAACACCCGGCAAACCCTCGTCCATCACCCACCTCAGGCCCACCGAGAACATCCTTGCGAGGAGACCGCCGGCCCAGGTGGTCGCCTCTGGGCCAGTGCCCCGCACTGGATGGCTTCGCCCTTCAGGTGCCCGCAAAGTTCCCTGGTTCGGGTGGCCGTTTTTTTCGGCATGAATGGCTCTTCAGGGCCCGCTGCTTGCCGCTGAACATAGCGGTAGCACGATAAAGGCTGCCGCAACACTACGGTATCCGCACAGTCTGGTTCAGTTTGTTATAGCCGGTATTCGCCTCCCACACGTCGGGATTGGCCAGCCGAATGGCATACTCGGGACGGGCCGCAATGCTTGGGTAGGGATCGGGGAAGTGCAGCAAGACTTCGTAGCTGCCCGGCACAATGCCTGCAGGAAGGGGCTGGTCTACCTGGATGGTCTGGGTGCTACCCGCAAACCAGCGACGGGGATCCGTGTTCACGCTCAGGCTGTAAACTTGACGGCTCTGGGTGTTGCGCAGTACTACCCGCACCGGACGGGGGTTGAAGGGCGCAGCCCAGCCATCGTTGCGTATGGTGAAACTCATTCGCAGGTGACCTCCCGTAGCCACCTCCGGCACTACCGACTGGGTCAGGGCGAAACGGTAGCCCAGCTTGCGGGCGATGGTGTCGTAGATACCCCACTGGCGCCAGCGGTCTATGTTGCCGAAGTCGTTGGAGATCCAGCTCCAGTTGAAACGGGCCAGTTCGTCGAGTTGCCCTTGCGGTGTGCGGCGGTTGTAGGGATCGGAGCTGGCTTCCGGCACATCGCCGCACATCTCGCCCCCAACAGGTATGTACCTGGTCAGGCTCGAGAGGTAGTTACGATCCGCGGTGCGCTGGGGGTCGTTCCAGGCATAGGTGCCCGCATCGCTCTGGTTGACGAGGAAACAGTCGTTGTGATGGCCCAGCCGTGTGATGATGTGGTTTGGATTGAGGCTTTCCTGCTCGGCTACTGCACCAGGTACGAACAGCCGCAAATCGTTGACGTAGCGAAGCTGGATGCGGCGGTCGGCTGGCAAGGCGCGCAACAGAGACTCCACCAGTTCCCGCTTGACGGCCTCGGTTTCCAGCGCTCCCCCGCTATGCCACTCCCCCCAGGGGCCAATGAAACCCGCCTGCAGCACTGCAATAACATCGGCGAATTCGCGCAACAAAGGCGAGAGCTGCTGCACGTGGCCTAGCATGGTCTCCCGGCTGGTGCGGGGGGTGCCTCCCCAGGTGTACCAGAACCGCACCGAGGCCTTGATACCGGCGTCGCGCAGACCTTGCAGACGCCCCCGAAGCTGGCTCATGTAGGCATCTGAGATAGGGCCGCTCTGGAAGGGCTCGAGGCTTATGTAGGCCTGAATCATGGTGTAGCCCCGTGTGCGCATCCCCGGCAGGTTAACCCCCGCCAGTGTGGTCGAGCCCTGGCCGTAGCCGAGTTGCACACCGGGCCGGAAGCCCCGCTCGGGGTTGAGGAAGACCTCATCGGTAGGGGAGTAGCTCACGGTTTTGCCGCTCAGTGGCGAGGGGTTGGGGGTGGAGTCGGCGGGCGGATTGTCCTGGGTTTGTGTTCCGCAGGCAGCCAGCAAGGCCAGCAATAGCAGGGTGAGAAGAGGGCGAGCATTTGCTACAAAAGAGATCGGTCGCATAGAAATCACGCCCAAGGCTATTGAGTGGCTTTGGGCGTGACGTTAGTTGAGCATTAAGTCACGTTAAGAGTAACGAGCTTCATGACAGATGAGATTTTCCTGACCTGGACATGTTTTTATGATTAATCTTTCTTTATGCCAGGCCCGGCCAGTCGTGTGGATTGTCCCGACAGGTAATACCGGAAAGATTATCATTTAATCCAAAGACCTGCAGAGACCTGGTTGCGCTGAGCTCGGCGCGACTTGAATCCTGGAGCACACCCCACCCCACCCCACCCCTCGCTACGCACCCCACCCGTCGCTACGCACCCCTCCCTGCGGTCGGCGAAAAAGGCGTCTCGGCGAAATCGGCGAAAAAGGCGTCTCGGCGAAACAAGCGTAACCCTCCGGTCGGCGAAACAAGCGGCTCCCTACGGTTGGCGAAGAAAGCATATCCCTTTGCAAGGGGCGGTATCGCCCTCCGCTACGCGGATAACTTCAGTCGGGTTAGTTCGTCACCGTTCGGCGACGAACTAACCGAATCTGGTATGAAAACCCATTTTTCCTCAGCTTCGGGCCAGCACCCCCTCGAGGGTCTTCTCGTAAACCTCGAGGTAGCGGGGCAAGACCACCTCGGGCCTGAAGCGCTCGATGGCCCGTGCACGGGCGGCCTCACCCATGTTGCGGCGGCGGGTACGGCTGGTGAGAATTTCCAGGCTGGCCTCGAGCATCCCCTGCACATCGCCCATCGGACACAGAAACCCGGTTCTACCTTCTTCTATCAGCTCGGGGAGTCCCCCCACCCGGCTCCCCACTACCGGCACCCCGCTGGACATGGCCTCGAGGGCCACCAGCCCAAAGGACTCCTGCTCGGAAGGCAGCAGGAACAAATCGGCTACGCTCATGAACTTTTCGATACTGGGCGAGGACTCCAAAAACTGCACCCGCCCGGCAATTTCCAGCTCGTGTGCAAGCTCGACACACTCCTGGCGCAGCGGCCCCTCCCCGATCATCAACATTCGGGCCGGCATCTTCTCGAGGATGCCCGCAAACACCCGCAGCGCATCCAGAGGACGCTTGACCGCACGGAAGTTGGAGACATGCAGCACGATGGCCTCTTCGGGCTGAGCAAAGCGGGCACGGTAGGCCGGGTCGCGGTTGGGCTTGAAACGCTCGGGATCTACCCAGTTATAGATCACCTCTATCTCGCGCTCCACTCCCAGCTTGCGGTAGGTGTCTTGGGCTAGCGAGTTGGAGACGGCCGTCACTGCATCCGAGGTGCGCACAGCGTGTTGGGTGGTTTTGGCAAAGGCCGGCTCGCGCCCGACCAGGGTTACATCGGTGCCGTGCAGGGTAGTGACCACCTTGATGTCAAGCCCCATATCGCGGGCCAGAATGGCACTGGTAGCGTGGGGAATGGCGTAGTGGGCGTGCACCAGTTCGATTTTGAAGCGCTCGATGAGTTCGGCAATGGAGTTGGCCGCGGTGAGGGGGGTCAGGGGCTCCTGAAACAAGGGATACTCGGCGCTCAATATTTGGTGGAAGTGGAGCGAACCTGCCCGAAGTGGTTTCTTGAGCAGTCCCAGCCAGCGGGCCACACTCTGTTTGGAAGCCTGAAAAATGCGACCCAATCCACCTACCGGATCCTGGCCCACTGAGATAGGGCTTGCACCGAGCAGGTTGCTATTAAGGCCAAGCTGGCTCAGCCTATCCTCGGTCAGGCGAAAGGGCCGCTCGGTGGCCACCACATGCACCCGGTGCCCCAAACCGGCCAGGGCCAGGGCCAACTCGGTGGCCACCACCCCCGAACCCCCTGCACTGGCATGGCAAAGAATCGCTATGTTCATGCAACCTCCCATTCAAGCGGCTTTTTGGATTCAGAACGGTGCTGCCCTCCAAAGCGGTGCCTCCATACTGAGCGTGCCAGGTCAGCACAACTTCAGGTATGGGCATCACCTCCGGGGACGCGTTCAGGCTAAAGCCCAAAGGTGAGAAATTGGCTAAAGCCCGGTTCAAAAAAACCTAAAAACCTCCTTCATGAAACAGACGGCGGCGCATCATCGGCTCAGGCTCGAGGAAAGGAAGGGTAGCTCGGTAAACAGGGTTGGCAATTCGGTGTTCTGGCCGCATATTGTGTACCGTAAGCCAGGAATTACCTCGTCACTATTGAATAATTTGCGGTATAAGAGTGTACAATTATCGTAGTGGTCAAATATATCGGCTCTAAACGTGCGCTTTTGCCCTGGATTACCGGGGTGGTGGAGCAGATCGACGCCATGAGTCCCATCAAGGACGCCGTGGATTTGTTTTCGGGCAGCGCCCGAGTGGGCCATGCGCTCAAGAAGATGGGCCTCTTCGTCACCTCCAACGACCTCCACACCTATGCGCTGGTACTGGCCCAGACGCTGGTACAGGCCGATCGAACCCAGTACCCGCCTGAACGCATCGAGCCCATCCTGAAGCGGCTGAATCGCCTCGAGGGCCGTAGCGGCTGGTTTACCCGCACCTACTCTTTTGAGTCCCGCTTTATCCAGCCCCACAACGGAGCCAAAATCGAAGCCATCCGTGAGCGCATAGAGCTCGAGGTCGCCGGAGATGAAATCCTCCGGGCTATCCTGCTTTTTTGTCTGATGATCGCCGCCGACAAAGTAGACTCCACCACCGGCATCCAGATGGCCTACCTGAAGCGCTGGGCAGCGCGCTCGTATGGCGAGCTGCGATTGGAATACCCGCCTTTGCTCCCAGGCCAGGGACGGGCCATGCAGGCCGATGCCCTGGAAGTAGCCGCCCACCTGCGAGCCGACCTCTTCTATCTCGACCCTCCCTACAACCAGCACTCCTACCTGGGCAACTACCACCTGTGGGAAACCCTGGTGCGCTGGGATAACCCCCAGACCTACGGAGTAGCCCGCAAGCGCGCAGACGTTCAGGAACGCAAGAGCCCCTTCAACTCAAAGCGCGAGGCCAAGGGCGCGATGGAGCGTCTGCTGTCCAGCCTGCACGCCAAGCACCTGGTGCTCTCCTTCAACAACGAGGGCTTCTTCAGCACCGAGGAGATTGAGGCCATGCTGAAGGAGTGGGGCTTCGTGGTGCGCATGAGCCAGACCCACCGGCGGTACGTGGGGGCTCGCATCGGCATCTACAACCCCCAGGGCCAGAAGGTAGGGCAGGTCTCCCACACCGAAAACGAGGAGTACCTGTTTGTGGCCACCCACAGCAAAAAGGTTTACCACGCTTTGCGCCCCTGGGCATCAGGCCGCCTGGCCGGTTAGGGTTTGGGGTATAGCGCCAGGCCGCTGACCACCGGGCGCACCCCCCGCAGGCCGTTGTTGGGGTTGCGCAAACGGCCCTGCACCCAGAGTTGGGCCGAGCCGCCGCCATCCATACGAATGGCACCCCAGAAACCCTGCTCTTGCAGGACCCGGGCCAGCACTTCAGGGCGCATGGGCTCGGTCACAATGAAGAAGAGGGCGCCTTCCTGAGTCCAGGCCACTGCCGACTGCGCCGCTACTGCTTCCACCGGCGCGCGGTCGCGAAAGGGCTCGGCACGGGGGTCGAAAACGTTGATTCCACTTTGCATCAGGAGGGGGCCGGCCTCCAGGGCGTGGGTTGCGGGGGGCTCGAGGCCAACCACCAGCCGCAGCATCTCACCGGTACGGGCGACCGGCTCCTCAGCAGGAAAGGTAAGCGCCCAAAAGCCTTCGGGCAGTTCGTAGGGAGCGGGATAGGTAGCCATAATCTGCTCGCCCTGTACTAGGTGTACGTTCTCGCCCGCTCGCCCCACCAGGCCCGGCAGGGTGTGCACGGTGTACCGGGCCCGCGCCAGGTTCAGGCCGACCCGTAGGCTCTGCCCATCCGATAGCCGTACCGAGGCCGTAAAGCGGGGTAGTCCGGCAAATACGGTCTCGTCCTGCCAGAACAAAGCACTGCGCCCGTAGGGCAGGCTCAGGGCCACCCCCCCGCGCACCCAAAGGCCGATGGGGGTGCCAGTACGCCCATCAAAGTAGCCCCCGTTGAGCAGGGCCAACGCCCCCGGGGCCAGCTCCGGCAGCACCCTGCGCTCGCCAGGGCGGCCCACCGGCTCCATGCGCCAGCGACCGGCCTGGGCCTCGAGCCAGTACATCCGCAGCGGTTCGGGCGTCCAGGCCCACACCTCGCGGTAGCGGAAGCCCGGCGCCACCTCCTCCTCGCGCTCGGGCTCGAGGTAGTACACGTCCAGCACGTAGCGGCTGGGGTCGGTCAGCAAAAAGCTGCGGTAGCGGTAGGTTCGGCCCGGGGGGGCCTGCAGCCTAAGCAGGGTGCTCTGGGCTTCGTAGCGCGCGGCCACCTCCACCCCCGGTGGGCGCACCCCCTCGAGGCCCGGCAGGAAGTAGGGCAGGCTCAGCTCCAGGCGGCCCGGATAGGGGGCCAGTTCGCTGGGGCTAGGCCAAACCGCGTCGCCCTCGGGCAGATCCAGCACCAGGCGCAATCGCTGCGCATCGGCGGAAAAGCGCACCCCGGCCTCTGGCGCGGTCACCAGGCCCACCGCGCGAATAACCGCCACCGGCAGCCACCCGTTCTGGGGCGGGGGCAGGCCAGCCTCCAGGGGCGGGGCCCAGCCCAGGCCCTCCACGTAGGTGAACTCGAGGCCCTCCTTGCGGAAGGTGGTGGCCTCCCCCTGTTGCTCCACCTGCAACCCCAGCCTCGAAGCCGGCACCAACGGCTGAGCCCAGGCCAGGGCTAAAAGCCAGAGCCAGACCAAGACATAGCGGCCCATCACTCGGATTGTACTGGGGGCACCGGCATGGGGCGACCATCCGGCCCCAAAGCCACCATCACGAAACCCGCCTGGCAGGCCAGGGTGGGCTCCTCGCGGTCGGTGGACTCAAAGCGGACGGTGCGCCGTTGGAGGCGCCAGCAGTACATCCGGCACCAGCACGAGCCGACAGATAGCCGCTCCGGCGGCGTGGGGCAAACATCCCCGACCAACCGAACTATGCCCTGGTTTGGGACTGCCGCCCCACGCCCCGGCTGGCCAGGGCAGGCATTCGGGCTTGTGCGCTTAATGCCCCATCACCGTTGCGCGACAGCCGCGGATTCGCACCACAATAGCCGCAGTAGGCTGTTCCTAGTAAGGACACCCCGGCTTCAGCGCACCACCGTTCCCACACCGGCCAGCGCCGCCGAGATGGGCCGCTCTATCCGCGCATCGCCGAACACCACCCGGCCCACCCCGCCCTGCACCGCTTCTACTGCGCCCAGTACCTTTTTCTTCATCCGGCCCTGGGCCACGCTCATGTACTGGGGGTCGCTGACCCGGGCAGCGGGAATCTCCTTGATTAGGCTCGACTCATCGGGGAAGTTGGCCAAAAGCCCGGGAACGTTGGACAAGAGCAGTAACGCCTCGGCCCGCATGGCCTGGGCTAGCAAGGCGGCAGCGGTGTCGCCATCGGTATTGATGGCCTCGCCCTGGTAGGACACTGCCGGGGGGGTCAGCACCGGCAGATACCCCGCCTCCAGAAGCAGGCTCAGC
>FWPV01005678.1_pt1 | contig 24677 bp, 12 predicted proteins | sample 2228371 | NCBI WGS metagenome assembly FWPV01 (sample SAMEA103939776, study PRJEB20133) | metagenome | reverse complement strand
CTAGCTGGCGGCGTCCCCACTCATGGGGACGCACCTGCTCCGGTCACCATTTTTTTCTGGAGGATTATCGCGTTTCCTGCCAACTGGTTGCGGCGGGAAATCCGGTGTTGTGTGGATGGGAATGGCGCGCGCCCATGGTAGATTACAACCGGGGTGAGTCCAAGATGAGGCATTCAGTCCCGCAACCGCCGCCTTCGCTGTCCCCCTTCCTCGACGCCGCGCTTTCCTACGCAGCCCGCGGCATCCCGGTGTTCCCGTGCCGGCCGCGCGGCAAAGAGCCTCTAACGCAGGGAGGCTTCCGCGCAGCAAGTACGGACCACGAGCGCATCCGGGAGTGGTGGCGGCGATGGCCGCAGGCGAACGTCGGAGTCCCGGCAGGCGAGCCGAGCGGATGGCTCGTACTCGACATCGACCCGCGAAACGGAGGCGATGCGGAGATCGAGCGGTTGATCGCCAAGTACGGGCGGTGGCCAGACACCGCGGAGGCGGTCACCGGCGGCGGCGGCCGGCATGTCATCTTCAGGCACTCCCCCGGCCTGCGCTGTGGACCGCTGGCTGATGGTCTGGACTTGAAGACCACCGGCGGCTACGTCATCGTGGCGCCGTCGGTTCATCCATCGGGCGGCGTTTACGACTGGGATGGCGTTGCCGGGGCGGAGGCGTTGTCTTGCCTCGCCGAGCCCCCGGGCTGGCTGCTTCGCCTGGCGAGCGAACGCCGCCGTCACCGAGAGACGCCTGATCCGGCCTCCGGCGGCGCGAAGATCCCCCGCGGGCGGCGCAATCAAGAACTGGCCTCCATTGCCGGCGTCCTCCGCGCGCGGGGCGCGGGAGAAGACGAACTGCGCGAGCTGTTGCGGCTCGCCAACAAGCGGCTGTGCGACCCGCCGCTCGACGGGGAGGAGGTGGACCGGATTGCCCTATCCATCGCGCGCTACGAGCCTCACGCACGACCGGAGAATCCGGCGGCGAGGCGCGTGTTCGAGCGCCTGGATGAAGGCCGCTACCTGATGCGGCTGCCGGGCATCGCCAGCGAACTGGAGGTCGACCGGCTGCGCCGCGGCGGCGAAGGGCTGTTCGGCGAGCTCAGCGTGCGCTGCTTCCTGCCGGGAGCGCGCGGCGTGGACGGCGTGGTCTCGGTGGCCGATTTCAACCTCTCCAGCGCCCGCGCGCGTGTGGAACGCGCCAAGCTCATCGCCGGGCGCACGGGCGGCAAGGGGATCGACTGGCAAGCGGTCATCGAGGATCTGGCGCAAAGGGTTATCGCGGCCGAGCGGCAAGGCGAACCGCTGATCGACCTGGCGGACGTCAAACCGAAGGCGGATGAGCCGCTTTGGACGGTTGACGGCTTGCCGCTTCTGCGCCATCATCCCACCATCCTGTTCGGCGACGGAGGCGCCTGCAAGAGCTACCTGGCGCTCCACCTGGCCGCCCGGCTGGTGGAGCGGGGCGAGACGGTTCTGTTCGCCGACTGGGAACTCGACGCGGACGCCCACGCCGCACGGCTCCGGAGCATCACCGGCGGCGCAATCCGCGGCGTGTATTACGCCCGCTGCCGGCTGCCGCTCCGCGATGAAGCCGATCGCCTGCGCCGGCAAGCGCGCGAGGTTGGCGCGACGTACATGGTTTGCGACAGCGTCGTATTGGGATGCGACGGACCGCCGGAGTCCGCCGAAGTGGCTATGCGATATTTCCAGGCGCTCCGGCGGATCGGCTTGGGGTGCCTGCTCGTCGCGCACATCACCAAGGGGGATGACGGCGACAAGAAGCCATTCGGGTCGGCATTCTGGCATAATTCGGCGCGCTCGACGTGGTTCGCGCGGCGCGCGGAGCCGGTTGGCGACGAGCGCGCGGTGCAAGTGGCGCTTTTCAACCGCAAAGCCAACCTTGGACCGCTGCGCCCGCCGCTCGGTTTCGAGATCCGCTTTGAAGAAGGGCGGACGGCGGTGCGCCGGACCGAAGCCGCCGGCCTGCCGGAGTTCGCCGAAAAGATGAGCGTGGGCCAGCGAATGGCCTACGCCTTGCGGAGCGGCGCGATGACGGTGGCGGAGCTTGCCGGGGCGCTCGACGTCCCCGACGGCTCCATCCGTTCCGTCCTGTCGCGCAAGTCCGGCGTCTTCATGAGGCTGCCGGATGGCCGCATCGGACTCGCGGCCAAGGAGGAAACCCGTGACCGCGCCTCATAAAGCCGCCTTTCGCCAAGCGTTGCATGCAACGTTGCACACCGTTGCAGACGGCCGCGTTGCACCCCCCTCTAGGAGGGGGTGCAACGCGTGGCGCGAGCTTCAGCTTGCAGCGTCTCCACTCATGGGGACGCTCCGGCTGGAACAGCGCAGGGTCAGACCTTTTCCGGAACGACGTACGGCGGGCGGTACTGGCGCGTGGCAAGCGCGTTCGCCTCGGCGTCGCCGGGGAAAGTCCAGTTCACGGGATCAAAAGTCAGCTTGCGCCCTAAACGGTAGCTGATGTTCGCCAGGTGGCAGAGATTGGCGGCGTTGACGCCGGCCTCCACGCTAGCGGTAAGCGTCTTCGGATTGCGCGTGCGGACGGCTGTCAGAAAGTTGCTCATGTGGACGCTCGTGTCCCAAATGCGCTCTTTCGGCTTCTCGTCCATGATCTTTTCGTTCTTCTCGCCTTTGTAAACCTGGAAGCCGAAGGCGTCGACCGCCATCCAGCCTTCGCTGCCGAAAAACAGGTTGCCGATCACATTGCCGCCGCGCCATTGGATGCCGCCTTCTTCGCCGGTGAGCAGCCCGCGGACCTCAAAAACGATCTGCTTGTCTCCGTATTCGAACACGGCAAGCTGCGTGTTGGGAGTCTCCTGGTCGTCCTGGTAGACGAACTTGCCTCCGGTGGATACGGCTTTCGGGGGCAGTCCTTGCAAGCCCATGCCCCAATGCGCGAAGTCCATCTCGTGGACGCCCTGATTGCCGATGTCCCCGTTGCCGGTGTCCCAGAACCAGTGCCAGTTGTATGCGAACTTGTTCTTGCTGTATGGCTTCATTTGCGCTGGTCCAAGGAAGAGGTCCCAGTTCAGACCCGGCGGGACCGGTTCATCCGGCGTGTGGCCGATGGACCGGCGGCGCTTAAAGCAAAGTCCCTTGGCCATGTAGATCTGGCCTATGATCCCTTCTCTGAGCAGTTGCACAGCGCGGATCCGGTGGGCGAGGGAGCGCCCCTGAGATCCGACCATCACCATGCGCTTGTATTTATGGGCCGCCTCGATCATCTTGCGGCCTTCGAAGATGTTGTGACAGGCGGGCTTTTCCACGTACACGTCTTTGCCCGCCTGACACGCCCAAATCGTGGCGAGGGCGTGCCAGTGATTGGGGGTGGCGATGGAAGCCGCATCCACCTCCTTGTCCTCGAAGAGCTTACGCATGTCGTAGTAGGTGCGCGGCTTGTAACCGCCGGCCTTTTCGATGCGCGCCACCGCGCGCTCCTGCGCGGCTTGGTTCACGTCGCAAACCGCCGCCACGCGGCAGTCCGGCAGCGCCACAAGAGTGTTCATGTGGTCGCCGCCGCGCCCGCCGAGACCGATGACTGCCACGTTCACCCGCTGGTTCGCGCCGAGAATGGGCGCCGCGGAAGTGGCGATCGCCGCCGCGCCGGCGGCTCGCAGAAAATTGCGTCTGTCCGGTGAATTCATAAGTTCGTCCTTGCCCGCCAAAGTATGGAGCATCATTATCGTATCGTGGAGGAAATCCTCGCTGTGGCAGGCTGTGGCGTGAACGGGGCAAGGGGCAGCCGCCAGCCGCTGCCGGTCAGAGGAGCGGGCGGGTGCGGGGCTCGGCGCGCCGCCTCGCAAGGAGCTTTTCCAACCGGGCGGCGACATCGGGATGGTCGAGGTAGACGTTTTTCGTCTCCCGGGGATCGGCTCTGAGATTATAAAGCTGGCCGGGGGGCTCGCCGGGTTTGGCTTTCACCTGCCGGGGAGAAGAGAAACCACCGGACCCGCGAGCGGGCACGAGTTTCCAATCGCCCTGCCGGATGGCGAAGGTTCCATGGAGCGAGTGCAGGATCAGGTCGTCCCGGGTGCGGGCGGAAGGATTCCGCAGCGCGGCGATAAAGCTGACGCTGTCCTCGCCGGCGTCTTCCGGCAGCCGTTCTCCAATGATCTCAGCGCAGGTAGCCATCAGGTCGTTGAGACCCACGAGCGCGCCGCTCACGCCGCCCGGCTTGGCGGCGCCGGGCCAGCGGACGATGAACGGCACGCGGTGACCTCCCTCCCAGATATCGGCCTTAGTCCCCCGCCAGTGAGCGTTGCTTTGATGGCCGAAGTCTTTGACATACTTGCCGCGCGCAGTGATCTTGCCGAGTGCGCGGTCGTCCGCCTCTTCGAACTCCCACCAGTGCCACAGCCCGCCGTTGTCGCTCGTGAAGAGCACGAGAGTATCCTCCGCCAGGCGCGACTGATCCAAAGCCTCGAGCACCTCGCCCACAGCGGCGTCCATCTCCACGACGAAGTCCCCGTAACGCCCGGCTTGGCTCTTGCCGAGAAAGGACTGGTTCGGAACCACGGGCAGATGCGGCGAAGCAAACGCCAGGTACAGAAAGAACGGCTTGGCGGACCCCTTTCGCGCGCGGATGTAGTCGCAAGCTTTGCGGGTCAGAACCGGCTGAACGTCCTCCAATCGAAAGTCCGGAGTACGGAAGCCGGGCACTTGATTCATGAACAGGCTCCGGTCCTCCGGCGTGGCGACGCTCGGGATCCCCACCGTGCTCTCGTTCTCGATAAAGCAATAAGGCGACATGTCGAGCGACGCCGGGATGCCGAAAAACCAGTCGAACCCGGCGCTGCGCGGACCACCCCGCACCGGCTTCGTGAAATCCACGCCGGCGCCGGAACGGAACCCGCCCGAAGTAGATTCCCGGCGCGGGACGGGCGATCCGTCCTTTCCAGTCCACTCCATGCCGAGGTGCCACTTGCCCACGCAGGCGGTTTCGTAACCGCGCTTCTTTAGTAACGCAGGAACCGTCAGCCGTCCGGGTTCGATCAGCGGCGGATCGAAACCGTCCAGCACGCCCGCTTGGAGCCAGGTGCGCCAGGCGTAGCGCCCGGTGAGCAAGCCATAGCGGGTGGGCGTGCACACAGCCGAAGGGCTATGGGCGTCCGTGAAGCGCACGCCCTGCGAAGCCAACCGGTCCAGATGGGGCGTGGGGATTTTGCCGCGAGGGTTATAGCAGCGCAGGTCGCCGTAGCCCAAATCGTCAGCGAGGATCACAACGACATTAGGCAACCGGCACGCCGGGGACCGCGGCACGGACGCCCCGCCCGCAAGCGCAAGGAAGTTTCGCCTGGTGATCTCCATAGCTCGCTCATCGAACAACAAATTCGTACTCGCCCGAGCCGGCTTCGTACACTACGGCATCCGGCTCTCGCCTTAAGAATCTCAAACCCTCCGCGCGTTCGGCGGGGCGTCCGCCTTCGGTCACCGTTTGGGCGCCGCGAACCGGGACGAACACCGTCGCCGTGCTATTGGGCGGCGCCGACACGGACATGCGGAACTCAGACCCTTCGCGCTTCCACGCGCACCGGATCAGGCCATAAGGCGACTGGTACTCTCCCCGCGCCCATGTGAGCCCCTCCACCGGATATGGCCGGATGATGAAGCGCCGGAATCCCGGCCCCCGGGGATCCACGCGGATGCCTGCCAGGTACTTGTAGAACCACGAACTCACCGAGCCCATCATCGGATGGTTGTGAGAGTTCATTTGCGCGCCGGTGGCGTGTTCCCACCGCTCCCACAGCGTCGTGGCGCCGCGCGCCAGCATAAAGCCCCAACTGGGATAAGTCTCCTGGGACGCGACGTCGAAAGCCGCGCCGGCGTGCCCGTGTTCGGTGAGCATCTCGAGCAAATACTTCGTGCACAGGTTGCCGGTGGTCAGGTGGTTGTCATGCTTGCGGACATCGTTCGCCAAATTGGCCGCGACCCGGGGGATCCGCTCCTTGGGCACAACGCCCAAGAACAGGGCCAGGGAATTGGCGGCTTGATTATTCGCGCCATAGCCTCCGGTCTGTTCGTTCCAGAAGCGCCGGTTGAACGCCTCCTCCACGGCGCGCGCCCGGACCTCGTAGCGTTCCGCCTCCGCCTTCTTGCCCAAAACCCCAGCCATGCGAGCCAGCAACCGCATCGAATAGTACAGGTAGCCGGTGGATGTCAGCTCCAGCGGCGTGTCTTTGGAGCGCGCGCCTGCGCCGATGCTGCCGGGAACGCCGAACTGTACCGGCGGCGACCAGTCGCCCCATGAGCCATAAGAGAGGATGTTCTCTTTGGCCATTCCGTCAAGAAAGTCGACCCACGCCTTAAATCCATCGAAGTGTTTGGCCATCGGTCGCGTGTCGCCGTAGTGCTCATACAGGGTCCAAGCCAGGAGCAGGTAGCTGGCTGACACCGGATCCGCCGGGCGCCTGCCCCACCGGAAGGGCGCGGTGTCGGTGATCGAACCATCGGCGGCTTGTGTGTCGCGGACGTCGTCGAGAAACTTGGCGTAAAAACGGGCGAGATGGAAGTTGTAGACCGATTCCTCCAACCGCACGGTCAGGTCGTTCAGCCAGCCCATGCGCTCATCGCGCTGCGGGCAATCCGTGGGGATGCTGTGCAGGTTGCTCGCTTCGGTCCACCACACCATTTTCTGGATGCGGTTCAAAAGGGGCGAAGAGCACTCGAACACTCCGTTGGGGAGGACGTCGGAGCGTACGGCTTTGATGGTGATGTTGTCTGGGGTGGGGGCGCCGGGGAAGCCTTCCACCTGCACGTAGCGGAAGCCATGGTAAGTGAAGCGCGGCTCCCAGACCTCTTCTTCGCCTGCGTTGGGGATGTAGGTGTCGGTGGCGGCGGCTTTGCGCAGATTATCTTGGTTGACCGTGCCGTCGTCATTCAAGTTCTCAGCGAAGCGGAGCGTGACGCGGGCGCCGCGCGGACCCCGGACCCGCAATTCCGCCCAGCCCGCCAGGTTCTGCCCGCTGTCGAAGACATAGATCCCGGGTTTCGGCTGGCGCACGGACCGCGGCTTGAGTGACTCGACCACCCGGATGGGCTCCATGGATTGCGAGACCATTCTTCCCCCGGGCGGCTCCACCGGCATGGCTGTTGCCCACCGTTCGGTCCGGTCTAAAGAGAGCTTGACGGCGGGCGGATCGGGGGAATCCCAGCCCGGTTTTTCCCTTCGCGCGTCATATTCCTCGCCGTCGTAAATGCTGTTCATGCCGATCGGACCGGAGGTCGCTCGCCAACCTCCGGCGCTCCAATCGCCGCGCATGCCGCGCGTGACCACGGTCTGCCGGGAGCCGTCTTGGAAGGTGACTTCCAATTGCAAGAGAGCCTTGGGCATGCCGTACCATCCGTTGCCGGCGATGATGCCCACGGCGTTGCGTCCCGAGCGCAGGTAATTCGTGACGTCGTACGTGGAATAAAGGATGCGTTTGCTGTAATCCGTAACCCCGGGGTCAAGAACGTGGTCGCCTACTTTCCGCCCGTTCAGGCGCAGCTCGTAATAACCGAGGCCGGCGATGTAGGCGCGGGCGCTGCGCACGGGTTTGTCGAGCTCAAAGTCGCGCCGCAGGTAGAGAGCCCGCCCGTTCCAGCCGGCGGGATAGCCGATCCACTCCGCCGTCCAATCTCTTGGCGACAGCAGGCCCATCTCCCACCACGCCGGAGCGCTGTAAGGAGAAGGCTGTCCGTCCTTGCCCCACACGCGCACCTTCCAGTAGCAGCGCTGCCGGGATGCAAGCGGCTTTCCGCCGTAAGGGACCAGAACGGAGCGCGAGGAGGGAACCTTACCCGAATCCCAAAGGTTGCCCTGACCCGCCCTGAGCCGCTCTTCGGAATCAGCGACCAGCACCTGGTAGGCGGACTGGACCTCGCCCCGCCGGGAGGACTGAATCAACCACGACAGCCGCGGCGAAGGCGTATCCACGCCCAGCGGATTTTCCGCATGCTCCGTGCGCAACCCGCTCACCGCGACAGACTGCCCGGCCGCCTCACCGGCAGCCAGCATCAACAACGCCCAAAGAACCCGCATCAGAGCCAGCATACTGCCGGGCGCGGGCGTGTGACAGCGCGGGCTACGGCAGCAGGACGAGGGGAGCGCGGGGGAAAGTGAATTTCCGGCCGATTTCGTCGACTACGTTGAGCTGGCAGACGTACTGGCCGGCGTCTAGGTCCTTCAACGGGATTTGCAGTTGGAACGGGATGGTGCGGTTGCGCGCCGGAGCGAGCTGCGTCACGCGCACCGGCGAGGATTCGAACGCTTTTTGGGGGCCGCGGAACAAGCTCAACGTGGCGGCGACGCTCGGACGCTGGTCTTCCTCCATGCGCGGGTCATAGACCTCGAAATACACGTACAAGTTCTGGTTCTTGCGGAACACACGGGTGATGCTCGGCAACAGTTTCTTGTTGTCCTGAACCAGCGGATGCATGGACAGCAGCTTCTTGTCGTTGGTTGCGCTGGCCACAGCCGAGGTCAGCGGCTCGTACTGGCTGCCCCACACCACCGTGCTCATGCGCAGCGAGCTCCAGACGGTGTTGAGGTCCGGAATCTCAAACCGGGTGTCGAAGGTGCCGATCCGCCCGGTCTGGTTCTCGCGCACCACGAAACGGAGCTTATAGCGGCCCGGCGTGAGCGAGAAGCCGGAATCGTATTGCAGCGGCTTCTTGGTCCACTCGCTGGCGTTGGCGTCGTTCAGCTTAACCCGGATGGTGTCCCGCACGCTGCCAACGGTCTTGCCGCGCGCGTCGGTGACCTTGCCCGCGAAGTCGAGTTCGGCGATTTGGTCCTTGCCCTTACGGGCTAGGCCAACCACGGCGCCGGGAATCTTCAACGCCACCGGAACAAAGTACGTGCGCCCCGTGGTGCGGAACCAGTTGATTTCGAGCGCCATGGGAACCTCGGTCTTCGGGTTCTCCAGTTGCATCGCCTCCTCGAGCTGGCGCTCCTTGTCAGCCGCGGTGAAGTCCTTCCACACCTTGTTGGCGAAGTAACCGCTGCGATACTCAAGCTTGGCTTGCGGATGCGAGGCGACCCGCACGCGAATGCGGCGGAACTTGCCGTCCTCGGCGGCGTTGGTGGAGTAGTAGCCGAGGATGTAATAGGTGCTGATGTCGCGCTGCGCCTGAACGATGCCCAGGGAGAGGTCATTGTTGTCGAGCAGCGCTTTCCCGCCCGTATCAGCAGCCAGCGAATAGAGGGTTTCTTGCTTGTCGGTCATCTTCGCCATGTGCTGGCGGTGCTGCTGCCCGGAATAAATGGCCGTTCCGCGTATCGCCGCTTGAGTCGCATCACCCGCCGGGGGCATGGCGACGAGCCCGCGGGCGTCCACGGGATAAAACGCCACATTGGAGCGGATCGCCCAATTGATGGTGGCGCGAAGCTGCGCTTGATTTTCCACGCCGGTCTTGCCCACTCCCGCCGAGAGGTAAATCAGCGCTTTCTTTTCCGGCAGCGTGCCAAGGTACTTGACGGCGGACTCGAGGGCGCTCAGCTTGCGGTCGGTGTTAAAGATATTGAATTCGGCGTCGTCCGCGGTAAACAGCGTCCGCATCTCCTCCTCTTCGTCGATATCAATGTCCGGGCCGGTGGGCGCGTCCTCGGAGAACGCCGCCATTTCCCCGATAGGCAGCGCTTTGATCGCTTCGATCAGAGCCTCGCGGTCGTCGGTGAAATCGACGTCCACCGTCAGGCTGCCCTTGAACGTCATCAGGCAGACCAAGTCCGAAGCGGTCATCTGCTGCGTGATGAACTTCAGCGCCGCCTGCTGTGCGCGAATTTCCTCCGCCGGTTTCATCGAAGCGAGATCGAAAAACAGCACAAGCAACCGGCGGTCCTTATATTTCAGCTCTACTTCGGAGGGCGGCTTAACGTCTGCGAGTTCCTTCTTCTTGGGCTTTTCGACCTCGGGCTTGGGTCCCTGTTCGGGCTCCTCGGGGGGCTTTTCGGCGGAGATCACCGGCAGCTTCTCTTGACTGAGCTGCTGCAATTCAAAAATGGCCAGGGTCTGCGGCTTGTCGTCCTCGAAAATCTGGAAGTCTTCCTTCTTTAGTCCGAGGATGGGTTGCCCGGACCTGTCGCGGACGCTGACGTTGACGACGACAAGGTTGGTGCTGACCTGAAACTTCACCAAGTCCGTGGGCGGCTGCTGCGCCCCGGCGGCGAGTGCGAGTATGACGAGCGAGATCATGCGCCGCATGGTCATCAGAATCGAACCCTCAAGGTGGCGGTGAGCGTCCGCATCGGCGCGGCAGCCAGCGGCAAGCCGTAACTCTTGTTGTTGACCACGGTGCCGAGCGAAGTGAAGCTCACGCGGTTGGTGAAATTGGTGCTATCCAGGCGCAAATCAATCCAGCGCTTGCTTTCACGAATCCGGAACGACCGTCCGAAGGAGAGGTTGATGGCGGCGAACGTGGGTCCGGGCACGGTGTTGCGTCCGGCGTTGCCGTAGCGCCCGATGGGCGGCAAGCCAAAAGCGGAGAGGTTGAAGAACCTTCCCTCCCCGCCGTGGATCGATTCGCCGGTGGCTTCGGCGCGCCCGCTGCCCACGACGCCTGTACCCCCGGAATCCGCCCGGTTGCCGAGCACGCGCGCCGTGAACGGGGCGCCTGAGCGCACGGTGACGCCTCCGCTGAGGCTCCAATCCTTAAGCAGCTTCGCCTTCCAGCCGCTCGTGCGGATATACGCCGCGCCCGCCTCGCCGAAGGGCGAAGCCAGGTAGTAGTACGCCTGCAACAAGTGCCGCTGGTCAAAGCTCGATCTGCCGCGCTCCAACCACAGGTTCTTGTCGTACTGCGCCACTACCGTTCCGCCCCCGCCGAACGTCGAAGCGTTGTCGATGGATTTTGAGAAGGTGTACAGCAGGTTGGCGGAAATGCCCTTATGGAAGCGCCGCACAATGCGCACTTGTCCGGCGTGGTACATGGAGTTGGCTTCCGAGCTTTCGAAGGTGAATCCGACGGCGTTGCCGATGAGCCGCCGCTGCTCCGCGGTGAGCGGCGAGCCCGGCTCGGCGCGGTTGGGCAGCCGCTGCATGTCGAGGTGGGTGCCCTTCGTCCCCAAATACCCTAATTCAACGACGAATCCGCGCGGAAACTCCCGCTGGATCGCCAGATTCCAGGTTTGCGCGTAACCCACCTCGTAATAACGGCTGACGGCGTACGTGTTGGTGACCTTCGTATTGGGCGCCGGCGCAATGCCGTTTTGCAAGGTCAGCGGACGGGTGATGGTCGTGCTCTGGGTGCCCGTGTTCGCAAACGGCGGCTGCTGCGCCAGGCGGGTTGCGAAATTGCCGTAAATCGAGCCGTTGTAGTACCATCCGTAGCCCATCCGCACGGTCATCGGTTTCTTGCCGGGCGTCTTGAAAGCGATTCCGATGCGCGGGCTGACGTTGTTTTTATCGGGGTCCACGAGGTAATCCGTGAACTTGCCGGTGTATGGACCCACGGCGCCGGGCGTAACCACCGCCACGCCGGTGAACCACGGCGCGATGTCGAGGTTGGCCATCCGCTTGTTGATTTCCTTATAGGGCGAGAAATACTCGTACCGCACGCCCAGGTTCAATGTGAGCCGGGGATGGATTCGCCAGTCGTTCTGAGCGAAGGCGCTGATGACGGATTCGCGGAAATAGGTGCTCGTGCTCCCAAACCGGATGGAAGAGGATTGCGGCAGCCCCAGCAGGAAATCGGCGAAATCAAACCCGGTGCCGGGTAGCGGGTTGCCCTTCGAGTCGAAGCCGCTGGTCAGCAAACCGCTAAAGCTAAAGGTCCCGCGGGCGTTTGGATCGGTGCGGCTGTTGATCTGATTGCGGCGATAAGACCCGCCGAAGGTCCAGTTCAATCTACCGCGAACCCACGTAAGGCTCTCCTCGACTCCCGAACTCTGGTCCCGGCGTAAGGAGGGTCCGGCTTCGTGCAACCCGCCGAAGTTGGTGAAACTCAGGTTCGGAGGACCCCAATTGACCGGATCCTGCGACACTCCGTTGATGCCCAGCTCCGCCGCCCAGTTGCGCTTGAAAGCGAAATAGGGGATCGTCTCCGAGCGATTCCGGTTGAACGTGTACTTGAGCGAGTTGACCATTTTCGGACTAATGGTCTTCGACCACGACAGTTCGGTGTTCAACCCCCGTCCTGCCGTGTCATCCAGGAAGCCGTAAAGCTGCCGCGACTGCCCGCTGCGGTTCTGCAAGTTCAGTGACCACGTGAGGCGGCTGCGCCGCGATAACGTTTGGTTCACCCGCGCGCTATAGGCGTCGCTGTTCGACCCTGTCGAACTCAGGAAATGAGCATTTTGGACGATGCCGGGCAGGTTGGGCAAGGGAATCAAAGGCAAAAGCCCCAACGCCGCCGGGTTCATCCGCGAGGTGGGAATGCGGTTGCCGGGGAATGGCAACCCGTTTTGCAGATCGAAGACTGTCACCGGCATCCGGGTGACGCTTTGGGAGAAGTCGCCGCTGCGTTCGAGCAACGAAGGCAACGTTGTGACCGCAGTGTATGGATTCTTACTACGGTTGCCGGAATAACTGAAATAGATGAATGTGCCTTCACGGTTGTAAAGGTGAGGAATGCGGAGAGGTCCACCGGCGCTCACTCCAAAGCGGGTGTAAGCGTAAGCCGGCTTAGCGATGTTCTGCCCGGAGAGGGAGTAAGGACTCGCGTCAGCAGCGGAGTTGCGCAAATTCGCATAGGCGGAACCTTGGAAAATCGCCCTCTTGCGGCGATTGCCGAAGTTCGCCGCCACCCTTCCTCCGCCCGTCTTGGCGCCGAACTTCCCGCCAGCCGCTTTTTTCGAACCCGGCGTTCCGGGCGCGCCGCCCGTACGAGCGCTCATCGCCGCAGCCATGCTAGGCTTCGCTGCGGTCTTAGGCTTGGGCGGCGTGGACTTTTTGGCTTGGGGCGCCCCGGGCTTCGGCGGCGCAGGCGCCTTCACGCCCGGCGGCAGGGGTTGCCCCGGTTTCACATTGGCCGCCAATTGGACTGTCTCCGGAGGCGGAGGCGGCGCAGAGCCGCCCCACATCGCCAGTTCTACAACTCCCGCCCACCGCGCCAGCTCTTCGGGAGTAGGCGGGGCGGGTTCCTCCTGCGGCGCGTCCAAACCCCGGCTGAGGCTGCCGTGGATCAGAAACGCCTCAGTAGCGCTGGCAGGAGTGACCGAGTTCTCAGGCGGCGGCGCGGCGGCAGCCATCGCCGTCTGCTCGGCTACGCGCCTCAAAACCAGCGGTTGGAAGCCGGGGTTGGGCGGCTGCGAAGTCTGGGGCGCCTTGCCCCGGACCGGGTTCTGCGCCGCCGCAGGGGCAGGGGCGGGAGCGGGCAGGTTCGGTCTTCCTGCCAGTTCCAATTCCCAAGTCGCGCTGGTCGCCAAGTTCGTGACCTCGATCTCCCGGCGCGCCGGCTTGAAGCCGAACATCTCCACTTCGAGGATCCACTTGCCGGGCGGCAAGTCCTCGATCATGTACATGCCGGATTCGTCGGTGGTCGTTACGATCTTGTGGGCGCCTGAGGTAGCCGTCACAGTGGCGCCCGGGACCGGCTGTCCGCTCGCGCGCACAAAGCCGGAGTGCATCGCAGCTTGGAGGGGAAGAAAAAGAAAAACCAGGAGACTGAGAACGCGGAAAACCGCGGACTTCGCTACCATCATACCTAAGGATCCGTTATGAAAACTCTCGCCGCTCTGTTCGTATGGCTGGCCATCCCCACCCTTGCTCAGGACCGCTTTTATCCGTTCACTATCGACCAAGACAAACTCGCCGGCGCCGCGGACTTCAGCCACTTGAACCGGGCGCTCACGCCGGCGGATAGGGTCTTTATACGAAACGGCCATTTCTACACCGTCGGAAGCGACCTCAAACCGAACACCGCCGACGACCGGCGAATCCGGTTTTTCGGTGCAAATCTGGCTTTTGGCGCCAACTTTCCTGAACCTCAAGACGCTCACCGTATCGCCAAGCGGTTGCGGAAACTTGGCGTGAATCTCGTCCGCTTGCATCACATGGACACCAGCCCGGATAAGGATCCGGCTACTGCCCGGAGCATTCTGACAGACGGACCCTTCCCCTCGCTAAACCCGATTTCCGTGGCCCGGTTGCGGTCATTTCTCGACGCTCTGAAAGCAGAGGGAATTTACGCCAACCTGAACCTTCACGTGGGCTACGAGTTCCGCCCGGCAGTGGATGGCGTCCCCGCCGTTCCCGGCTCGCCGCGGCTTCCCACGCAGAGCAAGCCACTGCATCTGTTCTATCCGGCGATGATTGACAAGCAGTGCGACTTTACTCGTAAGGTATTGGATGCATTGAAGTTAAACGGCGACGTCGTCCTGGCGATGGTCGAAATTTCGAATGAAACCTCGCTGATTGACTCCTGGCAGAAAAATTCTCTCGAAAAGCTTGTCACGGGTCCCTATCGCGAAGAACTCGACCGTCAGAAGACCCGCTTCTTGGCCGGACGCCCGGACACCCCGGACCTGACCATCGAATTCCTTATCGATCGGGACCGGCACTACCTGAATCGTATGAAGGCCGCCGTCCGGGAGAAAGTGGGACCGCTCGTGCCCGTGGCGGGAACCCAAATCGGGTTCGGGGGACTCATGAACTTCGACTCCCACCGGGACTTGGACTATCAGGATAACCACTTCTACATTGACCACTATAATTTCCCGAATCAGAGGTGGGACGGGCGGGATTGGCGCATCCGCGACACTTCGTCAAGCGGAACCGGCTTTGACCGGTACCTCAACATGGCTGCCACTCGGGAACACGGACGTCCCTTCACGGTAAGCGAATTCAACCAGCCGTTTCCCAACCGGCAGGCGGCGGAGATCGACCCCACTCTTGCAGCCTTCGCCGCGTTTCAAGACTGGGATTCCATCATGCATTTCGCGTATGAGCACGGGCGCGAGTGGGACCGTGGCGCGCCGAGCGGCTTCAACATCAACGGCGATTGGACCAAGTTCCCGAACATCGGCCAATCGGCGTGGCTGTATCGCACAGGAGCGGTGCAAGCGGCGCGCAAGCACATTGCAGTGACCATGCCGTATGAGCAGCGCTTAGCGAGCACGCGGGGCAAGTTCAACGGCGCGGTGACCAAGTTTCTGCAAACTTCCGGCGGCTTCGACGCCAATGTGGCATTCCTGCACGCCATCGCGATGGATTCCAACGCCAAAAACTTCTCGCTGCCGGCGGAAGCCAAGCAGGTCGCCGCCCCGTTCCGTTCGGATACCGGCGAAATCCTGTACGATCCGGAGCGCAAAATCTTCACTTTGGCGGCGCCGCAGGCGGCAGGCGTATACGGGTTCGCCGGCAAGCAGAAGGCGGCTGCCGGAGCCATCGAGGTGGAGCTTGCCCCCCAAAGCCGGGGCTTCGTCGCCTTGACCCTCACGGCGCTCGACGGCAAGGCGATTCCGGCAAGCGGCAGGCTTTTGCTCACGATCCCGGGTTGCACGTTACGGACCTACCCCGGCTCCGATCCGGAGCGCCCGCAGAAGTTTATACCCTATCCCGGCGCCTCCGGATGGTTCACTTTGGAGCCGGATCCCACCCACCCCAACAAGCCTTCGGGCGCCTATGGCGGCGGTCCCTCGAAGGTCTGGATGGAGAGGGTGGAATGCCATGTGACGTTGCGCACGCAAGGCAAGAGTGTGGCGGTTTATCCCTTGGACGGCGCGGGCGCCCGCATGAGGGCTCTGCCGGCCAGAGACGTGGCGAAAACCGCCGGAGGGGTGCGGATCCATCTTCAAGCGGATGGACAGGATTTCGCGCCGTGGTATGAGATCGTGGTGAAGTAGGACATGCTGCGCGCACTGGGACTGGCGTTGCTGGCGGGAGCGGCTTTCTCCCAAGTCGAATACTACCGTTTCGACATGGATCAAGACCGGCTCTCCGGCGCACCGGACCACAGCTGGATGAATCAGCCGCTTGGTCCGGGCGACCGGCTATACGTCCGCAACGGGCGGTTCTGGCGGGTAGGACCGGATCTCGAGCCCGGCACCGGGGATGACGAAAGGATCCGCCTTTACGGGGTGAATCTCGCTTTCGGCGCGAATTTTCCGGAACCCGCCGACGCATGGCGCATCGCCGCACGGCTGCGGAAACTGGGCGTCAATCTCGTACGCTTTCACCACATGGACACGCAGCCGGACAGCAACCCGTCCAACGCCGGCAGCATCCTCACCACGGGACCCTATCCCACGCTCAATCCCGTCGCCGTGGCGCGCCTGCGGGGATTCCTGGACGCTCTGAAAGCCAACGGCATTTACGCCAATATCAACCTCAAGGTGGGCTATCTGTTCCGTCCTTCGGTGGACGGGATCCCTGCCCTGCCGGGTGGAATGGCCATGCCCACACAAAGCAAGCCGTTGCACATCATCCATCCCCGGGCGATCGAACTTCAGAAGGAGTTCACGCGCAAGCTGCTTGAGGCGCTCGAACTCAGAGACGATCCGGTGCTCGCGATGATCGAGATCAGCAATGAGAGCTCGCTCATCTGGAGCTGGCAGGCGCGGAATTTGGAGCGCGTTCTCTTGGGCGAGTACAAGTCCGCCATGGAACGCGAGTGGAACCGTTTCCTGGCGGCGAAATATCCTTCCACCGAAGCGCTGCGCGCGGCGTGGGGAGGTGAGGATGCGGACGGACCCGAGCTGCTGCCCGGCAAATGGACGCTCGAGATCCACTCGCCGGCGCAAGCCTCTCTTTCCGCCGGACCTGTGGAAGCCGTGGTGCGCGTCAGCCGCGGAGGCGCCTGGGTTTTCTTGAAACAGGTGGGGTTCTCGATCACAGCCGGCAGGACGTATCTAGGCGAAGTGGAAATGCGGGCGGATTTGCCGGACGGACAGAGCCGCAACGTCGTTTGGGACATCAAGGAGGACGTCAGCCCTTGGCGGCAGGTGGGCGCGAAGACGGTGGCGGTGACGAATCAGTGGCAGAAGTTTACGTTGTCGGTCACCCCCACAATCGCCATGAACGGCATAGGGCGCTTCGCGTTAGCGGTAGAGAACGTGGACGCCCCTTTGTATGTCCGCAACGCCCGGTTGTATCAGGCGCGGCGGCGCGGGCTGGATCCCGGGGAGTCCCTGACCGAAGCCAACGTCAGTTTGCCGGGCGTGGATGAAGCGGGAACGCAGCCGCGCACGGACGACTACCTGCTGTTTTTGGCGTCGCGCGATAAACACTATCTGGACGAAGTCATGAGCGCGGCGCGCGAGGTGGTTGGAGACGGAGTTCCGGTAACCGGCACGCAGATGGGGTTCGGGGGACTGCTGAACTTGGACTCCCACGCCTCGATGGACTATCTGGACAACCATTTCTATGTCGATCACTACAACTTTCCCAACGTGGCTTGGGACGGGCGAGACTGGCGCATCCGGGATCAATCCGCCATCGGCAGTGGACTCAGCGCGTTCCAAAACATGGCGGCGGCGCGGGATAACTCCAAGCCGTATACCGTAAGCGAGTTCAACCAGCCCTGGCCGAACCGCTATGCGGCGGAGATCGATCCGGCGCTCGCCGTGTTCGGCGCTTTTCAGGACTGGGACGCGATTGTGCATTTCGCTTATGCCCACGGGCGCAACTGGGACGACGGCGTGCCGAACGGATTTAATCTGAACGGCGATTGGACCAAATGGCCGGCGTTCGCGCAAGCCGCCTATCTGTTCCGCTCCGACGCCATTCGTCCGGGTACGGAAATCGTCGAGATTCCGGTGAGCCTTGAGCAGCGGCTGCGCTTCACCCGCGAGCGCCGCATGGGATCGATCGCGGCTTTTTTGAGCGCCGCCACGGGCTACGATCCGAACCTCGCGTTCTTGCATCCGGTGGGCGTCACCACCGACACTACTAAAGTAGCGCCCGACATGGCGCGCAAGAAGCATAGCGGACCGTATCAAGCGCTCACCGGCGATTTCACTTACGACCCGGCGGCTCGCTTGTTCCTGATTCATTCGCCCAAAGCCGCCGGCGTACTAGGATTCGCCGGGCGGCGGCAGGTCTCCGCCGGGATCCTGGAAGTAGAGCTGGCGGAGACGGCGCGTGGCTTCGCCGCCATCGTGCTTACGCCGCTCGATCAAAAACCGCTCGCGGAGTCCAATCACTTCCTTCTCACCAATCCCGGCTACACGCTGCGGACGCAGCCGGGCTCGAATCCGCAGCGCCCGCAGGAGATTGTGCGGTATCCCGGAACGGCGGACTGGTTCACCCTGGAACAGGAACCGAACCAGAGCAAACCGTCTGGCAACCTGAACGGCGGGCAGCGCCCGGTGTGGATGGAGAAGGTGGAAGCCGTGGTCACGATTCGGACGGCGCGGAACCGCGTCACGGTGTATCCCTTGGGACCCGACGGGTCGCGCCGCGAGCCGCTCGGGGAACAGGACGTCACAGTCACGGACGGCGGGTTCCGCATACACCTGGCAAGCCCGAGCCATCAGCCAACGCCGTGGTATGAAATCGTAACTGAGACCGGTCCGTAACGCGATGCGCCGGATGAAAATTTCGCTGGACACAGGCAGAGCGATTGTGTTTTCATCAAGAGTGAGGACGATGTTACAGTGACTCGCATCGGAGGGTTGCGGAACAGCGTCGGCTCTCTGTTGCTCTTTTTTTCTCTAGCCGGGGCGGCCGCCGGCGCGCCGTTCACGATTGATTCCCAGAGCAATCTTTTCTTCTCCGGTTTAGGAACGCCGGGGGAGGAGATCGGCCTCGGCCAAGGCATTTACCCCACTCCGATTTCCACGCCTGTGACGCCGGGTTACAACACATACTTCCAGGTGTTGAGCTGGTCCGGCTTTTGGAGCTACATGCCGGACTACCTGCCTGCGCAGGACCTGGGCATCGAAGGGCGCTGGGAGCCGGCCGGGCCGGACCGCGGCACCGACATCACGGGCTTGAATAACATCGCAGGCATTGTGCATGAGAACCGCATCATGTTCCTCGCCGGGGTGTTCCTGGGACCGGACTTGCCGGACGCGATGCCGGATCGCTTGGTGTTCAACGACTCCACAGATGAGTTCTATGTGCTCGCCCCTCAAATCGGGCAGGTTTTTTTCATCGGGGACGGCAAAGGCGACGACGGATACATCCAACGGTTCCTGGTTCCTACAGGCGCGATGCGGTTGTACCTGGGCGTCGCTGACGGCGTGAGCTTCCACGGCATCGCCGGCAATTACAGCGATAACTCCGGCGCGATGAACATTGAGTACGCGTTCGTCACGGAGGCGCCGGAGCCCTCTGCGTTTTGGATGGCGACTGCGGGAATGCTGCTAGCCGGCATCCTGCGGCGGCGCGCGCGGAAATCGTAATTTGGAGGGGATGAGGTCCTCTCCCCGGATCCTGTGGTGGATTTTTCCCCTCCTTTTCTGCCTCATCCTGTATTGGCCCGGGCTGTTCGCGTGGTTTCAGCAGGATGACTTCGCCTGGCTGAATCTGGCTCAGGACCTTCGCGAGGGGCGCTCGCTGTGGTCAGCCATGTTCCGTCCGCTGCAGGGACAAGGCAGCCTGCGCCCGCTGAGCGAGCGCGCATACTACTTGGGCTTGCCGGCGCTCTTTGGGCTGAACGCCCTACCCTTCCGTCTTCTGGCGTTCCTGGCGCAGTTTGGAAGCCTGCTGTTGGTCATTGCGCTCGTGCGCCGGCTGAGCGGTTCGCTTGCCGCGGGAGTGCTGGCGGCGATTCTGTGGACGGCGAACAGCAAGCTCTTCGTGGTGATGGCGTGGTCCGCCGAGTTCATGCTGATTCTGTGCGGAACCTTGCTGCTGCTGGCGCTCAATCTCTTCATCAAGCACATCGACACGGGCAGAAGGGGCTATCTTGCCGGCTGCTGGGCGGTCTTTCTCATTGGTTTCGGCGTCTTGGAGACGAACACGGTCTTTCCTCTGCTGGCGGCGGGCTATGCTCTGGCTTTCGCACGGCGGCAGTTGTGGAAAACCGTCCCGATGTTTGCCGTCTCCGGCTTGTACACCCTCATCCACATGTGGGTGGCGCCTAAGGCTTCCACGGGACCGTATGCGCTCATCATCGACGCGCGGCTTCCGGTGACGCTTTGGAAATACTGGCAGTGGGCTTTCATCCCGGAAGGCTTAAGCACCTTCACGGCTTTCCCGGAACGCGCGGGACCGTGGCTTGCGTGGTTGTTCACGGCGGCTCTTCTTGGGTACGCCTTATGGCATGCGAGGCAGGGGCGCTGGGTTCCGGTGTGTTATTTGGGCTGGTTTGTGGTGACCGTATTGCCGGTGCTGCCCGTGCCGCAGCATTTGACGGACTACTACCTCACGCTTCCGGTGCTCGGCATCGCCATGGCAGGCGCGGATGCATTGTGGAAAGCCTGGCGGCGGGAATGGAAGTGGCGCGTTCCCGCGGCGGCGCTGGCGGCGTTGTTCTTGTACACGCAGTTGCCCGCGGCTCGCGGCGGAGTCGAGTGGTGGCGCGACCGCAGCCATCGCGGGCGCGAGTGGTTGAATGCGCTGAAAGCCGTCCATGCGCGCCACCCGGGCAAAGTGATTCTGATCGATGGGATCAGCGACGACCTGTTCTGGAACGCCATGGTGCACAACGCTCCCCGGGCGGCAGGGATGCTGCACGTTTATCTCGCGCCGGGGGCTGACGCGGCTCTGACTCCTCATCCCGAACTCGCGGACGTCCGAGCATTCGTTTACCCGCAGGAAAAGTTCATCGAGCTCTTCAGGCGGGGTGAGATCGAAGTTTACGAAGTGAACGGAACCGGTCTGATGCGCGCCACGGACAAGTTCCGGAACAGCAAAGTTCCCCGGCTGATGGAGCCCGTCTGGTGGATGGAAACGGCGGATCCATGGGAAGACTGGCGCTTGGGGGGCGGGTGGCACCGCAATGAAGGCCATTATCGCTGGACCGCGCGCCGGGCGGAAGTTCAAATCCCGGCTCCGCAACGAAGCGGGCAGCGGTTCTGGATCATGGGCTACGCCTCGCCGGAACGGGTGGCGGACGGACCGGTGAAACTCGCCGCCTATTTCGACGGCGTCGCCGCCGGCAGGTGGGAATTGAACAGCGCCGGGAACTTCGAATTCGAAGCGCCGCTAGGCGAGCGGTGGGTGGGGCGCAAGAGCGTGGCTCTAGTCATTGAAACGGAGCCGCCTTTCACGGCCCCGGGCGATACGCGCGAACTAGGCGTCATCGTCGGACGCTTGGGCATCCGCTAATGCCGGTCCCGCCTCAGGATATGCTGGAGTGTGGCCGCTGAACCCTACAGCGGCGCCGGAAACGGAGAGCTGGACATGAACGCGCTGTTAATGCTGGAGTGTGGCCGCTGAACCCTACAGCGGCGCCGGAAACGGAGAGCTGGACATGAACGCGCTGTTAATGCGGGAGTACAAGAAGCTGGAACTGGCGGACATGCCGCTGCCTGAGGCGGGACCGCACGACCTGCTCGTGCGGGTGAAAGCTTGCGGAATCTGCGGCAGTGATGTGCACGGTTTTGACGGAAGCACGGGACGGCGGCAGCCGCCCATCGTGATGGGTCATGAAGCCGCAGGCGTTGTCGCCGAAGTCGGGTCAGCGGTCAGAGACTTTAAGCCCGGCGACCGGGTTACCTTCGACTCAACCGTCTACTGCGGCGACTGCTACTTTTGCCGCCGCGGCGATGTCAACCTCTGCGACCGGCGGCAAGTGCTCGGCGTATCTTGCAACGAGTTTCGCCGCCACGGCGCGTTTGCCGAATATGTCGCCGTGCCCGAGCGCATCGCCGCCAAGCTGCCGGATTCCGTGCCCTTTGAACATGCGGCGATGATCGAAGCGGTTTCGATCGCCGTACACGCAGTCAACTTGACCCCCATCCCCTTGGCGGCGAGCGCCGTAGTAGTGGGCAGCGGCATGATCGGATTGCTGGCCATCCAAGCGCTGCGGCTGGCGGGCTGCGGTCAGGTGATGGCGGTGGATATCGACGACGCCAAGTTGGAAATGGCCGCCCGGCTCGGCGCGGACGCCGGTTTCAATCCGCGCCGGACCGACGTGCCGGCTGCGGTGCGCGAGCGAACCGCCGGGCGGGGCGCGGATGTAGCTCTCGAAGTGGTAGGCGCAACCGAGCCCGTGCGCACAGCCATTGCGAGCGTGCGCAAGGGGGGAGCGGTGACGCTGGTGGGCAATCTCTCGCCTGCGGTCGAGTTGCCGCTTCAAATGGTGGTGACGCGGCAGATCCGGCTGCAAGGGTCATGCGCCTCGAGCGGAGAGTATCCCGCTTGCATTGAACTACTTGCCCGGGGGGCGATCCAAGTGCAGCCGCTTATCAGCGCCGTGGCGCCGTTGCGGGAAGGCCCGGCATGGTTCGAGCGGCTTTACAATAAAGAACCGAATTTGATGAAAGTGATTTTGCAACCATAGAGAACGGATATGAACCAACCACTCCTTTCCCGCCGGCAACTTCTGGGCGGAGCGGCGGGGGCCGCGCTTTCCGCTCAAGCTGCTCAAGAACGCTATACGATCTGCGCCTTCTCCAAGCATTTTCAGTGGACCGATGTGCCTGGCTTGGCGCGGGTTTGCAAAGACCTCGGCTATGAAGGCATCGATCTCACCGTACGAGGCGGCGGCCACGTGTTGCCGGAGCGCGCCGCCGACGATCTGCCCAAAGCCGCGGAAGCCATCCGCAAAGCGGGTCTCAAGCTGGCGATGATCACCAGCGACATCGTGGACACGAAAACGCCGCATGCCGAAACGGTCATCAAGACGCTGAAGTCCCTGGGCGTGCGCTATTATCGCTGGGGCACGTTCCGCTATGACCTCAACAAGCCGCTGGTGCCGCAACTGAACGAGATCAAAGCCCGGGTCAAAGATCTCGCCGCTATGAATCAGCAATACGGCGTGTGCGCCATGTATCACACCCATTCGGGCATCGGATATGTGGGCGCGTCCATGTGGGATCTGTATTACGTGCTGGAGAGTTTCAATCCGGACGCCGTATCGGTCAACTACGACATCGGTCACGCCACCGTGGAGGGCGGGTACGGCGGCTGGATTCACAGCTCGCGGCTGCTGATGCCGCTGATCCGCGGCGTCGCCGTGAAGGACTTCCTTTGGAAGAAGAACCAGAAGGGCGCTTGGGTTCCGGGCTGGTGCGGGCTCGGGCAAGGCATGGTGAATTTCGCGCAGTTCTTCAAGATGCTCAAGGCAGCTAACTTCGCAGGACCACTCCAACTGCATATGGAGTACGACGATCTAGGCGGCGCCGACAAGGGACGGACGACCTTCACCATTCCGAAGGAGAAGCTGCTAGCGATCATGCAGCGCGACATTGACACCCTGAAGCGCCTGCTGAAAGAGGCTGGGATGGCATAGCGATGGCAGGATCGGTTTTGCATACCGTATCGCGGCGGAGCTTGTTAGGCGCCCCGCTGCTTTGGCTCCCTCGGGCGAGCGCCGCAACCCGGTGGAATGTCGTCATGATCACCGCCGACGACATGAATTGGGACACTCCCGGCGCGTTCGGCGGCAAGGTCCCGGGCCTGACGCCGAATATTGACCGTTTGGCGTCTCAAGGCATGCGCTTCGCCCGGGCTCACGTGACCGTCGCCGTCTGCCAGCCGAGCCGCTCGGTGTGGATGACGGGCAGGTATCCCCACCGCAACGGAGCGGAGGGCTTCCAGCCCATACGCACCGACGTGCCCACGCTACAAGAACGCCTGCACGAGGCCGGCTACCTCAACGGCATCATGGCCAAAAACGCTCACCTCGCGCCGCGGTCCAAGTTCTGCTGGGATTATTACGTCGAAGCTTCCGAACTGGGTCAAGGGCGAAATCCGCAGCTTTACTACCGGCGCGCCAAAGAGTTTTTCGAGCAGGCGAAATCCGGCGGCAAGCCGTTCTTCCTGATGGCCAACTCGCAGGACCCGCACCGCCCCTTCGCGGGCAGCGCACAGGAGTTGAAGCGCTTCGGCAAGCATCTGGATTTCACGCGGCAGGTGAAACCGGAAGAAGCCCTTGTCCCCGGTTTCCTTCCGGACATCCCCGATGTGAGGAAGGAAGTCGCCGAGTACCTCACTTCGTGCCACCGCTGCGACCAGAGCGTAGGGGAGGTTCTCAGGGCTCTGCGCGAGACCGGCTTGGAGCAGAACACCATCGTCATGTTTCTGAGCGACAACGGCATGGCGTTCCCCTTCGCCAAGACGAATTGCTATTTCAATAGCACCCGCACTCCGTGGATTGTCCGGTGGCCGGGCGTCACCAAGCCGAACTCCGTGGACAGGGACCACTTCATCTCCGGCATCGACTTCACCCCCACGATCCTCGACGCCCTCGGACTCCCCCCGCTCAGCGGGGTGGACGGGCGATCGTTCGTGCCCCTGCTCAAAGGCGGCAAAGACCCGCAGCGCGACCACGTCGTAACCGTATTTCACGAAACCTCAGGCCGCCGGCGTTACGAAATGCGGGCCTATCAGGACCGAAAGTACGGCTACATCTTTAACGCTTGGGCCGACGGCAAGACGGTTTTCCGCAACGAGTCGCAGAACGGCCTTACATTCCGGGCGATGCAAGCCGCGGCGGAAAGCGATAAAGCCGTGGCCGAGCGCGTGCGCCTGTTTCTTTACCGCACGCCGGAAGAATTTTACGATTTCGAGGCCGATCCCAACGCGCTCGTCAATCGCATCGGCGACGCCAAACGAAAGCCCGAAATCGACCGGCTGCGCCGCAGCCTGAAGCGGTGGATGGAAACCACCGGAGACCCTCTCAGCGAACGCTTCAAGGCTTAGC
>FWPV01005675.1_pt1 | contig 24684 bp, 24 predicted proteins | sample 2228371 | NCBI WGS metagenome assembly FWPV01 (sample SAMEA103939776, study PRJEB20133) | metagenome | reverse complement strand
AAGCGCCCTACCGCTGCCCCGACACCTCTCAACATGGGAAACGGCGAGTCATCATGTGCCCGTTCAGAAACCGTCCGCGTGCCGCGAACCTCACGATAACGAGGGTCTTCGCCCAGGCTTGGCGACCCATGCCGGAACGGGAAGGCCCTATTGAGAATTGCCGAACGAAGGGCCCGGCATCCCTATGCGCAGGCATCCCAGGGTGGGCGAGTCTAACGCGCTAGAACTCGCAGGGCTTGCCGGCCCAGTGGCGCTCCACCAGCGCGTCCAGCACCCTGCGCGCGCCGTCAAAATGCGCATGCATGTCCTCGGACTCCACGCCAAGCGCCGCGCTGAACGTGGGCCAGTCCACATACGCCAGTTCGCTCACGCGCCGCCCGTGGATAAGGCGGCACAGGGTGTCGGCGGTAACGAACATCTCGGGGTCGCACATGCCGCACTCAAACTTGACCGCCTCAATGCGGTCGTCCACGATGCGGGCGTAGAGGTAGAGGTGATCTTTGCTCCCGCGGCAGGCCAGGGCATCGGCGCACACCGTCGCATCTGCCAGCCTGCCTAGATAGGGACTTGGGCCGGTGAAAATCTCGCGGAACTTCTGGATAACGATCTTGTCCGACATACATGCTCACCCAACAGGCGTTTACGGTTCCCGCACGGGCAGGATGGGCAATCCCTCAAACATGGGATCGGAGAGGATCTCGCACAAAGTGTCCAGGAAGACCCTGCACTCGTCCAGGGTATTGTACATGTACAGAGAAACGCGCACGGCCGTAACATTGCGGCTGATGCGGCGGGCGTTGAACCAGGAATTGACGCAGAACATGCCGGAGCGCACCATGATGTTGCTTCGCTCGTCCAGCATGTCGGCGAGAAGTCCAAGCCCGGGCTTCTTGGTGAAGAAGCAGACGATGCTCCCCCTCTTCTCCGGCTCGCGTGGGCCGATGATCTCCAGTTCCTCAAACTGCGACAGGCCGTCGGTGAGATACCGGTTGAGCGCCACCTCGTGCTCGTGGATCGCCCGCATGTCCAGCCGTTCCAGGTACTCCACCGCCGCGCCGGCGCCGATTCTGCCGCCGTAGTCCTGCAGCCCGGCCTCGTACTTGTAGGGCGGGGGCAGAAACTCCGGCGGACGGTCGGCCCACGTGTCGCGAATGGTGTCGCCGCCCACCAGGAAGTTGTCCATCGCCGCATAGTGCTCGCGGCGCACGTACAGCGCCCCCACGCCGCTGGGGCCGCACATTTTGTGCAGCGAGAAGGCCAGGTAGTCCACGCCCAGCGCCTGCACATCCACCCGCTGATGGGGCACGCTCTGCGCGCCGTCCAGAAGCACCTGGACCCCGCGCGCGTGGCACATGCGGATGACCTCCTGCGCGGGAATCTCAACGCCGTCCAGGTTGGACACATGCCCGAACGCGGCCAGTTTCACGCGCGGGTCCCGGAGCGCCGATTCCAGCGCGTCCAGGTCAAAGGTGTTATCCGCGCGCACGGGGACGATGCGGTGCTCAATGCCCACCTTGGCCGCCATGTACTGCCAGGGGACCAGGTTGGAGTTGTGCTCTTTATCGGTGGTGAGGACGACATCGCCCTTCTGGAATGGGAAGGCGCGGGCTACCAAGTTGATGCCCTCGGTGGTGTTGCGGGTAAAGATGATCTCGTCCGGGTGCGCCGCGTTGAGGAACCGGCGGATGCTTTCCCGCGCGGCCTCTACCCGCTCGTTGGTCTCCCGGGCGAACCAGTGATGACTGCGGCCTGCGCCTCCGCACGCGGGGAACTGGGTGTAGTAGGCGCACATGGCGTCAATCACGGGCCGGGGACGCAGGGTCATGCACCCGTTGTCAAAATAGATGGGCGGCTTGCCGTTGCGCTCGCGGGCAAGCGGTTCAAAGTCGGCGCGAATGCGGTTCACGTCCATGGTCTCATCTCCAAAGGCCGGGATGAACGTGGCTCACGTGCATTATAGCGCGCGAAAGCCGTTCCGCCAACACCCCAGGGCGGTCAGCGCGCTCTAGAGGTACAACTCGGGCCGCAATCCTCCGGCCACAGGGAGTTTTCGCCGCGCCTCGGCCACGTCGGCCAGATCCACATCCGCGTACAGGATTGTCCCCTCCTCGCCGGCCTCGGCGATGCGCTCACCCCACGGCGACACGACCACGGACCGCCCCGCCAGCGGCTCGCCGCAACACAGGCCCGCGCCATTGGCTCCAATCAGGAATGCCAGGCTCTGCACCGCCGTGGCGACCGTCAGGATGCGCCAGTGTTCAGCCCGAACCTGCGGCCACTGCGCCGCTACCAGCAGGATTTCCGCCCCCTGGGCCATCATGCGTTGGAACAGGCCCGGGAAGCGCAGGTCGTAGCAGATCGCCAAGCCCAGGGTGCCGATGTCCGTCGGCACAACGACGACCTCATCGCCGGGGGCGAAGTAGTCCGGTTCGCGCAGGAGCGGTATCAGGTGCGTCTTGCGGTAGTGGGCGAGCAGGGTACCAGCAGGTCCGGCCAGCGCCAGCGTGTTGTAGAATCGCTCCCCGTGCCGCTCGGCCATGCCCCAGGCGACGTAGGTGCGGTGGCTGGCGGCCAGTTCGGCCATGGCTTCGGCGGTCGGCCCGTCCGGCGGCTCGGCCAGCGCGGCCAGATTCGGCAAGTCGTAGCCGCAGGTGGCCAGTTCCGGGAACAGCACCACCTGCGCGCCCCCGTCCAGCGCGCGCCGCGCCAGTTCGACCATGCGGCGGCGGTTGCCGGCCAGATCGCCCGCCGCGATTTGCATTTGCACAGCCGCGACCCTGATGCTCAATGCGACAGTCTCCTCGCCACTAGACCAAGACGCGGGGCCTCGCAGAAGCCCCGCGTCTTGGTGCCGAACAGATTCTACGGCGCGTAGCGGAAGGGATGCCGCGCCGACTCCTTCTCGGCGACCAGTTCCTCAAACGTCGGGCGGCCCTCCAGCGCCTTGCGCACCGCCGCTTTCATCGCCTTGAAGTTGTTGATGCGGATGCGGAAGCGGTTGCTGGCTCCCGGGTGCACGAAGACGTTGGCGATGAGGACCAGGTCGTCCAGCAGAGCCGCGGGCAGTGTGCCGTCCTTCAGAAGCGCTTCCAGGGCCATCACCACCCCGCCTGCCGCATGCTCGTAGATGTTCTCCGCCTGCCGCTTGGTGCGCACCGTTACCGTGGGCACCAAGAGGGTCCTCGGGCGCTCAAAGATGATGCGCAGTTCATGGCCTGGACGAGGCTCGGCCAATGCCCGCTCTATCGCCTTGCCCACAGGGCCGTCCTTGCGCCCGATGAGCAGGTCAATGTGGGCGAGTTCCGAGAACGGCGGGCCGGCGAACCCCTCCCCGACCAGGAGCGTCATATCCCGCACCTCGCTGGGCGCCGATGGCGGCTTCGGGAACTGGCTTGTCGCCGTCGGCCCGCCCGGGTACAGGTGGTACGTCATGGGGCGCGGCGGAATCTTGCCCAACTCCTCCAGCACACCGCGGACCTCCTCGTAGTCCTCGCGGCGGAAGGCGTCGCCCTTCATCATCGGGTGGCGCGAATCGCCGACGGGAAGCCCCAGCAGTTGGAGCGCCTCCTTGACCGCCTGGGTCGGGCCTTGCCGCGCCAAGATGCGGACGAAACGCTGGATGCGCGCCATCAGGGTTTGCGCCGTTACCAAGTCGCCCGATAGGACGGCCTTGTAAATCGTCTGCCACACGTCGGGGATGACATTGGCGCTGGCCAGAATCGCGCCGTCCGCTCCCATGGCCAGTGCGGCGGGCACGATCTCGTCGTGGCCGGTGAAGATGCCGATCTTGCCGCGCACCTTCTCAAACACGGCCATCAGGTAGGGCATATCGCCGCTGGAGTCCTTGATGCCGACCACGTTCTCCAGATACGCCATGCCCTCGGTCGTCCACCATTGGTAGTGGGTGCCCGCGCATTGGGGGATGTTGTACAGGACAAGGGGCACGCCCAGTTTGTTGAGCGCGTCGTAGTGATCGTACACCTCGTTGAAGGACGGTTTCAGGTAGTAGGGAGCGGCCACAAGGACCGCCGTAACGCCGGCATCTCGCGCCCAGGCCGTCATCTTGACCGTCTCGCGCGTGGACGGGTAAGCGGTTCCGGCGACCACCGGCACGCGCCCGTTGACCTCGTCCAGGGCGATTTCAATGGCGCGCTTGCGCTCGTCTTCCAGCATGTACACGAACTCGCCCGTGGTGCCGCAGGGGACGATCCCGTTGACATGGGGCAGGACGTAGCGGATGAGTTCGCGGTAGGCGGCCTCGTCCACGCGGTCGTCCTTGGTGAACGGCGTTACCAGGGCCGGAAAGATTCCTTTGAACCACTCGGGCTTCTTTGACATGGCTCTCTCCTTTCCCTCTCCCTCACGCGCCAAAGGCCTGGCGGATGGCAGCGCCCGCCGCCGCGAGCACGGCCTGGTAGAGGGCATGACGGTCTAGGGCTTTGGGGTGCACGCTGGCCTGCACCAGCATCACATGGGTATCCATGGCGGATTGGGGAATCGTGCCGTCCTCCAGCGCGTCCACGATGGCGCGGGCGACGGCGGCCTGCGTGGGGCCGTAGATCATGTTGGCCTGACGCAGGTTCTTGAGTTCCGCCGTCGGGACGATGAGCGTGGACGGCCGCACGGTCAGGTTCGGCTCCAGGATGGTGGTCAGCGCCTCGTAGCCGTGGCGTGGGTAGGTGAGTTGCAGGGCGAACACCTCGCCCACGATCCCGTCCTTGGGCCCCGCCACCAGGTCTATCTGCACGTTCTCCGGCTCCGTGCCCGCCGTTCCCGTTCCCACGCGCAGGGAAGCCGCCTTTACCTGCTCGGCCGAGATTCCCAACGAGGCGAATCGCTCGGCCACAGGGCCGGTGGGCGGCGCGTAGGGATTCTCCTCGGGGGCAATCTTGCCGAGGCGTTCCAGTTCCAACTGGATTTCGGCGCGGTCTTCGTGGGTAAGGCTCCCGCCGACCTTGAGCGGACGCCGCGCTTGGCCAACGGGAATCCCCATCATGTTCAGCGCCTGCTTAACCGCCAGGCCGCCGCCGTAGCGGCAGAAGATGCGCGACAACTTCTGAACGCTGCGCTGGAGCGCGCGGGCCTCTTCTATGCGGCCCTCCCGTACCGCCGCGTAGACCTTCTGCCACACCTCGGGGTACACGTTGGCGCTGGCCAGGATCATGCCGGTGCACCCGCCCGCCAGGGCCGGCAGCACCACCTCATCGTGGCCGATGAACACATCTATGCGCCCCTGCACCATTTCTAGAATCTCCATGGTGTAGGTGAGATTGCCCGAGGAGTCCTTGATTCCCACAATGTTGGGGATGTCCGACAGGTCCTCCACCACATTGCGCGGCAGGTAGGCATCCACCACCTGCGGGATGTTGTACAGCAGGATGGGAATGTCCACCGCCATCGCCACGTCGTAGAAATGTTGGTAGATGCCCTTGTCGGACGGGTGTAGGAAGAACGGCGTAACGACCAGGCAGGCGTTGGCTCCGGCCTCCTTTGCGTTGCGGGCCAGCAGGATGGTCTCCTTCGTGCCGGCCGCTCCCGTTCCGGCGATGATGGGCTTGCGTCCCGCTACCTCGTCCACGACGGTGGCGATCACGCGCTTCTGCTCGTCGGGAGTCATGTACGGGAACTCGCCCGTCGTGCCGCAGGGGACGAAACCGTCCACATGGGGCAGAAGGTGGCGCACCAGCGCACGCAGGGCCGCCTCGTCCACCTCTTCATCTTTGGTGAAGGGCGTTACCAGTGCGGGGAACACGCCCCGCAGCCACGGCAGTTTTGCAGGCATTCGGATACCTCCGGTGTGAAGTTTCGGAAGGCGCGCAGGAGAATCCAGAGCCGAAGCCATCGGCCCCACGGTCTCCGCGCGCCCACAGCAGATGACGCGACCGGTTACGGTTTGGGTATGGCCAAACCTTTGCACCCCTGCTTGGAGAGAATGAGGTCGGGCTGGTTCTCCTGGATCAGGGTGTGGATGATCTCCGCATACTTCACCTTCTCGCGGGCGAAGTCGGCCAGGGCTTGCGGGCTGGTCCACGGCTTGTACAGCGCCCCTGGCCCGGCGGCGCAAGCAGGCCCGGGCTCTATCTTGAAGTAGCAGGGGGCGCACACTCGCGCCATCTCGGCTCCCTCGTAGAAGCGGTTGTACCCGCCGAAGGACTCCGCCAGGTAGATGTGGAGGTCCATCGGGATGTCCACGGCCTGACGGATGGAGGCCAGTTGCGCAAGGTTCAGGTCGCCCACCGGGTTGAACGTGCCCGCGCCGAGCGACTGGAGCAACTTGCCACCCGCCGCCGAGGCATGGCCCGCGTAGATGGAGACCTTGAAGGTTACGTCCTCAGGGATTTCGCCCGCCTTGCGGAGTTCGTTCAGCAGCCACAGGAGGCCCTCGTCAATGACCAGGAAGCCGCGGAAGCCGATCTCAATGCAGGTGAGGATGTCGGTGATGACGTACCGCAGTTGGTCCGACCCGCGGAACCGCAGGCCCGACAGGCCGCCCTCGGGGGTTACCACTTGGCGGCCGATGTCCCAGGCGGCGCGGGGGCCGGGGGTTAGGATGACCTCCAGTTGGTTGTCGGCGGCGATCTGGGCGAAATCGCGGAGTTCCGCGCGGTCCAGGAGTGTGGCTCCCATGACGACGGAGATCACGCGGTGGATGGGAATCTTGCGCCGGTTCATCTCGTCAACAAGCGCTTCCAACACGTTGGGCCGCTCCACGCCGGAAATCTCCATGCGGTAGTGGGCCCCATCCGGGAAGCGCTTGGGGCTGGATGGAAGGTCGTAGGCATCTCGGCCGGGGATGCCCGCTTTCTCCATCATTTTGGCGACGCGATCCATATTCATTTGTCAACCCTCCTTCGCAATATTCACTGGCCTCTTTGCCGCAAATTCCCGCGGAGGTAAGGAACAAAGCGCGTGCTTCGGGCGCAGTATACCATGCCCGAGGGGGTGTGTCAATCCGCACGTCCGCGCGGCGGCAATGCTCACTGTGGCTTTCCTGTTCTGGCATGGGGTGCCAAGCCTGGGCGAAGACCCTCGTTATCGTGAGGTTCGCGGGCCGCGACCAGTTTCTGAACAGGCGGATGATGACTTGCTGCCTCCCACGTTGAGAACCGCTGCCCCGTCCCGTTCAAGGTTGACCCAACGCCGCGCCTGTGGTATCATACTTCGCGGGAGGGAGGTATGGTGTCCAAGGCGGACGCGCAACTGATTCAGCGGTTGCAGCAGTCGCCGACCGGCGAATTTTACCTCATCCTGCGCGTTTCAGGCGACGCGGCGGAGGTGGCCGAGAGCCTGCGCGGGACGCCCGTTGAGGTGCGGCGTTTGCTGAGGCTCATCGGCGCGGTGGCCGTGCGCGCCCAGGGCAGGGATGCCCTGCGCCTCCTGGATGAACCCTGGCTGGTGCGGATGGAGGAAGACCAGCCCGTCCGCGCCATGACGTAGACAATCGTACACGGAGAACCGCATACTTGGCCGGCGAGGGACGTATGGAAGGTCAGAAGATCAGCAAGGCCCTGTCGGCGGCGATGTTGGAGAAGCCCGAGACCGAGGCACTGCCGGTCATCGTGAAGTATCGCCGCGAGCAGGTGGCCGCGAAGGCGCTCGTCAAAGGGGTTGCGCCCGCGTACCAGTACAATCTCATCCCTGCCGCCGCGATGCGCCTGACCCGCGAGCAGATCGCCTGGCTTGCGGAGCAGGCGAGCGTGGAGCATCTCTGGCTGGATATGCCCGTGCACGCTCTGCTGGACGAGTCGGTGCGCCTGATTCAGACCCCCGCGGTGTGGCAGGCGGGCTACCGCGGACAGGGAATGCGGATCGCCATCCTGGACACCGGCATTGACCCGAATCATCCGGACGTGGCCGGGCGGATTGCGGCGACCGCTACCTTCGTCGGGAGTTCGTACCGCGACGACAACGGGCACGGGACGCATGTGGCGAGCATCGCCGCGGGCAACGGTGCGGCAAGCCACGGCCTGTACGTCGGCGTCGCTCCGGAGGCGAGCCTGTATATCGCCAAGGTGCTGGCCGCGGACGGGAGCGGCATGATGAGCGACGTCATGGCCGGCGTGGAATGGGCCGTAGAGCAGAGGGCGCACGTCATCGGGCTGTCGCTGGGGAGCAGTGGCCCGTGCGACGGTACCGACGCGCTGAGCGTTACCTGCGATGCGGCGGTGGAGCGGGGCGTCGTGGTCTGCGTCGCCGCGGGGAACTCCGGGCCTGGGCGGTACACGGTGGGATCGCCCGGGTGCGCGCGTCAGGTCATCACCGTCGGCGCGTCCGACGATCGCGATCAGGTCGCCTCGTTTTCCTCGCGGGGGCCGACAAGCGACGGCCGCGTGAAGCCCGACATCGTGTTTCCGGGCGTGGGCATTGTGGCGGCGCGCGCGGCGGGCACGGCCATGGGCCAGGTGGTGGACGAGTACTACACCAGCGCGTCGGGGACGAGCATGGCCACGCCCCACGCGGTTGGCGCGGCGGCCTTGCTGCTCCAGGCCAACCCATCGCTCACCCCGCGCGAGGTCAAGGAACTCCTCATGCGCACGGCCCGCAACATCGGCTACGAGGCCAACGCGCAGGGGGCCGGCCGCGGCGATGTGTACCAAGCCTACCTGGGCGAGCCGTCGCCTCCGCCGCCCGAACCCCCGCCGCCCGAACCCGGCGAGGGCTGTTTCTCCACAATCCTGCGGCTGCTGCGCGGAGGGCGATAGAACGGCAATCCCCTGCGGCGCACGGTTGTTGTTTCCATAAGATTATAGGAGGCTGTGAAATGAAATGCGCAAACTGTGGACAGGAATTGCCGGAAGGCACGCGGTTCTGCACGTCGTGCGGAGCGCCTACCGGCGCGGCGGCCGCGTCTGGGCCATCGGCGACGGCGGCCCCCTCGGCCTCGCCGGCTAACAGTAATGAGGAGCCGCCCTTGCCCGTGCTGGACATGGAGTCCGAGCATGTGAAGCGGGAGTTCGTCGGCGGCAAGGGCCGCATCTCATACCGCATTGACGGCACCGTGATGCAGGTGGTGAGCATTCAACTGGAGCCTGGCGAGGTCATCTACTCCGAGTCGGGCGGCATGTCGTGGATGAGCGGCAACGTGGAGATGCGGACACACTCGGGCGGGGGCCTGGGCAAGATGCTCAAGCGCGCCGTGGCCGGCGAGTCGCTGTTCATCACGGATTTCTTCGTAACCAGCGGGCGCGGCGTGGTATCCTTCGCCTCGGAGTTTCCGGGCAAGGTCCTGCCCTTTGACCTCAAGGAGGGCGAGAGCCTCATCGTCCAGAAAGACGCCTTCATGTGCGCCGAGAAATCCGTGGACCTGGACATGCAGTTCCGCAAGCGGCTGGGGACGGGCCTGTTCGGCGGCGAGGGGTTCATCATGCAGCGGCTCACCGGCCCCGGGCTGGTCTTCGTGGAAGTGGACGGCGAGGTGGTGGAATACGAACTCAAGCCCGGCCAAGTGCTGAAGGTGGACACAGGCCATATCGCCGCCTATGAGCCGACCGTGGATTTTGACGTAACGCTCATCAAGGGGCTGAGCAACATCCTGCTGGGCGGCGAGGGGTTGTTCCTGGCGACCCTGCGCGGCCCGGGCAAGGTCTGGCTCCAGACGATGCCCATGTCCAAGTTGGCCAACAAAATCGCCCAGTTCATGCCCCAGGTCGGCGGGCGCGGCTCCAGCGGGGGCGTCAACATCAAACTGTTCGGCGACTAGGGCAGGTGAGCGATGGAGTGGCTTTGCGCGGGCGCGGCGATTTGGGTTATCCTGGCGGTGATCGGTATGCTCGCCCTGGCGGGGCTGATCGTCCTGCTGGTGAAACTCGGCGTCATCGTCCACTACGCGGCCAAGCCCGAGCCGCCGGATGCGTCGGCGAACTACGCGCTGGACGACAGCCGCACGCCCGATCAGGCCGGAGGGCGCGATGAAGGGTAAAACGATTCGCATCTCGGCGGGCGGGGTTTTGGCGCTGGCCGACCTAAACGATACCGCGACGGCCCAAGCCATCTGGGACGCGCTCCCGTTTCGCGCTGTGGCCAACACGTGGGGCGACGAAATCTACTTTGAGATTCCGGTGCGCATGGGCACGGAGAAGGGGCAGGTCGTGGTGGATAAAGGCGACATCGGCTACTGGTCGCCGGGACGGGCGTTCTGCATCTTCTTCGGCCCGACGCCCGCCAGCCGCGGCGAGGAAATCCGCCCCGCCAGTCCCGTTACGGTGGTCGGGCGGGTGCGGGGCGATGCTACTGCGTTCCGTCAGGTGCGCGACGGCGAGGCGGTCGTCGTGGAGCGCGTAGAGGAGACGGGCTAGACAGCCGGGACTGCCCGGCTTGGGGATGAGTCCGTAGGTGTATCTGCCAAACATTACTCTTGGAGGAGAGGGTTGGACCGAACGGAAGCGTTGTTGAAGCGGCTGACCGAGGCGAGCGGCGTGCCCGGCTTTGAGGGTGAGGTGCGCGCGCTCATCCGCGGCGAGTTGGAGGGCATCACCGCGATTGAGCAAGACCGCATCGGCAGCATCGTGTGCCGCAAGGAGGGGACGCGCCCCGCGCCCAAGATCATGCTTGCGGCCCACATGGACGAAATCGGGTTCATGGTCAAGCAGATCACGAAGGAGGGCCACCTGCGGTTTGTGCCGCTGGGCGGGTGGTGGGAGCAGGTTATGTTGGCCCAGCGAGTTATCGTCAAGACCGCCAAAGGCGACGTCCCGGGTATTCTGGGAGCCAAGCCGCCGCACATCCTCACGCCTGACGAGCGCAACAAGGTCGTGGACAAGCGGGACATGTACATTGACATCGGCGCGACATCCCGCGAGGAAGCGGAGCAGGCGGGCGTGCGCCCGGGCGATCCGGTGGTGCCCGTGAGCGCCTTCACCGCGCTGGCCGGCGGCAAGACCTATCTCGGCAAAGCCTGGGATGATCGCGTCGGCTGTGGCCTGTTCATTCAGGCGCTCCAGCGGCTCGCCGAGGAGGAGCACCCGAACACGGTGTACGGAGTCGGCACGGTACAGGAAGAGGTCGGCCTGCGCGGGGCCAAGACGACGGCCTACGTGGTGAACCCCGACGTGGCCATCATCTTGGAGAGCGACATCGCCTACGATGTGCCCGGGATGAAGCAGGATGAGCCGATGGTGGTCCTGGGCAAGGGGCCCTCCCTGCTGGTGTTTGACGCGGGCATGATTCCCAACACCCGACTGCGCGACCTGGTCATAGAGACGGCGGCGGCTCACGGCATCCCGCTGCAATTTTCCAGCATGGAGGGCGGACGCACGGACGGGGGCATCATTCACCTGCACAACGAGGGCGTGCCTACGGTCGTGCTGGGCGTTGCGGCGCGGCACATCCACAGCCATGCGGGCATCATCCACCGCGGCGACTACGACCATCTGCTGAACCTGCTGGTGGCGCTCGTCAAGCGGCTGGATGCGGAGACCGTGAACGCGCTGATCCGATAGGCGGAACGTGGACGGCTGAAACAGGGTTTCGGCAGTCCAGAATACATCGCAGTTTTTTGCGCCGATTCGCAACCTGTGTTATACTTGCCGACGGCCTGGCACCGAGGGCGCGGCATCGTTTCCGAGAGAATCTCCGGGCTTTGGCGGCGATCCGAAAGAGAGTCGCACGTGAAACTGGATAGGAAAACCCTGCGCGCCCTAGGCTTAGCATCTGGAGTAGGGTTCTCCATTGTAGGGAGCATTGCATTCTGGGTCCTCGTGGGCCGCTGGCTGGACAAGCGCCTGGGGACCGAGCCGTGCGCCCTCATCGCAGGCATTCTGCTTGGCCTGATCTCCGCGGGCAGCATCCTCTACGAACTGGCCGCGGTGCGCGAGAGGACGAATGACGAAGGGCAGCATCATTCTCAACGCCACGCTGACGACTAGCGCAGCCTCCGCGGCTTTTGTGGCGCTGGGTCAGCATGGGTTGGCGAGCATCAACCTGGGCCTTGCGTTTTGCGCCGCGAACGACTTGTTCTTTATCCTGGCAGTGCGCGTACTGTCCACGCGAATTGCGACGCTGTGGCCCAGGGCCACGGCGTTGCTTTTGCCCCTGGCCTGGTTGGGCAAGCAGGCCATGCTGTTCGGCGGCGCGTATCTGATCCTCGCCCATACGCATCTGCCCGTAGTACCGTTTGCGCTCGCCGCGGCGGCCTATCAGACCCTGCGCGTCGTCGTCATGATGATTTGGCCTGAAAAATATGCGCGATGCTTTGCGCATGAGCCTTCCATAGCCATACACGCCTTGACCGGAGGAAACGCGGAATGAAAATCCACGCAACCCTGGCTGCCGAAACGATTGCTCACTTGGGGCCGATCGCGATCACGAATTCCATGCTCACGTCTGTGTTGGTGGTGGTATTCCTGCTCGTGGCCGCTTGGCTGGCGACCCGTCGGATGAGCCTCGTTCCGGGCCGCTATCAGGCGCTGTGGGAAATGATCGTGGAGTTTCTGCTGGACTTGTCGGTGGATACCGCCGGTAAGAAAGTGGGGCGAAAGGTCTTTCCCCTTATCGCCACGTTCTTTATCTTCATCCTGACGGCCAACTGGCTGGGGCTGTTTCCCGGCATCGGCCCGTCCATCTACGTGAAGGTTGCGGAATCGGCGGGGCATGGTTCGGCGGAGATCGTGCATGTTGCACTGTTCCGTGCCGCCAACGCCGATTTGAACATGACGGCGGCCATGGCGCTCCTGTCCATCACCGTGGTGCAGATTGCGGGCGTCGCGGCTAACGGCATCAAGGGATACCTGAAGCACTTGGCGTCGCCGCCGATGCTCGCGCCCGTCCACATCATCAGCGAGTTGTCGCACATCATCTCGCTGGCGGCCCGACTTTTCGGCAATATCTTCGGCGGGGAAGTGCTGGTTACGGTGATGTACGCCCTGGTGCCGGTTGTGGTTCCCGCCGTCTTCCTGGGCCTAGAGGTGCTTTTCGGGTTCATCCAGGCCCTCATCTTCACCGTGTTGAGCATCGTGTACATTGCCCTTGCAACCGCGGGCGGGCACGAAGAACACGAGGGGCACGCGCACACGGCACCTGCCCACTGAAATCGTGAGATCTGCCCTGCGGGCAGGCCCGCAGGACAGGCCGAATAGAAATCTCATTTTGTCAAGGAGGAAGCGCATCCCATGACTGAGAACGGATTGATCAAACTCGCAGCAGCCATTGCAATCGGAATTGGCTCCATCGGCCCCGGGCTGGGCATCGGTATGGCCGTGAGCAAGGCTATGGAAGCCGTGGGGCGCAACCCCGAGGCGGCAGGCTCCATCCGAACGCTGATGATTCTGGGCGCCGGCCTTGCCGAAGCGGTCGCCATTTACGCCTTCGTGATCGCGCTGGTCTTGAGCCTGGTCGTCTAGGCTCGCTTTCGCGTGGGCCACACAGGGGGAGCGCGGTTGGGCTTCCCCTGCAGCCTGCGCCTTTGCCTACGCTTGCGGGCGGAGCGGCGGTCTGGCCGCTGTGGAACGCTCGCGGCAGGGCACGAATCTGGAAGTGTAGGGAGGCATAGAGCGGATGGACAAGCTGGGAATAAACCCGGTCGCCCTCCTGTGGCAATTGATCGCATTCAGCCTGCTGGTTTTCGGGCTTTACAAACTCCTGTACAAACCCGTTCTGCGGATGCTGGACGAACGCGCCGAGCGCATTCGCCGAGGGATGGAGGACGCGGCCAAGGCCCGCGAGATGGCCGAGCGCGCCCAAGAGGAGTTTGAAAGACGCATCGCCGAGGCCCGAAAGGAAGGGCAGGAGATCGTCGCCCAGGCGACTCAGATGAGCGAAAAACTCCGTCAGGAGATTCTGGAGCAGGCCCGCGCCGAGGCCGAGCGCATGATTCAGAAAGAGCGCGAGCGCCTGACCCAGGAACGCGAGCAGGCGATGAGCGAACTGCGCGCACAGGTGGCCGACCTGTCCATCATGGTGGCACAGAAAATCGTCGGCGTGTCGCTGGACGAGGCGGCACAGCGCAAACTCATTGCCGATTTCTTGCGTGAAGCGGGAGACCTGAAGTGAGAAAGAATCGCCTAGCCCAGACCTACGCGGAAGCGGCCTACGAAGCGGCTACGGGCGTCTGGCTGCGGACGCTGACGGCGATCCAGCAAGCGCTGGAGGGCAGTCCGAGCACCCTCGCCAGCCTGCGCGACCCGAGCCTGGATTTCGCGCAGAAGCAGGCGATCGCGGCCCCGCTGTTGCCCGCCGACGCGCCTCAGGAAGTGCGCAACTTCGTCTTTGCGCTGTTGTCGCGCAATGACATCGCTCTTCTGCCGGACATCGTGGAGCACTTCCGGCGGCTGGCGGTGAGAGGCCCCAAGGCGCAGATTGTTCGCGTAACCAGCGCCGTGCCGCTGACCGACGAGGAGAAGCGGGCGCTCACCGAGAAACTTACGGCCCAGTTCGGCGAGAATCTGGAGTTTGAATATCGGGAAGACCCCTCTATCCTCGGCGGACTGGTGGTGCGCATCGGCGACCGGGTGATTGACGCCAGCGTGGCCGGAAAACTGAAGGCACTGCGGGAGACCCTGGTGGCCCGCGAATAGTCCCGTGCCGGGGAGCGCGGCGCAAGTTGCGCTTGACGGGGTGCAAGGCGCATTCCGCAACGGCCGCGCCTTCGCGCAGTGAAAAGATTGTCTAGGAGGTTGGACGGTGGCAATACGAGCAGACGAGATAGCCGCCCAAATCAAACAGCAGATAGAGCGGTTTGAAGCGCCCATTACCGCCGCCGACGTGGGAACGGTGCTGGAAGTGGGCGACGGCATCGCCCGCGCCAGCGGCCTTGCCGGCGTGATGGCCAACGAAATCGTGGAGTTTGAGAACGGCGTCCACGGGTTGGCCTTCAACCTTGAGGCCGACAACGTAGGCATCATCATCATGGGCGATTACACCGAAATTGAGGAAGGCGACCAGGTGCGGAGCACGGGGCGCATTGTGTCCGTGCCCGTTGGCGAGGGCCTCATCGGCCGCGTGGTCAACGCCCTGGGCGAGCCGATTGACGGCAAAGGCCCCATCCAATTCAGCGGGTACCGCCCTGTGGAGCGCATCGCGCCCAACGTAGTCGTCCGCAAAGAGGTGGATACGCCCGTGCAGACGGGCATCAAGGCCATTGACGCCATGATTCCCATCGGCCGGGGCCAGCGTGAACTCATCATCGGCGACCGCCAGACAGGCAAGACCGCCCTTGCGATAGACACCATCATCAACCAGAAGGGCAAGAACCTGATCTGCATCTACGTCGCCATCGGGCAGAAGTTGTCCAGCATCGCCCAGGTGGTGGCCACGCTGGAGCGTTACGGCGCTATGGAGCACACCATCGTGGTGGCGGCGTCGGCTTCCGAGCCTGCGGCCCTGCAGTACCTCGCGCCTTACGCGGGGTGCGCCATGGGCGAGGAGTTCATGGAGCAGGGCAAGGACGCGCTCATCGTGTACGACGATCTGAGCAAGCACGCGTGGGCCTACCGCCAGGTCTCTCTGCTGTTGCGCCGCCCGCCCGGACGCGAGGCATACCCTGGCGACATCTTCTACCTGCACTCGCGCCTGTTGGAGCGCGCCGCGAAACTGCACCCGGATTACGGCGGCGGCTCCCTGACGGCCCTGCCCATCATTGAGACGCAGGCCGGCGACGTGTCGGCCTACATCCCGACCAACGTCATCTCCATCACCGACGGCCAGATCTACCTGGAAAGCGACCTGTTCTACGCGGGCATCCGTCCGGCCCTCAACGTGGGCATCTCGGTGTCCCGCGTCGGCGGCAAGGCCCAGGTCAAGGCCATGCGCCAGGTCGCCGGCAAGTTGAAACTGGAGATGGCCCAGTACCGCGAACTGGCCGCCTTTGCGCAGTTCGGTTCCGATCTGGACAGGGCCACCCGCGCGCAACTGGAGCGCGGCATGCGCATCCAAGAGGTGCTCAAACAGCCGCAGTACGAGCCGGTGCCGCTGGATCACCAGGTGATGATCCTGTTCGCCGTAACCAACAACTACCTGGACGATGTGCCGGTGGAGAAGGTGCGCGATTTTGAGATGGCCTTCCGCCGATTCATGGACACGACGCATCCGGAAGTGGGGCAGGCCATCATGCGCGATCTGGCCCTCTCGGACATGACGATTCAGCAACTGCGCAGTGCCATTGAGGAGTTCAAGGCGACCGGAGCCTACTAGCGGCCTGGTGCGCGGCGAGGAGCAGAACAGCACAAGGAGTAGCACGTGTCCAGCATCCGAGAGATACGCCGACACATACGAAGCGTGCGCAACATCTCCAAAGTTACGCGGGCCATGCAAATGGTGGCCGCGTCCAAAATGCGGCGCGCGCAGGAGCAGGTGCTCGCCACGCGCCCCTATTCGCAGAAGGCGTGGGAACTGCTCACGCACCTTGCGGCGCTCAGCGTGCGCACCGAGCAGGAAGAGCATCCCCTGCTCGCCGTTCGCCCTGTGCAGGCCATCGGCCTTGTAGTCATCACCTCGGATAAGGGCCTGTGCGGTGGGTACAACCACAACCTCCTGCGCGTTGTAACCGAGTACCTGCAAATGCAGGAGAAGCCGGTGAAGGTGATTACCGTGGGGCGCAAGGGCCGCGATTTCCTGCTTCGCATCCGCGTGAACCTGGTGGCCGAATTCACGGGCGTGCCCGCGCTTCCATCGCTGTTGGATGTGCTCCCCATCGCCAGGACTGTCCTGGACGACTACTTGGCGGGCGTGTACGACGAGGTGCTGTTGGCCTACACCGATTTCGTGAACACGCTGGTGCAGCGGCCCGTGATTCGCAGGGTTCTGCCGCTGCGCGTGGCGGGTGATCTGACCGAGCAGGCCGTGAGCGAATACGTGGAGAGCAAGCCGCCCGTGCGGATTCCCGAGTACATCTACGAACCCGACCCGCAGGCGGTGCTGGCGCAGATCGTGCCCCGATTCACCGAACTGCAGATCTACCAGGCGATTCTGGAAGCCATCGCCAGCGAGCACAGCGCGCGCATGGTGGCCATGCGCAACGCTACCGAAAACGCCAACGAACTGGTGGAACAACTCACGCTCTCCTTCAACCGCGCGCGGCAGACGGCCATCACGAAGGAAATCCTGGATATCGTAGGCGGCGCCGAGGCCCTTGCCAAGGCCGCCCAGATGTAAGCATACGCATAAGGAATTATCCGCACGGAGGAAAGAATGGCACGAGGAACTGTGGGGAAAGTCGTGCAGATCATGGGGCCGGTGGTAGACGTGGACTTTGCCGGCCAGGAGTTGCCCGAAATCTACAACGCCCTGGAAATCATCCGCGATGACGGAAAGCGGCTCGTACTGGAAGTCCAACAGCACCTGGGCGGCGACTGGGTGCGCACGGTGGCCATGGACACCACCGACGGTCTGCGGCGCGGGGTGAGCGCCGTGGACACGGGTGGGCCCATCCGCGTGCCGGTTGGCCCGGGCACGCTGGGTCGCATCTTCAACGTGATCGGCGAGCCGATTGACAACCTGGGCCCCGTTCGGGCGACCGAGTACTGGCCCATTCACCGTCCGGCGCCCCCCTTTGAGGAGCAGGTTACCGAGCCGCAGTTCTTTGAGACGGGCCTCAAGGTGATTGACCTTATCGCGCCGTTCACGAAGGGCGGCAAGACGGGCATCTTCGGCGGCGCGGGAGTGGGCAAGACCGTCATCATCCAGGAACTCATCCGCAACATCGCCACCGAGCACGGCGGCTACTCTGTCTTCGCGGGCGTGGGCGAACGCTCTCGCGAGGGCAATGACCTGTGGTACGAAATGAAGCATTCGGGCGTGCTGGACAAGACCGTCATGGTCTTCGGCCAGATGAACGAGCCGCCCGGCGTGCGCCTGCGCGTGGGCCTGACGGGTCTCACCATGGCCGAGTACTTCCGCGACGAGGGCCGCGATGTGCTCCTGTTCATTGATAACATCTTCCGATTCGTCATGTCCGGCTCCGAGGTTTCGGCCCTGCTGGGGCGAATGCCGTCGGCGGTGGGATACCAGCCCACGCTGAGCACCGAGATGGGCGAATTGCAGGAGCGCATCACGTCCACCCGCCGCGGCTCCATCACGTCCATGCAGGCCGTGTACGTGCCCGCCGACGACTACACGGACCCCGCGCCGGTAACGACATTTGCCCACCTGGACGCCACCATCTCGCTGGAGCGTTCCATCGCCGAGCAGGGCCTGTACCCCGCGGTGGACCCGCTGGCATCCACGTCGCGCATTTTGGACCCGCGCGTGGTGGGCCAGGAGCACTATGAGGTGGCGCGCGGTGTCCAGCGCGTTCTCCAGCGGTACAAGGACCTGCAGGACATCATCGCCATCCTCGGAATTGACGAATTGACCGAAGAGGATAAACTAGTCGTGTCCCGCGCCAGGAAGATTCAGCGGTTCCTGTCGCAGCCCATGTTCGTGGCCGAGTCGTACACCGGACGCGAAGGCCGCTACGTGAGCATCAAGGATACGGTTCGCGGCTTCAAGGAGATTCTGGAAGGCAAGCACGACAACGTGCCGGAGCAGGCGTTCTACATGCAGGGTACGATAGAGGACGTCCTGAAGACCGCCGAGACCCTGCGAGCATAAGCGAGGGCGAGCAATGCCCACGACCAGACTGGAAGTCATCACCGCGGAGCGCGTCGTGTACTCCGACGACGTGGATATGGTCTTGGTGCCGGGCGTGGAGGGCCAGTTGGGCATCCTGCCGCGCCATGCGTATCTGCTCACGGCGCTGACCGAGGGCGAACTGGTCATCCGCAAGGCCGGCCAGGAAGATGAGTACATCGCCATCGGCGGCGGGTTCATGGAGGTCGGGCCGGATCACGTAACGATTCTGGCCGACAGCGCGGAGCGGGCCGAGGAAATTGACGTGGCCCGCGCCGAAGCGGCCCGTAAACGGGCCGAGGCCCTGCTGGCCGAGAAGCGCGACGTTACGGCCCTGGCCGAGGCGGCGGCGGCCCTTCGCCGCTCGCGGGTGCGGCTGCAGGTCGCACGGCGGCGCAAGCGGGGCGGCATGGGCCCGACCGAGAGCGAATAGGGGGCGAATCACAAACCGCCCTAGCAAGGAAACCAAAGGGGTACCCACATGCTGGCAAAACAAATCGGAGTGGACCTCGGAACGGTCAATATCCGAGTGTTCGTGAAAGGCAAGGGCGTCGTCCTGCACGAGCCGTCCATCGTGGCCATCTCGGTGCTGGAGAACAAGATTGTGGCCGTGGGCAACGAGGCGCGCACGATGCTGGGGCGCACGCCCGAAAGCATTGAGGTGGCGCGCCCGCTGAAAGACGGCGTCATCGCCGAATTTGACGTTACCGAGAACATGCTGCGCTACTTCATTGAGAAGGTCTGCGGAAGGTTCCGCCTGTTCCGGCCCGAGGTGATGATCAGCGTGCCGGTCGGAGTTACGTCGGTGGAGAGCCGCGCGGTGCGCGATGCGGCCCTGCAGGCCGGCGGCAAGCAGGCGTATCTCATCCCCGAGCCGCTGGCGGCGGCGCTGGGCGCGGGCCTGCCCACCGGAACCCCTACAGGCAACATGGTCGTGGACATCGGCGGAGGCACGACGGAAGCCGCCGTCATCTCCATGAACGACATCGTGGTGTCCAACTCCGTGCGCGTGGGCGGCAACAAGTTGGATGAGGCCATCGCCGCCTACATCCGCAAGAAGTACAATCTGCTCGTCGGCGACGCGACGGCAGAAGAGATCAAGATTCAGATCGGCAGTGCCCTGCCCCTGAACGACGAGTTGGTGATGGAGGTGCGGGGCCGCGATCAGGTCGCGGGCCTGCCGCGCACCATCCAGGTCAGTTCGGGCGAGATCACCGAGGCCATCGCCGAGCCGTTGGCGGCCATCGTCGGCGTGGTCAAGGGCGTGCTGGAGAAGACCCCGCCCGAGTTGGCCGCGGACATCATTGACCGCGGCATGGTCATCGTGGGAGGCGGCGCGCTCCTGCGCCAGGTGGATGCCATGCTGACCCAGGCGACGGGTGTGCCGTGCTTCGTGGCCGAGGAGCCGCAGTTGTGCGTCGCGCTGGGCACCGGCAAGGCCTTTGAGAGCGGCCACATCATGCGCCGATTGGCCCTGCAGGCCAAGTCCATGCCCCTGTAGCCCCTGGCGTGCGGCCTACAGCACCACCGCAATCGCCACAGCCGTAGCCAGCACCACTGCCTGCGCGACCACCACCGGCCGCATCATGTGCCCGTAGTTGGCCCGAAAGTAGTCGCGCGTCAGAATCAGGCATAGGTGCACCGGCGACAGCATAAGCCCCGTCATTCCGCCCGCGTACATCAGCAGGACGTAGGGCAGGTGAAGCGCGCCCGCCACGTACAGGAACGGCATGACCACCGGCACGCTGATGCTGAAGGCGGCGGTGGTAACGCCGGTCGCCAGGCCCACGATAAACGGGATGGCGACGATCATGGCCATCGGCGGCACGCCCGCGGCGGACATGGTCTCCGAGACCTGCTCCACAACGCCGGTGCTCTCCATGACCTCCTTGAATACCATCGCCCCGATGAGCACCAGCGCGATGTGCCAGTCCAGCCCCCTGCGCAGGACGCCCCGAATCTGCGCCCAGGAGAACCGCGCCGCGGCTCCCAGGATCACCAAAACCGCCGGCAGGGTGATGAGCAGATCCACGTCCAGCGCCATGGTGGCCACGACGACCAAGAGCACCGGCCAGATGCTCCGCGCCAGCGTCCTCAGGCTTCGGCGGCGGTCGGTGTGGGCCACGTCGCTGTCGTTCTTGCGGAAGCGGGCCAGCACCACGATCCAGCCTGCGGCTACGGCGGCCAGGGTCAGAGGCCACTGGTTGCGGGTGAACGCACCGAGCGGAATGGCCAGGAGCGTGGAGCACAGCACCAGCGCGGGGTACAGCGGCATGATGTATTCCCAAATGTGGCGGAACCAGTAGTTGGCGAAGGCTTTCTGGTCGTTGTCCACCTGGAAGTGGCGGCCCACTTCGGCTACCATGGGGGCCGAGAACATGGCGCCGCCGGGCATCGGCAGGAGGCCGGCCAGCGCAGGCACCATCGCCAGCACCACCCGCGCGTCGCTGATGAGTTCCAGCAGGGACTGGACCATGGACTCCATCAGGCGGGCAGCCTTCAGCGCCTCGGTGAGGGTCAGGATTAGGATGACGATGACGACAAGGCGGATGGTCTCGGCGCTGGTGATGGCGCTCCACGCATCCAGGGCCAGCGCCTGTGGGGCGCGCCCCATGAGCAACCCGAGCGCGGCGGCTCCCGCCAGCAGGGTTAGGCCCACATCGGCGCGGCGGTTGAGCGCGACGATCACGGCGGCGAAGACGAGCAGGAGTTTCAGGAGTGCGATCATGCGGTTGTCGGCGGTGCTCCTTGCTTGTGGAAAGTCGGCCTTCTGGGCCGGACATGAGTATAGGCTGAACCCGCTCGCGCGTCAAACGGCCGTTGCATTTGCCAAAGCCGCGCGGCTATGCTAGAATACCGCCTACCACTAGGAGGGTAGGGTAATGACCCGTGAGCGTTCCGGGTGCTGGACGCTGACGCTTGCAATTGTATTCTCGCTGATATTCGGCACACTGGCCGGAGGGATCGCCGGGTTCGGCGTCGCCCGCTGGGTGGCGTCGCGTGCGGTCGTCCCCCCGCCAACCCCCACGCCCCAGGTCGTCCAGCAGACCACCCCCATCTCGCCCCCGCCGGCAACTGCCCTCACGGTGCAGGAGGAATCGGCCACAATAGACGTGGTGGCCAAGGTGGGCCCCTCGGTGGTAACCGTGGTCAACCTCAAGACGCCGCAATGGGACTTCTTCGGCAACCTGCGCCAGCCGCAGTCGTTGGGCAGCGGCGTGGTCATCGCCCCCGATGGGTACGTGGTTACCAACAATCACGTGGTGGAGGGCAATGCCTCGCTCAGCATCATTACTGCCACTGGCCAGAAATACGACGCGGAACTGGTGGGTTCCGACGAGTTGAGCGATCTGGCCGTTCTGCGCATTCTGGGCGACCCCGGCTTGCCCATGGCCGAACTGGGCGACTCGGATGCGCTCGTCCAGGGGCAGCGCGTCGTCGCCATCGGGAGCGCCCTGGGCGAGTTCAAGAATACGGTTACGGTGGGCGTGGTCAGCGGGCTGGATCGCTCCATTGACATGGGCGAGGGGTTCCGTATGGAGGGCCTCATCCAGACCGACGCGGCCATCAATCACGGCAACAGCGGCGGCCCCCTGGTGAACCTGCAGGGCCAGGTCATCGGGATCAATACGCTGATCATCCGCGGCGACGGCACCACGCTGGACGTGGCCGAGGGGTTGGGATTCGCCATCCCCAGCAACACCGTGCGGGTGGTAACGGCGCAACTGATCCAGTACGGCTATGTGCGCCGCCCCTACCTGGGGATTAGCCACGTGGAACTGACGCCGGGCATGGCCACCTACTACGGCCTGTCGGTTACCAAAGGAACGCTGGTTGTGCGCGTTGTGCGCGGGTCGCCGGCGGAACAAGCAGGCCTCAAACCCGGCGACGTGCTCTTGGCCATCAACGATGAGGCGCTGGACGAGGAGCATCCCTTCGTGAATGTGCTCCTGCACCACCAGCCGGGCGAAACGGTTACGCTTCACGTGAACCGCTACGGGCAGACGCTCACCCTGCAAGCGACGCTGGGCGAGAGTCCGCGATAGGGAACTCTGGTAATCTGTAGTACAATCATGCATTCGCACCACCACACTGCGAGAGGAGTGACAGAGGACATGCAAAAAGGCACCTCCATCTGGAAGTGGCTCTCCGGCCAGCGGGCGGAGCAGATTGTAACCTTTGCGGTCATCCCCCTGCTGCTGGTAGCGAGCCTCTTGCTGCCACCCTTCAGAGTTGTAACGCGCATCTCCGACATCGGCTGGACGGCCATCAAGTACGATGGCGGCACCCTGCAGGACCCGGACGGGACTGTGGTCAACATCCCCGCGGGGATTCCCGGCAAGACGTTGAAGGCGCGCTTCTCATCGGTGCCGCGCGAGCGATTCCTCGCGGGCGAGGCGGGCGATGAACTCGCCAAGGCCGCCGGCGCCATCCCGCCGACCATCGTGCCGCGCAGTCCGCTGTACCAACTGCGCTTCAAGCAGGCGGCGGCCGTGCCGGTCGTGCTGACCATCCCCATCCCCAACGACTCGGAGCCGGTGCAGGCGCTGGACCTGTACGGGTGGACGGGCACGGAGTGGCGCTGGCTGCCGTCCACCGTCCATGCGGATCAGGATGTCATCACCGCGGAACTGCCCGAGGCGCCCACGGCATTCCTCGTGGCGCTGGCCCAGCCCGCGGCGAGGATGAGCGCATCCTCGGGCGTGGGCGGCGGCAGTGCGATGGTCGGCGCCGCGGGCGCCCAGCCGTCCAATGCCATTTGGCTTGCTCCCGACGGCTCACTGCAGGCCGCATTCCGAATGGATGCGTCGGAGATTTCCGCGTCCCCGTGGGCACCCATGCCCCTCCTGACGAATGTGGACGAGAAGGGTCAGGCCAACTTCGCGGCGCTGGACGCGATTCTGGGGGACGAGACCCGCATGGCGGATCACATCGCCGCCATCGTGAAGTGGGTAACCGACGGCAAGCACGCGGGCGTTACCCTGGATTACCGAGGGTTTGACGCGGGGCTGACCCAACGCTTCAGCGACTTCGTCGGCGATCTTGCGGATGCGCTCCACAAGGCCGGGGCCCTGCTCGCCGTGCGCGTGCCCACGCCTGTTGAGACGGGCGATGGCTGGGACACAAGCCCCTACGACTGGGCGGCCCTCGGCCAGCGTGCCGACGTGGTTCGCTTCGCCGCGCCTGCCGATCCCAAGGAGTGCGTGGCCGGCGGCGCATTGGAGCGGCTCCTGGCGTGGGCCGTCGGCCGCGTGCCGCGCCAGAAACTGGCCGCAGAGTTCTGCGCCATGAGTTTGGACGTGTCGGCGGCAGGCGCTCAGCATGTGCCGATGACCGAGGCGCTGCTGCCTCTCAGCAAGCTTGCGGTGGACGGCGGGTCGGTAGAAGTCCTGCCCGGCCAGCCTGTAACGTTGACGGCGGGCCTGCAGCCCCAGGCGAACCTGTCGCTGGACGGCGCCACGGAGGCCTACGTGTACGAATACGTGGACACCCAGGGCGCGAAGCACACAGTTTGGATTGACGACGGGGCGGCTCTGGCCCGCAAACTCCAGACGCTGACGCCGTACCGCATCGGCGGCGTCTTCCTGGCCGACCTCACGGGCGATCCGGTGGAGGACAGAATGGCTGCCGTCCTGGCGCAGTACCGCGCCGACCAAGTGGCGAGCGTCAAGCCCAGCGAACTCACGCTGGTGTACACGGTGCAGGGCGACAACGGCCCTCTGGCCCAAGCGACTCGCTCGCTCCAGGATGGCGCGTACACGTTCAGCGCCGACCAGCCGGGCGAGTACGTGGTGGCCGCGGGGATTTCGCTGGACGGCGGGCGCACGGTGAGCGGGCGCGGCGACCGCGTGGCGCTCCTGGTGGTAACGCCGACGCCGATCCCCACGCCCACGCCGACGCCGAAGCCGACGGCGACCCCGAAGCCCGCCGCACCGGCTCCGGCAGCGCCCAAAGGCACAGGGTTCGCTTTTGGCATTCAGGCGCACTTCCTGCAGCAGGATAAACAGCGAATCGTGGATGCAATCAAAGGGCTCAACGGATTCACATGGGTCAAGCAACAGGTTCGCTGGGAAGAGGTTGAACCCAACCCAGGACAGTACAATCTGGATGAACTGGATCAGACGGCCGGCCGCGTCGTAGGCG